>CEQM01016377.1_pt1 | contig 49057 bp, 47 predicted proteins | sample 531111 | NCBI WGS metagenome assembly CEQM01 (sample SAMEA2621278, study PRJEB7988) | marine metagenome | biome: marine biome (ENVO:00000447); feature: deep chlorophyll maximum layer (ENVO:xxxxxxxx); material: "saline water (ENVO:00002010), including plankton (ENVO:xxxxxxxx)" | depth 120 m
GTGTTGAATATTCTTAAGTTTACGAATCTTAGGCACTGAATTTACGCTGATATCCAATTCTAATGCTTTTAGTTTATCAACTATAGAGTCGACAACTAATTGATGTTCAATCTTACTTTTCTGATCTGAAAGCAATTCTGCAGCTAATGTGAGATCTTCATTCTGATTGATTCCACGTGCTATTGAAGCAGCAAGTGCTGCAGTCTCAAGTTCATTTTCATTCAAACGCACTAATAATTCTGGAGAAGCACCAAAGAATATTCCATTCCCCAAGTTAATATGGAACAAAAAACATTCTGGATAATTGGTCCACAAAAAATCAAAAGCATTATCAAAATTCCAATTATTTTCAAGAGGTAAAGCAATAGATGCAGCTAAAACTACTTTTTCATACTTATTATCACGTATGTTTTGTGAAATTTCAGAAACATTTTCTGTCCATTTTGTTTCATTTATAATTTTTGATCGCACATTATCAGAGTGTGAAAAAGTAGTTTCAGTCTGAAAACTATCATGTGGAACCAGTTTATTAAGTAAAATTAGCAATTCATTATATTCAAGGTCGGGTGAAATAATCACACCAGACTGTAACCCTGATTGAACAAAGAGTAATTTAGGTAATATCAATTGCCCGTCACCAAAAGAAGTCCACGGATCAGTCGCAATTTTTGAGTTATCAAATCGGAATCCACCTATTAATTTAGGAGTAAGAAACGTTTCATCCGAATTGTATCGATCTTGAAAAATTTCTTTAATTGCATCGCGAGCACCAGTCAGATCATTCCCCAATTCATTAGTTAAAGTTCGCGAAATACCTACACCAACTAATGCAAAATTTTCGGCTGGTCGTCCAAAAACAGTACAAATATCTTCACTGAGTTTTGATTTTTTTATCAATAAAGGGTCAAAAAGATCAGCAAATTCTATAGAGACAAATCGATCTAATGAATTTTCATTTACTCTATTCAAAATTTGATTTTGAATTGTAGCGAATAGATGCGCAATCATCTTCGAAAAACTCCCATAAATTTGACTTCTTACATTAAATTTTATCTACGGTTCATCTTACGGATGGAAAATATTATAAATTTTACCATCATCGAATAAGTATTTGATTTTGAGTAGTAGGTGATCTAGAGGATTTGCTTATTATGCTGATGTGTGAATAGTGTCCAACTTGATCTGGCATAACTAAACCTATACAGCTATCACCGGGATAAAGTATCCCACAAGATAATATTTTTTTCTTCAATGGTTCAGATAATGTTCCTGACCAAATTTGGAAAGATCGAGGTTCGTCCTCTAAATTGACCACCCCACCAATTGAAAATTTCAAGTTTGCAGCTGGAACATCATATGCCATTGCCAAAAAATCAAAATTGATATCCCAATGTTCCCATTGAATACCTCCGATATGTGGTCCTAGGCCAGCATCACTGCATCCAGCACTATTACATCCTGACATCCCAATTTGCCTAGTATTTCCATAGAATTGCTTTAATTCTTTTTCACGCCCAGGGGATAGAACTTTCTTTTTCCAATGAACCGTTATTTCAGGAACATCGCTCTCAAAACAGTTGGTGTAGACTTTGGTTATAAAGTCATAGTCACAAAATTTATATTCAATTGCATGTTCAACATTTGACCAGGTAAAAGTAGATTCATATTTATCAATGATTTTTTTAGCATCAAAAGCAATAAATGATGGAATCGTTGTGGGTAAGAATAATTCTTCTTCAACATCAAACGACACTATTTCAGAATCACTTTTCCCAAATTTATCTTTTACTGTAACAATCAATTCAAATGTGCCTTCGGCATTTTTCGGGATTTTGAAACTAATTTGTGAATTATTATTTACAAAAGATAATTTAGAACCCTGCGATTGCTCCCAAGAAAAATCAAGTGGATCGTCATCAGGATCAACTGCAAATGCTTTTAGTATAATTGTGGAATCTATATATGCATTTGGCACATCAACTGAGCTAATTGTTGGCGCGCGATTGATGCCATACAGTTCGGGAAGTTGTTTCCTTTCAAATTCAGATGCCTCTGTTTTACAAGTACTTACGTCTGCAGTATTAAATGTGGGATACATTAAGTCATTACGAATGGAACTATGACCAAAACCAATTACATGACCCAATTCATGTGCAACAAGAGAGTCAAAGCACACTAGTGGGTAGTCTATATTTTCATCAATAATCACATCAGTCTCTAAAAATTGCTTATCCTTCTCTCCTGTTTCGTTATTAGTAACATTCTTCCATTTCCCTCTTGTTATTGCTGCCTGCGAGCCCCGTACCACGTTTCGATAATCATCAAATGCTATTTCATTTATATTATTCCCAAAAAATGCAGTCACGCCCAATGAACAATTACCTATATATTTCAACCCAACAGCTGCATTTGTACTGTTCCACATACTAATTGCGCGAATGACAGAATTATTAAAACTTTCTTCAGACAATGTTACTGGTCTGTTGAATTGTCGTGTGCAAACTTCAATCAGTGAGTTTTCAGGAAACCAGCGAGCAGGTAGTCCGCCGCAAGAAGAATTATAATCGCCATCATCACAATCACTAAACCAATCAATAGTTCGAGGTAAAATAATAGAATTATCTAAAAAATTTCCATCCAGATCAGTAGCTAAAGTTTGACGATCAAAACTATGTGAATAAGTCTCTGTTTCACTGCTCAAAAAAGTATTATCAGCATAAACAACATTAATAAATCCAGTTAAGAATAATATCAATATGAGAAATTTTATTAAGATTTTCATCTGCAATTTTTCCATAGAATAGAACTATTTTATAAAAAAATTAGTCAAAAATGCACTATCCCTTGTATAGAGGTTATCAAGCATCCAACAAAAATTAAAAATAACGCACCCATCACAAATTTAAGACATATTTAGTAGCAATTAATATCTAACCACATAGATTAGGTTCGTGTATATTGTTCAAACCAAACGGCATAGCAAAATAGAATCTAGGAGCGTCTCATGGTCACAGGTTATGACGAAATCGGCAAAAATATTGCGGATTTAAAAGCTTCACCGAATATTAATGATTATAAATCTGAGGTTGCATCTTGGTCATGGGAAAATATTTGGAACGAATTAGATACTCCTAATGGATTAATTAATCAAGCACACGAATGCATCGACAGGCATGCAGACGGAGACCGTGCACAAAAGCTCGCAATGATATGGAATTCATCTAATGGCATAGTCGAGGAATATACTTTTGCCGACTTGAAAAAAGAGACCAATATTGTTGCAAATGCTTTTAGAAAAGCCGGAATCAATAAAGGTGATAGAGTATTTTTTCTCAGTGACAGAATCCCAGAGTTATACTTTGGTGTTTTTGGAACATTAAAATTAGGTGCAATAGCTGCACCACTTTTCTCTGCTTTTGGTCCTGAACCTATTAAAGAAAGGGTTCAACGTGCTGATGGAAAGGTAATAGTTACTACACCAAAATTACTTGCGAAAGTTAATGAAATACGATCAGAGTTACCTTCACTTGAATCAGTGATAGTAATTGACACTCGCGATGATGAACCCATTGCTGATGAAGATCTTGCATGGAGCGAACTTTGTGAAGGTATGTCGGAAAATTTTACAATCGAATCCACTGGGGCTGAGGACTGGTCAATCATGCATTTTACCAGCGGCACGACTGGACTGCCCAAAGGAGCAGCGCATGTTCACAATACTGTTGTAAGCCATTACGCAACTGGGAAATACGTGTTGGATTTTCAAGAAGATGATATCTATTGGTGTACTGCAGATCCTGGATGGGTAACTGGGACATCATATGGAATGTTCGCACCATGGAGCAATGGAGTCACCCAAGTCATTGATGAAGGTGGTTTCGGTGCAAATAGGTGGTACGAAATAATCCAAAAATTCAACGTCACGGTCTGGTATACAGCACCAACTGCTATTCGACTACTTATGAAAGCAGGTGCAGAACGAGCACGTAGATATGATTTAAGTACTCTACGTTATGTGATGTCTGTTGGTGAACCACTTAATCCTGAAGGGGTAGTCTGGGGACTCGAAGCATTTGATCTTCCCATTCATGATAACTGGTGGCAAACTGAAACAGGTGCAATTATGATTGCGAACTATCCAATTCTTCCCATCCGTCCTGGCTCTATGGGAAAACCTTTCCCAGGAGTTTATCCAGCCATAATAGATGATGAAGGAACTGAAATTGAAGAACCCATGGTTGAAGGACAACTGGCTGTTCGTCCTGGATGGCCTTCAATGTTCAGGACGTACTGGAATGATCAAGAGCGATACGATTCACGATTTAAGAACGGGTGGTACCTTACTGGAGATAAAGCCAAAAAAGATGCAGATGGATATTTTTGGTTCGTAGGAAGAGATGATGATGTAATCAATACTGCAGGGCATTTAGTAAGTCCTTTTGAAGTTGAAAGTGCTCTAATAGAACATCAAGCAGTAGCAGAGGCAGGCGTTATTGGTAAACCTGATGACTTAGCTATGGAAGTCGTCAAAGCGTTTATTACGCTCAATGAAAATTTTGATGAAAGTCCTGAACTATTGCGTGATATTAATAATCATTGTAGAACTCGCTTAGGACCAGCTGTTGCACCTCGTGACATTGAAGTTATTGAGATTTTACCTAAAACCAGAAGTGGTAAAATTATGAGAAGGCTTTTGAAAGCACGAGAACTAGGTTTGCCTGAAGGCGATACATCAACACTTGAGGACGATTAATAGTAGGAAGTTATATCAAAAACATATGGCGACTGACAACACTGATGATAATAATGAACCGCAAATACATAGAGGTCTCAATGGGGTCTATTTTGATCGAAGTGCATCCAGCTACATAGATGGACGTAATGGGATTTTGCTTTATCGAGGATATTCCATCCATGATCTTGCAGCATATTCAACATTTGAAGAAGTAAGTTACTTACTTTTATATGGTGAATTACCTAATCAATCAGAACTGGCAAATTTCAAATCACTATTAGCATCTTCAAGAAAATTACCCGCACCAATAGTAGAAATAATCAAAAGCCAAACTACAGCACACCCTATGGATGCGGTGCGCACAGCAACTTCAGCTTTAGCAGCTTTTGATCCAGACACAAATGATAATTCGTATGATGCTACTATTCGAAAAGGTATCAGACTTACCGCACAAATACCGATGATTATTGCAGCACATCATCGATTGCGTAATAACCTACCGATTATAGAACCAGACCACGATCTCACACATGCTGCTAACTTTTTATACATGCTACAAGGAGAAAAACCTTCTGCAGAAGCCCATCAACTCATGGATACAGATGCAATCTTACATGCGGAGCATGGATCAAATGCTTCCTCATTTACTGCACGTGTAGTGGCAGGAACTGATGCTAATCTACATGCGTCGATCACATCAGCAATTGCAGCTCTTTCTGGACCTGCACATGGTGGTGCAGCTGAAAATGTCATGTTAATGGCCCAAGAAATAGGCGAACCAGAAAATGCAGCTGAGTACGTTAAGAATTTGCGTAAAAATCGAAAACCTGTCATGGGTTTCGGACATAGAGTTTATCGCACGGAAGATCCACGAGCACGACATATGCGTGATGGAGTTGAAAGGCTTTCCACCCAATTAGGAGAACCTAAATGGTTTCAGATCCTGCAAGCAACTGTTGAAGCTATGGCACCTTATGCACGTTTAGGCGTAAATGTGAACGTTGATTTTTATGCAGGAGTTGTTTACCACTTACTCGGGATACCCGAAGATATTTTTGTCCCTATCTTCGTGATGGGGCGTGTACCAGGATGGGTAGCACAGGTAATTGAACAGCAAGAACATAACATTTTGATCAGACCACTTACGGTTTACAATGGGCCAGAGCCACGTAAGTATCCATCAGGAAATTAAACTATCCATCTCAATCGATATGACGCACTATTATTTTTCCAAAATTAGCATTACTTTCCATATAATGATGTGCTTTAGCAATTTCAAGAATCGAATATTCTGAATCAATAATCGGTATAAGAGAACCATTTTCGAATAAAGGGAGAACCCTAGCACTAAATTTTTGTGTTAATGAAATTTTCTCCTCAATTGAACGTCCACGTAATAATGTACCTCTAACTTGTGCTCTTTTAGCCATTAACATCCCTAGATTTACTTCTAATTTACTACCACCTAATGTGCCAACTATAACCATGCGTCCACACTCTGCCAAAGCAGTAAGATTATCTCGCCAATAAGGGGCTCCAATGACATCGAGTACAACATCAACTCCACCATTATGAGTAATTTCATTAATTATTTCGGCAAAGTTGTCTTCGTTATAATTAACACCAACATCCAAGCCAAGCTTTTTAGCACGTTCAATTTTCTCACTAGTACTTGCTGTTCCAAAAACGAAACATCCCTGGCTTTTTGCTAATTGAGAAGCGGCAGTACCAACACCCGATCCAATGGCATGTATCAATACTTTTTCACCCATAGTAAGTTGACATTGCTCAAAAAGTGCGTCATACGCAGTTAAGAAAACCTCTGGAATAGCAGCTGCTTCGTATAATGATAAATTAGAGGGAACTTTCATCAACATACGTTCATGGACTACTAGTTTTGATGCATAGCCTCCACCACTTAATAAGGCCATTACTCTATCGCCAGGCTGCCATAAAGTAACACGCTCACCTACTGATTGCACAGTTCCAGCCATCTCTAAACCAGGGATATCATCTCGTGTACCTACAGGGCCTGGGTACCTTCCTAACCTTTGAAGTAAATCAGCTCGATTTAACGCCGTTGCAGCAACAGAAACCAACACTTCATCTGGTGCTGGAATAGGATCTTCAATTTCTTGTATTTCAAAAACCTCGGGTGCACCAGGTTCTTTGATTACAGCAGCACGCATATTACACTCTCTTAATATCCGAAGATAAATAATAAATAGATCAAATTTAGGTTTACAAACTTTTTCACAAAGATGGTAATGTAAATAAGAGTATTACTGCGAGTATAGGGACAAAAAAATTATGGTCACTGACATATCAAATTCAGAATCGATGATTGCTGACTTCATAGTAAATGCCAAAGTATCTCCAGAAGTCCGACAGACGACTCGGAGATATTTATTGGACTGGATGGGATCAGCACTAGCAGGATCTTCAAAAATTCCTGCGCAAAGTATCAATAATGTGATCAATCAACTAGGAGGAAAACCGCATTCAACAATTCTTTCAGATGGGACGAAAACCTCACCTACTTTTGCGGCATTCTCTAATGCCGCTTCATCGCATATCCTTGAGATGGATGACGTTGATATGGGTTCAATTTTCCACCCTGCAGCACCTATAATCCCAGCTTGTTTGGCGGTAGGAGAAATGTTAGATACTGATGGAACACAATTATTAGATGCGATTGCAATTGGTTACGAAGTGGGTATCAGGGTAGGTGAGGCGCTCGGAACAACACATTATGAAAAATGGCACACCACGGGTACCGCGGGTACTTTTGGGGCTACTGCTGCCACTTCAAGACTCTTGGGGTTAAGTACTCAAGAAACTCTTTCAGCAATCGGAAGTGCTGGCACAATGACAGCAGGATTGTGGGAATTCTTGGCAGATGGCGCAATGTCAAAACAATTACATCCTGCTAAAGCGGCACACGATGGCATTTTAGCTGCATTGCTAGCGCAACAAAAATTCACCTCAGCTTCAAAAATTCTAACTGGTAAAAAAGGCTTGATCGCTGCAATGTCAAAATCACCTTCCATCGATCAACTGGTGAATAATTTATCTTCCACTATGCAAGTATGGAAAATAAGTAATGTTGCTTTTAAGATTCATGCTTCTTGTTTCCATACACATTCTGCAGTCGATGCAGCATTACATATTTCACAAACATATTCATTTGATATTACCGAAATTGAAAAAATTGAAGTGCAGATCTATTCTCAAGCACTAGACTTACTCCAAGGTGTAAATCCTACCACACCATACGCAGCAAAATTTTCATTGCCGTTTTGCATAGCTACAGCATTAATTCATGGAGACTTAAGTTTAGTACGCTTTACAGAAGAAGCATTAAAGGACGCACAAACCACTCAACTATTAGAATCAATTACATTTCGACCAGACTCGCAGCTAGATAATGCTTATCCCATTGATTGGCCCAGTATAGTAAAAGTCTTCTTGAAAAATGGTGAGGTATTAGAACATAAAATAGATTATCCAATAGGAGATGCACGTACTAATGTTTCGAACCAAGTATTACAAGAAAAATTTTGCTCAATGACTCAAGAAATTGATTCTCTTGATTCTTTAAATTTTTCCTCAAAGATACTGCTACAAACCCCACCTTTATCTCCAAATGAAATATTCAGCGAATTGAACCTCAATTCATTCAAGCAAATAAACACCGTAGGGAGTGTATAAGAAACTTTAATTTCTAATGACACAAAAACCAATTCTAACTATTGATTTTGACGGCATTATTTGCAGACCCATTTTTAACAAAAACTGGGGCATCCATTCGACCCCTACAGATCCATCAAAAATGGCAGAACCAGCAACTATTACCCCGAGGTGGTGGGGAGATCTTTGGGATCATATAAGATTTGATAGACGTCAAATTTTACCTAATACAATTGAGGCACTTGAAAATCTGACATGCCTAAGAACTTTAATTTTACTTACCGGACGAAGATCTTCACCTGAAAAATGGTTGATCAAATATAAATTAAGCCATTATTTTTCTGATGTGGTAATTAACACAAGCCCTTATAAGAGTGCGTATTACAAGTTGAAATATATCCAATCACATGAAGTAAAGGAACATATAGATGACGACCCAAGAACGGTATGGCTTTTATCTGAACATAGCAAGGCAAAAATTTTTTTACGCAACTGGCCTGAAAATCATAACTTAGAAATTGCAAAACCGATTGAACGTATCAATAGCCTCGTGGAACTTTCTTATTTTTTACAAAAAAATTCATAGCAACAGAGTGAGTATTCAATCTTTACTAATAAACTACATAGGTGAGAAGTATTTTAAGTAAAAATAGCGACAATCAACAGAATTATCCCGATGATCAAGGAACATTTAGTTCACTTCGATATCGCAATCTGCGGTTACTTTGGATAGGACAGACAGGACATGCTGCCGCCTTATGGATGGAACAAATTGCCCGACCATGGCTTGTTTTAGAAATTACTAACAATAACGCTGCACATGTGGGAGGTGTGGTTGCCATGCGTGTACTCCCACAGCTACTCTTTGGCATATGGGCAGGAGTAATTACAGATCGACTTGATCGAAAACAACTTTTATTTGCAACAAAAATCGGTGTGTTTATATTAAATATTGTTTTTGCAGTATTACTAGTAACAAATTTAATCGAACTATGGCATATCTATCTTGTGTCTTTTATTCGTGGATTCTTTATGGCCACAGATAATCCTGCGCGTCAATCACTAATCGCCGACGCCGTTCCTTCTGAGTTAGTCATGAATGCGGTTGCATTAATGTCTGCAACACAAAATGTAATGCGCATAGGTGGTGTTATGCTTAGTGGCTTGTTAATTGCATTGTTAGGTGTCACAGGAACATTTGTCATAATAGCAATTGTTTATTTAATTACTGTCATCGCAACATATTTAATTGATATACCGCCTATAAAACGTCCTCCTATGGAAGGATTTAAAACGATAAAACACGATCTTGCAGAGGGATTTCGCTTCGCTCTTCGACAAAGTGAAATTAGAGGAGTCCTCATCATAGCGTTAGTATTTTATGCAACTGGAATGATGTGGATGCAATTATTTGCGCCATTATTCGCAAGAGAAGTAATGAATATTGGTGCGTTTGGATTTAGTGCACTGGTTGCAACTGGAGGATTAGGATCACTTTTAGGATCGCTTTACCTTGCAATTAAACGCCCGCCAAGACCTGGGATAAACTTAACAATCACAGTAGCACTTACAGGAATTACATTAATGTTTTTTGCTATTGCACCTTCTTTTCCTAATTCATGGGGTAGTATTGCTCCGTTTATAGCATTATTTTTTGTAGGAATTTTCAATGGAGGATTTATGCCATTGACACAAACAATCATGTTAAATGCCACTCCAGAACAACTGCGTGGCAGAGTCATTAGTTTGATGTCATTAGATAGGGCAATGATGACCGTTGGAGCGTTTCTTGGAGGATTAACTGCTGAATATTTAGGAGCACAATCTGCACAATTTATATACGGAGTCATAACATTAATTGGAGGAATTACAGTATTCGCAATGGCGAAAGGATTACGTGACTACAACCCAGAGCACAAAAAGGCATAGCAGCGAGGAAAATAGTGAAATTTTATTCACACGTTAAACATAAAAAATCATTAGTTATCATATCGCTTTTGGTAATCGCTTGGACTCTAATAATCAGTGGGCATGAACACAATATCATTCAGGCAGCTGAGCTATCAGAAGTTCAGCCACAAAGAGAAATTTTCTACAATTTAAATGAAAATTCAGTAAAACTAAAAAACCTGGATATCCAACCAAATGAAATAGTTGATTTGTTGATAAAAGATCATAGAAACGAACAACATGCATTCATTTTTACTGGCATGGGAAGAGCACAATATGACGTTATATCATTTGAAAATGGGGTCTATCGAATACGATTAAGAGCACCTGAGAAAGGAAACTTACTGTTCTATTGCACTATACAGGGTCATGAAAATGCCCATGGAATAATACAAGTTCAATCAGTAGCAAAGTAAAATTTCATAATTTGAAACTAAAGACTTAACTCTTTAAGTAATTTGCGACAGGAGCTCTCAAGACCTGCTACATATGGAGGTATCCCAATTTGATCGGGAGATAATGTTAATTCATTACCATCAATTTGCAGTAGCACGCCACCTGCAGCTTTTAAAACAGCGACACCACCTGCAACATCCCATACTGAACGGGGGCCTGTACTGAAATAAACATCAGCAATACCCGATGCGGCATGAATCAATTTTACAGCAGCTGAACCACATGGATAAGTAGGAAATGGAATATGGTACTGTAGGCGTCTCCATTCATAATCATGACGTGATACCACCACATTCCTAATTTCGCCATGATCATTAAGTTCAGAAATCAAGTTTCCATCATGTTTGAATTCGGCATCAACTTCACCAAGTAACCCTGAAAATATTGATCCTTTTTCTTCGGAATATTTTGGCAATCCTATGACACCTAATGACAGATTCCCTTCAATAAATAGACCGACAGAAACTCCAAATTCTGGTAACCCTCGAATAAATTCTCTGGTCCCATCGAGAGGATCAACAACCCATGTCGGTCGGCCGGTAATTAGAGGTGTGTCTTGTTTTGATTCTTCAGATAACCATTGTGATCCATCAATAAGTGAATTTAATTTATTAAATAAGATTTCATCTGCTGCATGATCTGCCTCTGTTACTGGACCTTCACCAGGTTTATGACCAACTTTGAGTGAAGACTGAGTTAAAATTTGACGAATTACATCGTTCGCTGCAATCACTGCATCTTCAACATTATCTCGTAAATCTTTCATATATTTGTCAGGCAAATTAAATCTCCAAAAATTTCATCAAGTATTTTTTACACTCGATTCCAATGTCCTGCGAGCCAATCAAAGTTAAATGAATACGAATTAAATTCATATCCACTAATATCTTTATGCAATGAAACATGATCAAAAGGTGTTACCAACGGCAACATTGCTGGAATTTGTTGTAAAAGAACTTTCTGTGCCTCTAACGTTCTTTCAGAACGATCAGTTAAAAGCATTTCGCCGTACATCTTTTTCACAGCAGAATCAAAGATAGGATCTGAAAACCCCCATCTAGAACCTGAACCACCTAAAGAATCCGAGAGATGCAATCGCAGAGCCATCTCGGGAGATTCCAAAGGCTCTGATAAAAACAAAATTGATTCAAAATCTCCAAATTCGAATGATCTATTCCAACTACCTTCATTTTTAGCAATTAAATTTACCTTGATATTTATATCACTTAACTGTTTCTGAATAAGATTAGCGAGTTTCAATAATTTTTTATCTTCATTCAATAATATTTCAAACGACAAAGATTTATATCCAGAAGCATCTAGTAATTTTTTACTTTCTGCCAAATCATAATTTTGAAATTTAAATGAATCTAAATCAGTAACAGATAGACTGTCAGATTTATGCGCATGACCAATCGGACTGGCAATAGTTCCTTCAGCTAATTGTGCTATAGCAGTTCTATCTAATGCATTAGAAATAGCTAAACGAACGCGTTTATCTTGAAATGCTTTGATATATCGGGTCCTTCTTTTATTTTTGATTGGCAAAAGTGAAAGACCTAATCCAATCATTCTTTGTGAAGAACGAATTTGTTGCGTGATATCAATATTTGGGCGAATTGATTGATAGCTATTAATATCTGGGTGTTCACGGATATCGATATTTTGTGAACGAAATGCTGCGTCAAATTCACGATCATTGCCATATTGATGGATGATTATTTTTTCCAATCTAGGAAGGTTTTTACGATGTGTTAATCTGTTTGCTTCAAACAGATAACTTGTTGCATCGCGCGTCGAAAATTTAAACAAACCACTACCCAATTTTAGATCAAGCCCAGCATATGATTCTTGAGAATAAATATTCGACTCAATACTTGCCAAATTATCAAAGAAAAATGCAAATGGAGCATTCAGATTAATTACAAAAGTTTTTTCATTTTGAACATCAATGGAGTCAATGACTTTACTGAAAAAATAGTCATCCGACGATAGATAACTTCTTTGTATATCTTCCGACTTAACTGGTTGAGCTAAAAAATCGGCATTAGGATGGAAGTATGCATCATCTTTTAGTCGAAACCTTAGCTTAGTAGAATCAATTATTTCTATCTCATTTGCAAGATCTCCATATAAATAATTCTTTCGTGGATCGATTGCAACTAACCGAGAATAAATTAATGACTGTCCAATATGATTAATAAAATTAAAGTTCGAACTTTCACTACTAAGGCTTCCCAAAGAAATAGATTTATTGGATAAAGCATGACTTTCTTTAATATCAGTTTTTATTGGAATTTTTATTGGGCTATCCTGAATTTTAACTTCTTCAGTGTTTGAGCATCCAAATAATAACGCTGTAGATATGCCACCACAAATCTTTGTTGATGCTTTGATCATTGTGCGACGAGAATATCTTTTTAACATCTGTCCATTTTCTATTATAAAACTCCATTTATGCAATGTTGATAATTCATTAGAAACAGGAACGATCTCTAGGCAAAGACCATATAGAATTTAGATTATGGATAATTTTATAGACACGCCTGATGAAATCCGCCCCAAAAACCCATGGCCAAGACTCCTAATGTTAATCGGTTTAATCTTACTGTGTATTTTTAGTATTGGCATATGTACTGTTAATTTCCTTAAATCAGGTCCTGAACCCGCAATCCAATTAGAGGCTAGTCAACTTGAAATAAATATACCCCGATTCGAACCAGTGACTAGGTGGGGAGCTGATCCAAATCAATTCACATATGGAGTATGGATAGTGCAAACTCAAAATCAAACAACCCAAGCCTTCTTTTCAAGGAATATTTTAACTGGCTGTAATGTCCAATGGCTCCCTACAAAAAAAATAGGCGACATAGTAGGTGTTTTTAGAGATCCATGTGACGAATCAATATTTACAATCAATGGTGATCCTCTTAATATCAGCTCCTATCGTACACTGGATTATTTTGAACCTGATATTACAGGTGGATTGATAAATATCAATGTAAGTTCTATTAACATCGGAGCATGTACTAATCAACAAATAGAAAATGTCGTGTGCTCTTCTACAACTATTCTAAAGCGTAAAATTCCTCTCACAGGAACTATCGAAAAAGATTTTGGCTTGCGCTAATAATTACCAGATACCTAAGGCCATTTTTACTTCCTCAGAAGCCATTTCACGCGGATCCCAAGGAGGAGTCCACACCAGATTAACTTCTACACCAGCAACTCCATCAACTTCACTCACTTTGTGATAGATCATACCTTGAAGTAATGGGCCTACCGGACAAGCAGGTGAAGTAAGAGTCATGTCAACAGTTACTTCACCCTCATCCATCACTACATCGTATACTAAGCCTAATTCGACTATACTCATATGTAATTCAGGATCTTCAATCTGTTTAAGAGTTTCCCACAATTCTTCTGTAGTAGGGCCTTCAATCTTTGATATTTCACTCATATTATTGCTCCTCATCATCAGTAGTAACGATTTCATCACTATTTGATACATCAATAGCTTGTTCCAATGTTTTCCATCCTAAAAGGGCACACTTAATACGTGCAGGAAATTTTGATACACCACTCAATGATTCAATATCACCCATATCAACATTTTCCGGCAATTCACCGTTTTTCATCAGATATTGAAAAGACTCAATATGCATTTGAATCTCGGAAAAAGATTTGCCAATTACTGTTTCAGTCATCATTGATGCTGATGCTTGCGATATGGAACATCCATCGCCAGAAAAACTAATTGAATTAACTATATGAGATGAATAATCCACATCTAAATGAATCTGATCTCCACATAGAGGATTGGCACCATCTGCACTACATGTAGAAGTAATGATTTCCCCTTGATTACGAGGATTTCGATAGTGATCTAAAATAATTTCTCTGTATAGTTCTTCGACTAATCCTCCACTTGGAGATGAAGTCATGATTTTACTCCAAACAAATCTATAGCCACGAGTAATCCACTTACTAAAGCATCTATATCTTCTTTTGTATTATAAATATAAAATGATGCGCGAACAGTTGCTGGTACACCTAAAACATTCATGACAGGCTGTGCACAATGATGTCCTGCGCGTACAGCAACGCCGTTATCATCTAATATTTGCCCTATATCATGCGGATGTATGTTTTCCAATGCAAATGAAATTACGCCACATCTTTCTTCAGCTGTGTCAGGCCCAAAAATTGTAATACCTGGGATATCACTCATTTTTTGTAGAGCATACGTAGTTAATTCCATTTCGTGCGCTCTAATATTATCAATACCGACATCACTTAAATAATCTATAGCTGCACCAAAACCTACAACTCCACCTATATTGGGTGTGCCAGCCTCAAATTTACTGGGGACTTCAGCCCAAGTTGAATGTTCCATATTTACAGTTAGGATCATGTCTCCTCCACCCAAAAAAGGATCCATCGATTCTAGAATATTTAATTTGCCCCACAATACACCTACCCCAGTGGGTCCAAGCATTTTATGTGCAGAAAACGCAATAAAATCAGCTCCTAACGATTCAACATCTACTGCCATATGTGGAACGGATTGAGCACAATCAATTAAGACAAGAGCTTCTTGCTTTTTAGCAAGTGTGATTATTTCTTGAACAGGAACAATCGTACCTAAAGCATTTGATACAGCTGTAATAGATACTATTTTTGTTTTCGGACCAATAATTTTATTCGCGGTATCCATATCTAAATGACCATTGTCGAGCATAGGGATATATTTTAGTTCTATACCTATTGAATCACGAAGCATTTGCCATGGGACAATATTTGAATGATGTTCAAGTTCAGAAATAACTACTTCATCACCAGGTTTTAAAAATTTCCGTCCCCAACTGTTTACTACCAAATTAATAGATTCAGTAGTTCCACGAGTAAAAATTATTTCACGTGAGTCTTGTGCATTAACAAACCTAGCAACTTTTGATCTAGCATCCTCGAACATCTCCGTTGCTTCTACAGAAAGAGTATGTACTCCACGATGAATATTAGAATTATGATCACGATAAAAACGTGTTAATTGTGCCATCACCTGTACAGGGCGTTGTGATGTAGCAGCATTATCCAAATAAACTAAAGATGCGCCAGAGTTGACTTCTCTTTTTAAAGTCGGGAAATCCCTACGGATTTTATCTACATCAAGTTGGTAACTTGTACTCATAATTTTTACTCCGTCTGAGCAAGGTAAACATCACCATCATCAACATATAATTTATACGAACAAACAGATTTCACTGCAGGTAAGGTAAGCGCTCGACCTGTTTTGGGATCAAATGCTGCTCCATGTCTTGGACAAATAATATTGCCACGTACAATTTTACCCTCACCCAATGGCCCATTGTCATGACTACAGATATTATCAATCGCTGTTATTTCACCATCGATCTTACTAACTGCCAAAGATTTGTCGTCATAGTACAAAATAACAACTTCACCTTCTGGGATATCTGTGGAGGCGCATAGTTTTTCTCCATGCATAGTTGTACTCCAACTCAAGAAAGATTAGCTAACGCAATTTTATCAACTACAGTTTCATTCAGCAGTTGCTCAAGTCCGTCAATAGAAAAACCCTGAGCCACAGAATTGAAAAAACCAGAAACAATTAGCTGTAGAGCAGATCGATAACTTAACCCTCTGCTTTGTAAATAAAAAAGTGCTTCCTGGTCAACTGGACCAACAGTAGCACCATGTCCACAACGTATAACATCTGCTGTGAGAATTTCTAATACAGGATCAGAATCTGCTTTTGCGTGTGCCGATAGTAATAAATTTCGATTTTCTTGGTTAGCTTCTGCCCCCAATGCACCTTGTTCAACTCGTGTAATGCCATAATAAACAGATTTAGAAGATCCAGCTAAGGCAGATTTAATTTCCACATTAGAAGTGGTTTTTGGCGCGATGTGATCTTGTAGCGTAACAAAGTCAAAATGCTGATCAAGATCTCCCAATGCAACACCTTTGATTTCAGAGTGTGATCCTTCCCCTTCAAGCAAAGATTCTACAGTCAATTTGAATACTTTCGACCCAATCGCAAGAGTACCAATTCGTACATCTGCATCTTTAGAAATTTTGGAACGAATAATCGAATAATCCTCTGTATTTTCACCCCATCGATTATCAATTAAACACCTTAGATTCGATCCTTGTTCAGCAAAAATTTCCATTACACCTGCGACCAAAAGTAATTCAGATCCTGAAGAACAGCGAATTACTAAAGTAGCTTCAGATTGTTGTCCGATATTTACAAATATTCTGGGATATACCATAGCATCGTCAGATTGCTCACTGTTAATGTCAATTACAATCGGCTCTTCCAAAGTTTGACGATCTGGTATATCAATTATAATTGGATCTTCAAAAAGAGACATATTCGCAGCAATAAATTTACCTTCTGTCGAAGGGATTAATCTTCCAAGTTTTTTTTCAACTATTTCGGAAGACTCATCACCAAAAACATTTGAATCATTTTGATTATCAATACTAATTTTTAATTTACTTGGAGAAAAGTTATCAAAATTAATGTGACCTACATCCGTGTATTTCCATGGACGTAACTGCGTAGTGGGCATGTTCAATGATCCTAAGGATCTAATTGCCTCTAGACGTCTCTCAATCAACCATTGAGATTCATTTCGCCCAACAGCAACATCATTAAGTACTGCCTCCGAAAAAAAATTTGAATTTGCCAAATCGCTACTCATTAGCCAACTGAGCCTTCCATTTGAAGTTCAATCAAGCGATTTAATTCAATTGCGTATTCCATTGGTAGTTCTTTGACGATGGGTTCTACAAAACCATTCACAACCATTTTTGCCGCATCCTCTTCAGGAATCCCACGTGCCATTAAATAAAACAGTTGATCTTCACCTAATTTCGAAACGGATGCTTCATGACCAATATTCACACGTTCTTCATCAATCTCCATAGTTGGATACGTATCTGATCGTGAATGTTCATCCAGCAATAAAGCATCACACCTTACAGTTGAACTAGAATTTTCAGCACCATCGTGCACTTTCAGTAATCCACGGTATGAACTACGCCCTGCGCCACGCGAAACAGATTTAGAAATAATAGCTGACGTAGTATTTGGAGCCACATGAACAATTTTTCCACCTGCATCTTGATGTTGACCTTCGCCAGCAAAAGCTAATGACAATATTTCACCATGCGCTCTTTCTCCCATCAAATAGACAGATGGATATTTCATGGTCAACATAGATCCTAAATTACCATCAACCCATTCCATCACCGCATCTTCATACGCAACTGCACGTTTAGTAACAAGGTTATAAACGTTATTTGACCAATTTTGAATTGTTGAATAACGAACCCGAGCACCTTTTTTTACGACAATTTCCACGACAGCGGAGTGTAATGATGCACTTGAATAAATTGGAGCAGTACAACCCTCCACATAATGAACATAACTACCTTCATCGGCAATAATCAATGTACGCTCAAACTGTCCCATATTTTCAGTATTTATCCGGAAATATGCCTGCAGAGGAATATCAACTTCAACTCCAGGAGGCACATAAATAAAAGATCCTCCTGACCATACTGCAGAGTTAAGTGCAGCATATTTGTTGTCACCAGATGGAATTACAGTTCCAAAATATTCCTGAACAATCTCAGGATATTCTTCTAAACCTTGATCCATTCCCAGAAAAACTACACCTTTTTCAGCGAGATCTTCTCGAATATTGTGATATACAACCTCAGAGTCATATTGAGCACCAGCACCAGCTAAAAATTGTTTCTCAGCTTCAGGAATCCCAAGTTTGTCGAATGTGTCTTTTATATACTCAGGAACATCATCCCAGTCCGTAGCATCAGTATCTGTTGCACGAACGTAGTAATGGATATTGTCAAAATCAATAGCATCCAGTAATTCTGGACTACCAGCCCATTTAGGGTTTTCCTGCGAAAGAAAAGCTCGATAAGCATCAAGTCTGTAATCTAACATCCACTTTGGTTCATTTTTCATAGCAGACATTTCACGAATTACATTTTCATTTAATCCTCGATCAGCAATAAACAGTGGTTTCTCTTCATCATGAAATCCCCACTGATACTCACCAACGGCATCACGAGCAACATCTTTAGAAGTAGTCATGAATTTACAGCCTCCTCTTTGACCCCAATTTCACGGAGGATAGGATCATATCCGTTATTTTCAATTTCTTTAGCAAGAGCAAAATCACCTGATTTTACAATTTTACCATCAACTAAAATATGAACAAAATCAGGAGTAATATAATTCAATATTCTTTCATAATGTGTGATGATTAATACACCAATATCTGGCGTGCGTAAGGCATTGACTCCTTCAGAAACCGTCCGCAAAGCATCAACATCAAGTCCAGAATCTGTCTCATCAAGAATTGCCAAGTCTGGCTTCATCATACCTAATTGAAGTATTTCAGCACGTTTTTTCTCACCACCAGAAAACCCGTCATTTACATAACGCCGAGCAAAATTTTCATCCATTTTAAGAGTACCTAAAGTATCCCTTAACTCAGCTAGGAATTCTCTAGCAGGAATATCATGTCCACGCCTAGCTTTTAATGCTTCACGCATAAGATTAACCATCGTTACCCCAGGAATAGCTGTTGGGTATTGAAATGATAAGAACATCCCTCTCCGAGCACGTTCGTCGGCAGCAAGGGAAGTAATATCTTCATCTTTGAAAATAATTTCACCCGAATCAACACTATACACAGGACTACCTGCAACAGTACTAGCCAAAGTACTTTTACCCGAACCATTAGGTCCCATCAATGCATGCACTTCACCAGAGTTGATCTGAAGATCTACACCATTGACAATTCGATTGTCAGGTTCTGCCGTAATACTCACATGCAAATCACGAATGTCTAAAATCGTGTTCGACATTTTTACCTCATTACCAGAACATTAGCTGTATGTTCGATGAAAACTCTTTACTATAGTCTATCGAACATAAGGCATATATGTTTCAAAAAGTAGTAAAGTTATTACAATTTTTATTGATTTATGTTTTTTTCTAAAATAAACAACTTGATATGTAATAATCACTCTACTTAAGAGTTCAAAAATTATTGAATATAAGCAAAACCAGAAAAAAGTAGGAGAACCAAATGACAGAAAATATTCAAGGACTAGTAATTGGCTCAAGTGCTGAATTTTCTAAGCAGATCACACCTGAAAATATTGCTACGTTTGCAGAAATAACAGGAGACACACAACCACTACATACAGATCCTACATTTGGAATAAAAACAAGATTTAAGAAACCAATTGCACATGGAATGATAGGTGCTGGAATAATTTCAGCAGCGATCGGAGTAAATTTAGCACCTGGAAAAGTTGTAGTGTATTTAGGGCAAAATATGCAATTCCGTGCGCCTGTTTATCCAGGAGACACTATTACTGCAGTTGTTGAGGTAACTGAATTAGATATTGAACGTAATAGAGTCTCTTTATCTACTAAAGTAAACAATCAAGAAGGAACTGAAGTTATCAGAGGTGATGCTTTAGTAATGGTAGAAGAATTACAAGAAGATAGTTAGCATCAACACTGAAAATTTTGCAGAGTACTTAAATTTGGGAGGATTTTGATGAGTGAATTATTGCTAGATGGACAAATAGCTCTGGTTACTGGAGCGAGTAGGGGCATAGGACGAGCATGTGCAATTGAATTAGCAAAAAATGGTGCCAAAATCGTAATCAATTACACAAATAACAGCGAAGCTGCAGAATCCTGTAAGGTTGAAATCGAAAATTTAGGTTCTGAAGCTATAATCGTTCAAGCAGACGTTTCAATCCCTTCTGATGCTGAAACATTAATTACTACCGCTGAAGAGCACTTTGGGAAAATAGACATCCTTGTAAACAACGCTGGAATCAATCGAGATAGAACTGTACAACGTATGGCAGTAGAAGAATGGCAGACAGTTATAGAGACAGATCTTTCATCAATGTTTTACTGTACGAATAGAGTAGTTACAGGCATGCGTGAGCGTGGATACGGCCGCATCATAAATATGTCTTCTATCATTGGCCAAATGGGTAATCTTGGTCAATCAAACTATGCAGCTGCAAAAGCTGGAATGATCGCATTCACAAAGTCTGCAGCTAAAGAACTCGCACGTTTTGGAATTACTGTAAATGCAGTCTGCCCTGGATTTATAGCAACAGACATGGTTGATGCTTTAGATGAAAATATAAAAGAACAACTTATTGCTCAAATTCCTGCTGGAAGATTTGGTACTGCTGAAGAAGTAGCAGCAACTGTTAGATTCTTATGCACCGAAGGAAGCTTCTATACTGGTGCCCAAATGAGTCTCAATGGTGGTCAATATATGTAGCTTCCATACCTCTACATAAAATGGATAACACAGATAACAATATTGTTTGGTCGAGTGATAATGAACAAAAAAGTTCAAACAAACGTCGTATTAAGATTAAAAAAAGAACAAATAATATAAAAAGTAAGAAATCGCTCCATTCTAAATTACCTCAAGATCCTAAAGATGGGATAATTCGTATTCATCGCTCAAGCCATGGTAAAGGAAGTGGATCAAACACTGTTATTGTAGGGATACTTGGAACGAACGAAACTTTAGATAAAATATTAAGCGATCTGAAAAAACAATTAGGTACAGGTGGACACAGAGAATCACGCACTATAATTATTCAAGGAAATCATCGTGAGAAAATTAGCGATTATTTCGAAAAAAAAGGTGAGAAAGTAAAAATTGCTGGTGGTTGATGGAAAGACAGTTTGATCAGAAGACTATCAGTAATGCATATCCCTATCTGAGTAAGAAGGATCCTATTCTGGGAAAACTAATATCTCATTATGGGCCTTACATTCCTAATCCTCCTACGGACCCTTACCAATCACTTGTACGTACCATCTTATTTCAGCAATTAGGTGCACCAGCTGCGAGCGCAATACAAAAAAAATTTTTCTCAAGACTAGGAGATCCAAAGAAAACTCCAACTCCTGAAACAATACTAACTGCCTCAGATAATGACTTTCGTGAAACAGGTGTATCAAAACAAAAAATGAGTTACCTGAGAGATTTAGCAAAATGGATACAAGAAGGGTCTCTTACTTTTTCAGAGCTACAAAATTGGAATGACGCAGATATCATTAAACACTTAACAAGAATAAAGGGGATCGGTGAATGGTCTGCACAAATGTTTCTAATGTTTCAATTAGAACGTATCGATATACTGCCATCAGGTGATTTGGGAATTAGAAAAGGTATGCAAATTGCATACCAACTTTCTGAAACTCCCAATGAAAAAGAATGCAAGGAAATTGCTGAAAAATGGACTCCGTATCGTACAATTGGCTCATGGTACATGTGGAAAGCAACCGATGAAAAAGAAGATAATGCATTATTTATATAAAGAAAAAATACAAAAAAAATATCGAAGGGATTAATATGCGAGTCGCTATATTTGGACAGGCAGCCTTTGGAGCAGATGTTTTTAACGCACTAAAAGATGAGAATGTTAACATCGTAGGAGTTTCAACCCCTCGTGCACAAAATAGGCCAGATCCTCTTCAAGAGGCTGCTGAAAGTAATGAAATCCCAATAATTGCAACTCCAGATTTGAAAAATGATGCTTTTTTTCAAGAATATCTATCTTGGCACCCCGACTTATTAGTATTCGCATTTGTTACAGATATCGTTAAAAAAAATGTACTTGACGCTGCTCAATACGGTGCCATCCAATATCATCCATCTTTATTGCCCCTCTATAGAGGACGTTCAGCAATGAACTGGCCAATTATTAATGGAGCAACAAAGACAGGAATAAGTATTTTTTGGGTCGATGAAGGTATAGATACTGGTCCAATACTACTTCAACATGAAGTAGATATTTCATATGAAGAATCTATGGGGTCACTTTATTTCAATAAACTCTATCCATTGGGAGTTAAATCATTAGTAGAGTCAGTAAAAATGGTAGGGGAAGGAACAGCACCACGTGTGGAACAAATTCATGAAAATGCCTCATATGAACCACCTTGCGGATTAGAACATTCAGAAATAGATTTCATGAAACCTGGGTGGATCGTATACAACTTGGTTCGTGGGTGTGATCCTCAACCAGGAGCTTCTGCGAAACTAGACGACAACCCAATACGACTTTTTGGTGCTTCCTACATGCCTTCTACGAAAGTTGATCCTCCCGGGACAATATTAGATGTGAATAACGAAGGTGCACAAATAGCATGTATAGGTGGCATACTGAATATCAAAAGAATCCAAAAAAAAGGTGAACCCAAAGTAGATGCAGCTCAGTTACTTACACCAGGACAGCAATTAAAGTAACACCTACAAAATTAGATGTATTTCACTCGAGCAATCCCTGTAAGTAATTTCTGGCCATCTTCATCTTCACAAAAAATTTCATAGCTAGCTATACCATCAACATCTTCCTTAAGAATCGCATTACTAATAACTGTAACTGGGGGAAAAGTTGGAGCACGCCATCGCACCTTAAGGTGGCCCTGTTCTGCCCATTGCAAGCCAAAAGTATTACTCATCATTTCAGATACGATGGCCAAAATTAACATGCCATGTGCCACCGGACGACCAAACTGACCTGCACGAGCTTCAGGAGTATCTAAATGAAGAGGATTATGATCACGAGCCGCATCAGCGTAAGAATTTACTCTACTTTGATCGATTAATCGGGTGACAGATTCAACTACTGGTGCAACCTCATACATTAGAATTATCCTCTGTACCAAATATAATTACGTTCGTTTTGCCACTTCCTACCATATTGCTTTCAGAATAGATTTCTATACTGAAAGCAATAATAAGATTTCCTTTTCGCTTAGAAAAAGTTCCTATCTCCACTCTAACATTCAGTTTTTGACTATGAAGAATTTTACTGAGGAAACTAAATTCTTGACCGGTATGCATTAAGCCATCCAGATCACCAAAGTCATCTATTATTTCAGCTAATATGCGAGCGCCTACTGCGAGTGGCGGTACATATGTTTGCCATAGTGAATTATTCTCACCGGTAGCCATTAGATAAGAATTAACATCTTTACTATCCAACACTACGTAAAAATCACTAAATACATCTCCCACAGAAAGTTGCTCTAGCAAAATAGCTCCCTAACAAGCAGCAAAGTGAAGACAAGACACATATTCAATCATTGGATTATGAGATATGATTAGCAACTTCAGAATGATCTCTAGCTTCAGCGTTTGTTTCACTCTGAGTTGTATATGCTATTGTCCCGTCACTACTTACTACAACAGTAAGTCTATTAGCGATTGCACCTTCTTCATTCCATGTACCATACAAAGTAGCAACTTCACCTTTCATATCCGAAAGAAGATCATGACCAATGTTTTGCGCTTCCTTGAATGCAGCATGACAGAAAATGCTATCTCGACTAATACCAAATATAGTCGCTCCTTTTTCTTCCCAAGAACCGTAGTCATCTCTAACTGCACACAATTCATCTGTGCACAAGCCCGAAAAATCTAGAGGGTAAAATACTAATACAACTGGTTGACCTTTCAATTCTGATAAGATCACTTTTTCACGGTTTTGATTACGTAAAGTAAAATCAGGGGCCATTTGGCCTATTTCAAGAGACAAAATTATTTCCTTCCATAGAATCTAATATCAAATCAAACACAGACTAACTTAAAGAACGACGAATATAACAGTATTTTCAGGAAAAAAAGAAGATCTACTTATCTTAAATTTGAACATCTGAAGGTTTAGAGGTTTTACAGCTACTACAATATCCATAAAGTTCAAGACGATGCGTATCGATTTCAAATGACATCTCTTCAGAAACTGCACGCAAAAGACCTTCTAATTCTCCACTATTAAATTCTTGAATACATTTGCATTTGGAACAAATTAAGTGATGGTGGTGACTTTCTAAATTAGATTCAAAATCCAACTGGTAAACGGATTGGCCATTATCTAGGAAAACCTGACATACAATTTGTAAATCCTTCAAGACTTTAACATTTCGAAAAATTGTCGCACGGCCCAGATCGGGAAGGTTTTGAATCAAATCTTCAACAGTAAAACTATTTTCAAGACTAAAAATAGCATCAATAATTTTTCTTCTAGTTGCAGTCGTTCGATACCCCGATCTATTCAGAGTTGAAAGTACAAACAGAGAGTTAACATTATTTTTTATAATTTTCAAAATTTACTGCTCAATTCAATTAAATCAGGCATAGTGTACAGATGACCAACAACAATTTTAGAATCGCTTTGTGGTTAATAGTACTTGTAACTGTAATATACCTCATTACGCAATCTTTGGGAGCTTTATTCCCTTTTGCTGTTGCAGCAATAGTAGCCTATGCTCTATCACCCTTGGTAGATCGAATGACAATAATTTTTCCTTCTTATTTTGGTGCTAACAACAAAATTAAAAGAGGGCTATCTGTTCTAATAATTTATCTGACGACAATTTTGGCATTCGTCGTTCTAGGCTGGACAATGATTCCTGTGATCTTAGATCAAATAGATCAATTCATTGACACTCTTCCCGAAATTACAAATGAAGCTCAAAAACAAATCAACAGTTGGTTAGAAGTTTATCGAAACCGTACCCCGACAAACATTCAGGCACATGTTGACTCTAGTATAGATCAGGTACTAATAACTATTGCCAATACAATTCAAGACTTAATGATTCATACAATTAATATATTTACCAGTTCTGTCACCACAATAATTGGTTTTGTCGTAGTGCCTTTTTGGATGTTCTACGTATTACGTGATCGACCTAATGTAAAACCACATTTACTTAAAGCAGTCCCTCAAAAATTTCAAATTGACGTCGCGAATTTGTTAGCAGTAGCTGATGATATCTTAGGCAAATATATCAGAGCTCAATTATTACTCGGTTTAATTGTTGGAGTTAGCGTTGCAGTGGCTCTGACTGCTCTAAATATTCAACTGTCATTAGCTTTAGGGGTTTTTGCGGGAGTTACAGAATTAATACCTTTTATTGGACCTGTAATTGGTGCTATTCCTGCATTGATAATTGTTGCTGCAACAGCACCAGAACATTTCATTTGGGTAGTACTAATATATTTCCTAATACAACAAATCGAAAATTCTATCTTGGTCCCACGTATACAAGGACATGCACTTTCTATTCATCCAGCGGTAATATTATTACTACTAGCAATTGGAGCAACTACTTTTGGGATTATAGGATTAATAGTAGTTGTGCCACTTGCTGCAGTATTAAGAGAAATTTTCTGGTATATCGATCGAAGGCTCAGTGGTCAATCTCCTAGTCGAGCTTTACGATATACGCGTATAGGTCAAAAAGAACAAGAGAATATTCATACTGGAAATCAAGACCAATTTAAATCATCAATCAATGAAAATTCAACAACTTCTCAGAATAGAAAGGAACTTTAAGGAATATTCAAACTATACGTGATGTAGTGAAAAGCAAACCTCGAGCCAGAACTTCTCCGACTAAAACAGTCCCTAAAACTAAATATAATAAACCTGTAGATGACATCATTCCTCTAATTTGAGCAGTTCGCCATGCTAAAACTGAAAGAATCAATGGGAAAAACAATCCAACAGTAATGCGTAACCAGAAAGCAGGGTTTTGAGAAAGATCAACAATGATTAAACTTTGATTAATAGGCTCAATACGTGGGGTAATAAGAGCACCACAGCAGACTAATACAGTTTGAAGCAGTAATGCACCAATAACCAAAATTGCCATCTGTATCATCGGCTCTTTCGGCAACTGCCCTGAAGTTAAATACCAATGACCCCACATCATTGCCATTAATGACGATCCGCATACTAATGCACCAATAATCACGCTAGCAACGGCACCAAAAACAGACCATACAGGCGGCGCCAACAACATAGCCATACTTACCAAACAAAAGAAACCTGAAATTGTAAGTAATAAACCTAAATAATAGACCCAGCGATATTTATCCAACATTGCTGCTAAAAGGTAAAATAGTGAACAAATAAAAAATGCCAAAAAGGTAAAATTGGTAGTCTGTATCCAGTTTAAATCAAGCAAATAATCTCCGACATTACCCTGTTCAGATATTGTTCGAAAGGTCAAAAATGCAAGACAAGCCAATGGGGTAATAGTTATAGAACCAGCTTTAACATAACCAGAGGTAATTTGGCCACGCCAAGCAAAGTAGGATAAAACACCTACTCCACCGACAGAAATTTCTATCAATAAAATTGCTACTGTATAAGGTAATGATGAAGAATCCAAAAGTACCACCGAAAATTTCTGAGACTACTATCAGAGAATTAAGTTTTTAGCAGGGGCGAGGCGTACCTGCGTGTCCAGAAGTTTGAAACGATGTCCCACATGCACATGATGCAACTGCATTAGGATTATAGATATTAAATCCAGACTTCATTAGATCTTCAACATAATCAATTTCAGCGCCAGCTAACATTGGAGCTGACTCTTGGTCGACCACAATTCTTGCGCCTCCAGCGGATTCAATAAAAACATCCTCAGATTCTATTTCATCAGAAATAGCCATGCCATATTGCCAACCTGAGCACCCGCCACCTACAACATAAATTCTAAGTAAACCATCCGGATGACCTTTTTCCACAAGCATAGAAGTAGCTTTTCGTTCTGCACGAGGTGTAATGGTTAGTGAAAATGCAGATGAAGAATTGTTATTTGTAGCAATAACATCGTCATTTGCGGATAAAGTTGATCCCATACCTGATAAAATTCCACTCATAAAAATCCTCCGAACAAATTATAACACTTCATAACTTATCATTCTATAACATTCAAAATTATGCTTTGGTGCTTTTAAAACTACCACCATCTCACTAGATTGCGATATTATCAGTTCATGACTATTAGTAGAGATGGACAAAGACGCATATATATTGATCATGCTGCGACTACACCACCAGATCCATTAGTCATAGAGGCAATGCTTCCCTATTTAACTCAATATTGGCAGAACCCGTCTTCAATCTATGTTGAAGCACAAGCAACACGTCAAGCTATCGACCAATCACGTAATAAAATTGCTGATCTGATTGGGGCACAACCAAGTGAAATAATTTTTACTTCTGGAGGAACAGAGTCAAACACTCTAGCTCTTAGAGGTGTTATCGCTGCAAGTCAATTATCTGATAAACATATCGTATCTTCCGCAACCGAACATCACGCAATACTCGATACACTCGAACAAATTGAATTAGAAAACTTAGCTAACATTTCCATAATAGAAGTAGATAAACTTGGACAAGTTAATCCAGGTGAAGTGAAAAAAGCTATAACGAACGATACTGTTTTAGTTACCATCATGCATGCTAATAATGAAGTAGGAACAATCAATGATATTGCCCAAATTGCGCATGAGATTCGAGAAGTAAATCCCAATACTCTTTTTCATACTGATGCTGTTCAGAGCATGGCACATCTAGGAGCTAATACAAAAGAACTTGATGTAGATCTATTAACATTCACTGGTCATAAAATGTACGGTCCACGTGGTGCAGGATGTCTATATGTTCGGAATGGAACTCCTTTACAGGCACAGATTGTAGGCGGCGGTCAAGAAGAGCGTAGACGAGCAGGGACTGAAGATACTGCTGCAATCGTAGGGCTAGCTAAAGCTTTGGAATTAACAATTGACAGACGTGAATCTGATATTGCGCATGAACAGAAATTACAAAATTTACTTCTTTCAAAATTACCTATGTACATTCCATTTTCTGGTGCTACCGGACCATTAAATAATTCAGAGCGTCTACCTGGACATGCATCATTTGTAATCGGCTTTGTTGAAGGAGAATCTATACTAGTTGCGCTCGATCTCGCAGGTTTTGCTGCATCATCAGGTTCAGCGTGCACTACCGGTTCAATCGAACCGAGTCATGTATTATTAGGAATGGGAATACCCGAAGATTTAGCACGAGGTTCTCTAAGATTTAGTTTTGGTAGAAATAATTCTGAAGAAGATGTAAATGATTTACTAGAGATTCTTCCAGTAATTGTTCAAAAACTCCGTTCTTTATCTCCACTAAATAATTCTTCTTTACCTCATGGGTGGGAGGAATGGTTAGGAAATTAAATGAAAATAACTAAAGAGTAAGTGACTATTAGAGATAATTTTGTATAGAATTATGCTGCAGTACTTTAGGAAGCACTTTGACAACACAACAACCTGAAATCACTATCCCTCACCCCTTATTACGTGAAGAAGATGCTATCGCTGCTTCAATAGAAGAAGAGGTAAGAAAGAATGTACTTTTAACTTCTGTTGATGGAGTATTAAACTGGGCAAGGGCATCATCCTTATGGCCTGCAATGTTTGGATTGGCATGTTGTGCAATAGAAATGATAGCGAGTGCAACCTCACGATATGACATTGCAAGATTTGGCTCTGAGGTTTTTCGAGCGTCTCCTAGACAAGCAGATTTGATGATTGTAGCTGGAACTGTAACGTGGAAAATGGCACCAGTTGTTCGAAGGATTTACTTGCAGATGTCTGAACCACGATGGGTAATATCTATGGGTGGCTGTGCAATAATGGGAGGACCTTTTGCTTACGGCTATTCGGTACTGCCGGGAGTGAATCTAATAACTCCAGTAGATGTATATGTACCAGGATGTCCCCCACGCCCTGAATCATTACTGCAAGGCTTAATGATGCTCCAAAATGAGATCAAAGATTTCAAAGTCAGTGGACAACGGCAAAGGCCAGTGCCAGATGGAGACTTCTCCAGCTACTTACCAGACAATGACCCTATTCGATTAGAATTAGAATCTCTTTTTCCGCCATATCCAGGATTAGATAATCCTGACCGAACTTCTGGTGGAGTCTCTTTACATACTTTAAATAGTTAATGTGCTTCAGCATCAATTATGCAAGCTACGAAAAAGTAATGTCCGACGCTTAAAATATTTTTTAGCATTTTATTAAAAACTAACTATTGCATCGTGAATTTTATAAAAAACATGTAGTATGGTGCTTGTTACAGAATTTTTTAAATCAAATGTGTGAGGAGTATTAATTTGAACATTCGAAATCAATTCGAAAATATTATTCGGCCAAATATAGTTGGACATGCGCACTGTGATATACCTTGTGGGATTTACCACCCACATATAGCACAGCAGGGAGCTGAAACAGTTGAAAAGATGATGTCGTTAATTGCAGATCTTGGCGCTGCTTCTGACTCTGCAAGCCAAGCATCCCTTTCACGCTATGTTACTCAGAAAGAAGAAGCTGCAGAAATTGTTAAACATGAAGTTCGAATCATCTGGGGAGATTACTTTAAACCTCCACACTTAGAAATGTTTCCAGACTTACATGAAAAAGTTTGGAATATTATGAAATTAGGTGGCGCGTGTAAACAAGGAATCAATCCGGATGACGCAAAAGCCTTACGCACAGCCGTCGATGAATTTGCAGATATGTTCTGGAAATCCAAAGAAGGTTAAAAGTACATTTAGATAAGTTATAAAAATGAAGAAATGGCTTGCTATCATCACTCGTATAATAGCAGTCATTTCTTCATTTCTACTTGTGTTAAAGATCTTAATTCGCTTCCTTAACTTTAGGTACTTTAGAATTGAAGTCCTTGGTCTAAGTATGGTGCCTTCGTTACATTCCAAAGATTATTTAATAGTAGAAAAATCAGACGGCACAAGTATTCACCCGCCAGCATCAATTGTTGTAATGCAAGACAGCGATAACAATATATTTCTCAAACGAATAATTGGTATGCCTGGAGAATCAATTCAAGTCGGTGATGAAGTACGTATTAATGGGAAAATATTAATCGAACGTTATGCTTGGGGTGGTACACCAAATTCACGATATCGTGGAGTGAACAGGCTTGCGCATGATGAATATTTTTTAATCGGAGATAATCGATCAGTAAGCAAACCTGATAGCCGTGATTTTGGACCAGTCACAAAATCACGTATTCTTGGAAAGGTCATTTACCGTTATTGGCCGCCCGCACGTATAGGAAAATTCAAACCTGAAATACGAAAATTTGAGCCAACAGATGAAGAAAACTAATTTAGTATTATGTAAAGTACTCAGTATTAGCCTTATAAAACAAAAAAAAATTCAAATATTTAATAGAAATATACACTTAAGCGCTTGCGCCCTAACCTGCATATAGGTACAACAGTTAGCAGTCGATCATTAAGAGTGCCAACTATTTGGCACCTTAGGTATGGTTTGGGCTAAATTGTTTGAGTTAATTTAAAATCAATTTGAACGCATTAGGTGATTGCAGAGGATCAATATGGCTAAGCAATTGTTATTTGATGAAAACGCGCGACAAGCATTACGTGACGGGATAGACGCACTAGCTGAAGCAGTTAAGATGACGTTAGGCCCTAGAGGTAGAAATGTAGTTTTAGACAAAAAATTTGGTTCACCGACCATTACTAATGATGGTGTAACTATTGCAAAAGATATAGAACTTGCAGATAACTTTGAAAATATTGGAGCGCAACTAGCTAAAGAAATTGCTTCCAAGACAAATGATATCGCTGGTGATGGTACTACAACTGCTACCGTACTTGGACAGGCTATTGTCCATGAAGGTATGAAAAATGTTGCAGCTGGTGCTGATCCAATGGCTCTGAAAAGAGGTATCGAACACGGTGCTCGTGCTATTAGTACCCAATTAACCAAAAATTCAACACGAGTTACAACAAAAGAACAAATGGCACAAGTTGCTTCAATTTCTGCTGCATCTGCTGAAATTGGAGATTTAATTGGCACAGTTATGGAAGCTGGAGGAAAAGATGGTGTAATTACCATCGAAGAATCTAAGGGTATCCAAACTGAAATTGAATATGTTGAAGGTATGGCTTTTGATAGAGGCTATATTTCGCCTTATTTCGTTACAAATCCAGAAAGAATGGAAGCTGTACTTGATGACGCTCATATTTTTGTTACAGATCAAAAATTATCGTCAGTAAATGATATTCTGCCGTGGCTAGAAAAACAGCTCCAAATTTCAAAAAACCTTGTAATTATTGCTGAAGATGTTGATGGTGAAGCCCTTGCAACATTGGCAGTAAATAAATTAAGAGGAACTGTAAATGTTGCAGCAGTTAAGGCACCAGGCTTTGGTGATCGACGTAAGGAAAACTTAGGTGACATTGCGGCTCTTACAGGTGCAACACTTATTAGTAGTGAACTCAACAGAACTTTGGATTCAGCTGAACCTAAAGATCTAGGACAAGCGCGTAGAGTCGTTATTACTAAAGATGAAACAACTATCATCGAAGGTAAAGGAACAAAGAAGTCTATTGATGAGAGAACAAAAATGATACGTGCTCAACTCGATATGTCGACTTCAGACTGGGATAAGGAAAAGTTACAAGAACGTTTAGGTAAAATTGCTGGTTCAGTCGCAGTTATCAAAGTTGGAGCAGCAACTGAAGTTGAACTAACTGAGAAAAAACACCGTGTTGAAGATGCTCTTTCTGCAACAAGAGCTGCGGTCGAAGAAGGTATAGTCCCTGGAGGTGGAGTAGCATTTTTAAATTCATTGCCGGCTCTAGACAAAGTTGAATTAAATGGAGATGAAGCTACTGGCTTAAGAATCATGCGCAGAGCACTTGAAGAGCCACTACGACGCATCACTGCTAATGCAGGACAAGATGGATCAGTTGTGGTTGAAAAGGTTAGATCTCTTAAAAAAGGGCAAGGATATGATGCTGCCAATGATGAATTTGGCGACATGGTCCAACTAGGTATTATTGATCCAGCAAAAGTAACTAAAGCTGCTCTTGATAATGCTGTTTCAATCGCTGGTATGGTTCTTACCACTAATTGTCTTGTTACAGACAAGCCAGAAGCTGGTGCTGGTGCTGCACCTGGCATGGATATGTACTAACAAAGAGTCTCATTGATAGATAAAAAAATGCTCTGCCAAGGCAGAGCATTTTTTTATCTAATTTCTACAGAACCTGACCCTGATTCTATTTCTTCATCAGAAATATAGCCAATTTGCCAACACTCGCCATTAGTAGCTTGAATCGCTGCACACAACTTTTCAGCATCTCTCTCAGAAATAGCTATCAATAAACCTCCTGATGTTTGAGGATCAAAAGAGAGAGCTAATGTTTCTTCACTATTTCTTCCTGAAAAATCATGTATTCTTTGACCAAGCTGATCCAGATTACGCATTCCACCGCCAGTTACTATACCTGTAGAAATTAAATCTAAAACACCAGGGAATACGGGAACTTTAGCAAAATCTATCACCAATTTTACATCACTAGATTTTGCCATTTCTAAGCAATGACCAGCCAAGCCAAAGCCTGTGACATCTGTCATGGCTGATACATCAAACATCTGAGCTAACGTAGCGGCATCTTTATTAAGGAAAAGCATTGATTTTATTACTTCATCCACATCATACATATCCTGTTGTTTGGCTGTGAGTGCTATACCTGTTCCGATAGGTTTAGTTAATAGCAGGACGTCTCCCAACCTAGCTCCATTCGTGCGAAAAAGTTTTTTTGGATGCACAAAACCAGTTACACTCAAGCCATATTTTGGTTCACGATCAATGATCGTATGGCCACCAACAATTATCCCACCAGCTTCTTTTACTTTTTCAGCACCGCCTCTAAATATTTCACCTAAAATTTCTTCGTTTAAATCATCAGGGAAAGCAGCCACATTTAAGGCGAATTTAACATCACCACCCATGGCATAAATATCTGACAATGCATTTGCTGCACTAATACCGCCATAGAGAAAAGGGTCATCTACTACGGGAGGGAAAAAATCAATAGTCTGAATAATTGCAATATCATCTGATACTGCATAGACTGCTGCATCATCAGATTCGTCTAAACCAGCAATCAAGTTAGAATCTTCAAAGTCAGAGAAGGTAGTTTGTAATGGACGCAACACTTCCGCCAAGGTCCCAGGACCTAATTTCCCTGCTCAACCTGCGCAAGATGCAAGATCTGTCAGCTTAATGACCTCATCTTTTGTCATATCAATTCCTTTTCAACTACTGCTCTAATAGTATTACAATCTAATGTGTTCGTGGAGTATAGTGCACAAACAAAACATGAAGTAATCAAGAAAAATAAGTTCGAAACGATGAAAAGTGAATCTTATTACAATATAAATGATCTCATAACAACTTTAGATCGTTACTACAACATAGCACCTCAGCAAACTTCGAACGCACCACTTTTTGAACTTGTTCTAACCTTACTTTCGCAACATACGTCTGATCATAATTCGGGTAGAGCAATGAACCAATTAATCAATAGATTTAACAGTTGGGAAGAAATAATTCATACACCTCTACAAAATATTGAAGATGCGATCCGGCCGGGAGGCCTCGCACCCACAAAATCTAAAAGACTCCAGAAATTACTAATAGAAGTAAAAAATCGTCAACCAGATTGGAATCTCAATTTTTTAAGAGATATGTCAATTGTTGATGCAAAAGAATGGCTAACTTCTTTGCCAGGTATAGGACCAAAAACTGCAGCATGTGTTCTGCTTTTCGCGTTAAATATCCCTGCACTACCAGTTGATACACACGTTGGTAGAGTTTCAAAAAGGTTAGGTTTAGCTAATAAGAATTTATCGAATGATGACTTACACGATGTGCTCGAAAAGATGATACAACCTAAACAAATATATTTATTTCACATGTCATTAATTCAGCATGGTCGACGTATTTGCCATTCGCGAAAGCCAAAATGTAATAAATGCCCACTTTTGAAAAATTGCCCGCAAATAGATGTAACCATTGACTAGTCCTAACACTCTAGAGACAATTAGCTCCTAGTACGAAAGAACAATTCGCATGTCCAATGAATCATTACCATTTGAAATTATTCCACAAGGTGGAGTTACTACCCCGCAAGGTTTTATAGCTGGTGCTGTATCAACAGGAATAAAAACTTATGGACAAGAGCCCTTATATGACTTAGGAGTAATTCTTTCTAACTCACACTGTACCATTGCAGGAGCCTTTACTCGCAATCAAGTTAAGGGTTCATCAGTAATACATAATCAAAACCTACTGAAAAATGGTCATGGAGGGAGAGCAATATTCGCCAATTCAGGAAATGCAAATGTTGCAACTGGAGAGCAAGGATTTATAGATACCGCTAATATCGCACAACTAACGGCGAAAAAATTCAACTTAGAACCTGATGATGTATGGATAGCCTCAACAGGTGTTATCGGTAGAATTTTACCAATGCATCAGATCCAGTCTGGAATTGAAAATCTTAATTTAGAAGATCATGGAGGCCATTCTTTTGCCCAAGCAATAATGACAACTGATACTCGATCAAAGGAAATTGCAATTCGATTCCAAGTTGGTCAGCAAAATTTTTACATAGGCGCATGTGCAAAAGGATCAGGTATGATCCACCCTAATTTAGCAACTATGTTAGCGTTCATAACAACAGATATTGCTGTAAATTCTGAGTGGTTACAGCAAGTACTCGAAAAAACAGTTAATAAAACATTCAATATGCTAGACATAGACATGGATACATCAACAAGTGACACTGTGCTAATGCTAGCCAATGGCGCAGCTGAAAACATTCCAATAGATGAAAATCATGAAGCTGCTTCAGTATTTTGTGAAGCACTTGAATTTGTCGCCACGTATTTGACTAAAGAATTAGCAAAAGATGGCGAAGGAGCTGAAACTCTAATCGAGTTACATGTCAGCGGTGCAAATCAAGAATCAGATGCGAAATCAGCCGCACGAACTGTCGTTTCTTCTCCGCTAGTTAAGACTATGATAACTGGTAAAGATCCTAATTGGGGAAGATTAATTGCTGCTGTAGGTAGATCAGAGGCACTGGTTAAGCAAGAAAAAGTCAGTATTTGGATAGAAGGACATTCAATACTTGACCAAGGTACGCCTACGGATATTGATTTACAAATAGTTATTGATGCAATGCATACGGATGAATTAAGAATGCATATTGATTTAGGAATTGGGAATTATTCATCTACTGCATGGGGATGTGATCTAACTAATGAATATGTTCGCATTAATGGTGAATATACTACGTGAGGTATACATGACAATAGTTATTAAAATTGGTGGATCGACACTGGGAGACAATGATACTTCCCTACAAGATATAGTTCATCTTGCAGAAGCAGGACAACGACCCATCGTTGTACATGGTGGAGGTGCAATGATTACTGATTGGCTTACTAAGCTGAATATCACTACTAATTTTGTAAACGGATTAAGGTCCACTAATCCAGATGCATTAGAGGTAGTAATAGCAATTTTGCGTGGTGTAGTTAATACGACATTAGTAACACAATTGACTCAACTGGGAGGACGAGCAGTAGGAATAAGTGGTGTAGATAATTCTCTTATTCAAGCTGAACAATACAATTCGGATTTAGGTCTAGTGGGGAAAATTACAAAGATAAACAATGACTTACTTATACCTCTGCTGGATAATAATATAATCCCTGTGATAGCGCCTATAGGGATAGAATCACTATCCCAGCCATTAAATATTAATGCTGATACTGTTGCGGGAGAAATTGCAGCTAGTATTAATGCAGAAAAATTAGTTTTCCTTACAGACGTAGATGGGATAATGGATGACTCAGGTGCTTTGGTGCCAACTTTAACTGTTCAGACATCTAATGCATTAAAAGAGGCTGGAATACTAAAAGGTGGTATGATACCTAAAGTAGATGCAGGATTCACAGCATCGAAAGCTGGTACTTTCGTTCACATTATAAATGGAACTTTGGCCTATTCGTTACAACAATTAATGGATGGCAATCTGTCAGGAACAGCTATTAAAGGGGGATGAAACTGGGTTTCTTTGATAATAGAGAGCGTGGTGGTGATAATACTCCTCCACCTTTTGACTTAAATACATCTAGGAATACACAATTCCCAATTCCCAATCGTATTTTGGTTATTGGTGTAGTCGGTTTAATCCTTTTAATTGTTCTTAGTGTGTTAAAAGGTTTTTATGTTGATTTATTATGGTTCGATTCAGTTGGTTATGACAGTGTTTTTTGGAAATCAATTACTGCAAAAACACTCCTATTTCTAGTAGGACTATTTATATCAATACTTGTTCTAGGAACAAACATTTGGCTTGCGCGTAAGCTTTCACCACAAGGTCCAGAACAATCCTTTATAGAAGAAATTGATGTCTCAGCATTACGGAAAGTGGTTAGTGTTATATTAATCGCTGCAACGCTTTTGCTTGCGGTTATATTTGGATCAGTTGCTGGCTCATCTTGGCAAACAATACTCGCCTGGATTAATGGAATTGATTTTGCAGGTAGAACTGACCCGCAATTTGGTAGAAACATTTCTTTTTACATGTTTCAACTTCCTGCTTACCAAATGATACAGGGATGGTTCCTTAGTCTCATTGTAATGTCAGTTCTTGGATCAGTAGCAGTTTATGGACTTTCAATCTCATTGCAAGGATTTCAATTACAAATCACCAGAGGTATGAGAATCCACCTTTCAGTACTTGTGGGATTAATATTTATCCTAATTTCAATAGGAACTTATCTTAGTATTTTTGAATTAGTTCTCTCAGAGGGCGGTATAATTTTTGGAGCGACCTATACTGATATTAACGCTGTTTTACCTGCACGATATGTCGTTGTGGCATTAGCACTATTCGCTGGATTAGTCACAATTGCAAATGGTTTTCTGTCAAATAATGGCTATAAACTACCACTTTTTGCATTCAGTATCTGGGTCATTGCTGGCATTGTAGGTGGAGCAATTTATCCAAATTTTGTTCAATCCTTCCAAGTTGCTCCGAATGAGCGCGAACGTGAAGTATCTTATATTCAAAGAAATATTGAAGCAACACGCTACGCCTATGGATTAGATGAAATAACCAATAATGATTTCCCTGCCGAGCAAAGTGTCACTATTGAAGCAATTGAGGCAAATCCGAAAACTTTAGATAATATTCGCCTCCTCGATCCACGTCCTCTGCGAGATACGTTTAATCAAGTTCAGGCTATCCGACAATTCTATGAATTTACAGATGTTGATGTCGATCGTTATGTCGTAAATGGCGAACCACGCCAAGTAATGTTATCTGCCCGTGAATTAGATATCAGCGGTGCACAACAACGGAATTGGACACAGGAAAGACTTCAATTAACTCATGGTTTCGGAGCTGTAGTTGCACCAGTGAACAAAGTAATTGATGAGGGACTTCCTGATTTCATTACCAAAGACATTCCACCAGCGAGTGAGGAAATAGAACTCTCCATCGAGGGATCACGACTCTATTTTGGTGAAATAACTGATCAATATGTCATTGTTAATTCGAATGAAGTAGAATTCGATTACCCACTAGGCGAAGGAAATGCGGAGACATCTTACGAAGCTGATCGTGGTATCAAACTTTCATCATTTGGTCGAAAACTTGCTCTAGCATGGGACTTAGGTGATACCAATATTTTAATTTCAAGCCAAATTAATAGTGACTCAAGATTACTTTTACATAGAAATATTAAAGACCGAATATCTCAAGTAGCTCCATTTTTAATTCTTGATCGCGACCCGTACATAGTGATTATCGATGGACAGTTGAAATGGATTCAATCTGCATATACAACTTCCAATCGTTATCCTTATTCACAACCACGTGGCAACGTAAATTACATTCGAGACAGTGTAAAAATTGTAGTTGATGCCGTTACGGGAGACATGACTTTCTATCTGATCGATGAAGAAGATCCTGTCGCAGGCACATGGGCAAAAATATTCCCGGACCTCTTTACTCCAAATGCTTCAATGCCTTCATCAATTAGAGATCATCTAAGATACCCATTAGATATGTTCTCTCTGCAATCCAACCTCTATCTGCGATATCACATCACTGATCCAAATGTATTCTTCATTGGAGAAGATTTCTGGAATATCCCTACAGAAAGATTTTTTCAACAGGAACAGCCAGTTGAACCGTATTACGTATTAATGACACTTCCGCAAGTAGAAAAAGTAGATAATGTTACACAAGAAAATTTAGAATTTTCTTTGATCATGCCCTTTACTCCAAGGAATCGTCAAAATACAGTTGCGTGGCTGGCTGGTCGTTCTGATGGAGCAGATTATGGTTCTCTCGTTGCGTATAGATTCCCAACCGATGATCTAGTATTCGGACCAGCGCAAATTGAAGCGCGTATCGATCAAAACCCAGGTATTTCTCAGCAAATTACTTTGTGGGATCAGGCAGGTTCTGAGGTTATTCGAGGGAACTTATTAATGATTCCTATCGGACAATCTTTCCTATTTGTTGAACCAATTTATCTTCAAGCAGATACTTCCAGGTTACCTGAACTAGTGAGAGTAGTTGTAGCTAACGGTAATGCGATAGCTATGGAACGTACTTTCGAAGAAGCTCTCGACGTTGTATTGGGAAGGACATCATCCAGTCTTCCAGAAGATAATGTCATCGGTGGAATTAGCTCTGATAATTCTCAAAAAGAAACTTCTGATATCAAACCAGTGTCCGGTGATACTAATCAACTTATTGAACAAGCACGAGAATCTTTAGAAGATGTTGAATCAGAACTTAGTAAACTAAAACGTGTTATCGATGCCTTGGAAAATTCAACTCAATAATTTTTACAAGTTCTCTACTGAAGTACTAGCCATATTGCCTTATCCTGTTCCTAATTAGAAAATCTAGAAAAGGAGTAGTGCAATGCCTAACATACCCGATAGAGAATCAATCGTTCATATGCAAACAGCACGTCGAGTCCCTATTACGTTAGTAAAAGGATTAGGAACTAAAGTATGGGATGATGAAGGCAATGAATACCTAGACTTTGTTGCAGGAATTGCATCTGATAGTCTGGGTCACGCAGATAATCAGCTAGCGTCTGCTATATCCGAACAAGCACACAAACTGATTCATGTCTCAAATATTTTCTTTAGTGAACCACAGATTGATTTGGCTGAATTACTAGTTCATAACTCAGCTCTAGATCAAGTCTTTTTCTGTAACTCTGGTGCTGAAGCAAATGAAGCTGCGATAAAAATTGCACGAAAATGGGGAATCACTAATCGCAATGGAGCTTTTGAAATCATTGCAACAAATAACGGTTTTCATGGACGAACCATGACCACAGTTGCAGCTACTGGCACTCCTGCGTACAGAGAACCTTTTGGACCACCCACTCCTGGATTTGTATTCGTAGATTATGATGATATCCAACAAATAATTGAATCCACTTCCGATCAAACTGCTGCAATTATGTTAGAGCCAATTCAAGGAGAAGGAGGAATTAATGTACCTTCCTCAAATTATTTACAAGAAGTTCGATCTTGGTGTGATGACCAAGGAATCTTATTAATACTCGATGAAATACAAACTGGAATGGGAAGATCTGGAAAACTATGGGCTTATGAATTTGCAGGGATAGAGCCTGATATCATGACATCAGCCAAAGGATTAGCTGGTGGAGTTCCTATTGGAGCTGTATTAGCAAAAAATACCGCTTGTGTCTTAGAGCCTGGTGACCATGGATCAACTTTTGGTGGTAATCCGTTAGCAACAGCTGCCGGCGCCCATGTAATTAAGAGACTACTAAATGACGGCATATTAGAAAATGTTGTTAAAAGAGGAGAACAATTAAGTCAAAGGCTCGAAGGATTACAAGATCGTCATTCTCAAGTAAGTGGGCAAAGAGGAATTGGATTACTTAGAGGCTTAGAGTTATCAAAGGATATTGCGGTAGATATCGTAAATGAAAGTCGTAAATTAGGTTTATTGCTAAACCCTGTAAGGCCTAATGTGGTACGGTTTATGCCACCGCTAACTGTAACAGAAGACGAAATAGACAAAGCTATCGATATTATCGATTCAGTTTTACAATCACTCGATGATTAATTTTTTTATTAGGTAGGAACGAACCCAATGGCAGAAAAGATAATCCTTGCATATTCAGGCGGGCTTGATACTTCAGTAGCTTGTAAATGGTTACAAGAGGAACGTGGATATGATGTACATTGTCTGACAATAGATTTAGGCAATCTAAATGATCTTGAATCTGCAAAAAAACGTGGCACGGAAGCGGGTGCGCTGTCTGTAAATGTGATAGACGCAAAGGAAGATTTCCTAAACTACTTCGTTTTTCCTGCGATGCAAGCAAATGCCTTATATCAAGGACAATATCCATTAGCTACAGCACTCGGACGGCCATTAATTGCAAAGTTACTTGTTGATAAAGCTAGAGAACTTAATGCAACTTCTGTAGCACATGGCTGTACAGGTAAAGGTAATGACCAGGTACGTCTGGATGTTGCCATTAATACACTAGCCCCTGATCTAAATATTGTAGGTACTGCTCGTGAAAATGAAATGAGCCGAGATGCTGCTATTGATTACGCCAAAAAACATGGCATTTCAATTAAGCAAACTCTCGAATCACCTTATTCAACAGATGAAAATCTTTGGGGAAGATCCGTAGAATGTGGTGAATTAGAAGATCCATGGGAAGAACCTCCTTCAGATGTTTGGTTATGGACTGCAGAACCAGAAGCAGCTCCAGATAAACCTGCAATCTTAGAAATAGGATTTGAAAATGGTATCCCCGTATCACTTGATGGTGAAAAAATGGGAGCTGTTGAATTAGTACAAAATTTATCAAATCTTGGTGGCCAACATGGCATCGGCAGGGTCGATATGGTTGAGGATAGATTGGTTGGAATTAAATCCAGAGAAGTCTATGAAGCACCTGCAGCCACTATACTTATTACAGCACATAAATCTCTAGAACAACTTACACTATCGAGGTCACAAATCCGTATGAAAGAACAAATCGCACAAGAATATGCAGACTTAATTTATAATGGGCTTTGGTATAGTGGCCATCATCGTGACTTAGCTGCTTATATCCAATCCAGTCAACGCGATGTAACAGGTCAAGTAAGAGTAAAACTATGGAAAGGTGTTCTAACTATACTCGGAAAACAAGCTGAGCGAAGCCTCTATAGTAAAGAATTAGCCACTTATGGGGATGATGATCAGTTTGATCAAAAAGCAGCACAAGGATTTATTAAACTCCATGGATTATCTGTTCAGGTTCAAGCGCATCGACAGTTACTTAACAACAATGACGATCCTCTATACTTAGCGTCACCAGAAAAAACAGAATAACACTACCCTATCGAGTTATAATCAATTCGATATTCTGATAGATAGTGTAATAAGGCTAGCTAAAAAATCACATGTGAATGGGAAAAACCATGAAAAAAAAATCTGAACAAAAGCTATGGGGAGGACGTTTCAACTCATCGACGGAAGATATTGTCGAACAGTTAAACGCTTCAATAGAATTCGATCAACGTTTATTTCATGAAGATATTAGTGGCTCAATCGCCCATGCAAAAATGTTAGCATCATGCGATATCATATCAAATGAAGAGTGCGATTTAATTGTTAATGGGCTACAAGAAATTTATGAGGAAATCAAAAATGGTGATTTCGATTTTCAAATAGATCGTGAAGATATCCACCTCAATATAGAAGCTGCACTAATCGATCGCATTGGAAGTGTTGGTGCGAAATTACATACTGCAAGATCACGTAATGATCAGATAGCAACAGACATCAGGTTATTTACTAGAAAAGAATGCACAGAAATCTTACAAGAGTTGAGAAGCTTACGAAGGGTATTACTGAATATTGCTGAGCAGGAATCTCAAACAATTCTTCCTGGTTATACACATCTACAACGAGCTCAACCAATATTGCTATCACACCACTTACAAGCCTACGAAGCAATGTTTAGTCGAGATTCACAGAGATTTGAACAAACACGTCTGAATGCGAATAAATCACCTTTAGGTGCTGGAGCATTAGCTGGTGTCACTTACCCCATTGATAGAAATTTTGTTGCGAAAGAATTAGGATTCGACTCAATAATTACAAATAGTATTGATGCGGTAGCAGATAGAGATTTTATATTAGATTTTCATTCTGCAGCATCTACTACCATGATTCACTTATCCAGATTAGCTGAAGAAATAATTATATGGGGATCAAGTGAATTTAATTTCCTCACCTTTGATGATGCTTTCGCTACCGGATCGAGTATTATGCCACAGAAAAAAAATCCTGATGTTGCAGAATTAATTAGAGGGAAAAGTGCAAGGGTAATTGGAAATCTTGTGCAGTCACTCACACTCTTAAAATCTCAACCATTGGCTTATAATAAAGACCTTCAAGAAGATAAGGAGTCATTTTTCGATACAGTTGATACTGTAAAAATTTGTCTTATTGCAATGCATAAAATGCTGCCGACATTGGGATTTAATGCAGAGAATATGTATAAGGCTGCAAATGACGATTTCATTTTAGCAACTGATTTCGCTGATTATTTAAGTAAAAAAGGAATACCTTTTCGAGATGCACATGAAGCAATCGGAAAATTAGTATTATATTGTGAGGATAACCAACTGGCCTTCTCAGATTTGTCACTGGAAGATTTTCAAAAAAGCCATTCTCTATTTGATATTGATATTCTAGAAATAGACATTCATACGGCCCTGTCCAATCGTAATGTTATTGGTGGAACAGGACCTGAATCTGTCAACAATGAACGTAATGAAGCTATGTCAAGACTTGACCTAGAAGAGAATTCACATGCCACAACAAAAAATTGAGTTAGCTCCTTCTATCCTTACAGCTGATTTTGGCGCTTTACGATCACAAATTGAAGAAGTAACTGCTGCAGGAGTAAATAGAATTCATCTCGATATTATGGACGGACACTTTGTTCCTCCATTAAGTTTTTCAACTGAAGTTGTAGCTGCAGTAGCTTCAGCAACAGATTTGCCAATTGAAGTACATCTCATGGTTGAAAAACCTATTGAATATATTCAATCATTTTCAGAAGCAGGTGCTTCAACACATATATTCCATTTTGAAGCACTACAAAGTCTTGATAGTTGTAAAGAAGTTATTCAAGAAATAAAATCATCGAATTCTTCACCTGCGATTGCAATATCACCTAATACACACATTGACTCAATCTTGGAATTAATTGGAGATATAGAACAAATAACTGTAATGACCATCCAACCAGGTTGGGGAGGTCAAAAATTAAGAACAGAACTTTTAAGTAAGATTATTAATCTTAGAAAAATTACTTCTGAAATGAATCTCCCTAATTTTAATATTGAGATTGACGGAGGAGTTAAGATTGACAATATCAAACAATGCATCTCAGCAGGAGCTAATATTTTAGTAGCTGGTTCAGCAATTTATAACAATGAAATGACACCAAGTAATGCAGTCAAAGAACTACACTTAGCAATCAAAAACTCTTTAGAAAAATGAAATCTTATTTGTAAGGAACACCTTGTTCTTGAATATTTTTCATTTCTGTTCTTAGATAACGCGTATCAACTTTAACACGTTGCCATTTTCCGTCTATAAACATACGTTTTCGTTGGATATTAGCTTTAAACATACGACTAGTTTTAGGAGCTTTACGAGCCCATGCGCCAGAATGCTTATGTCGAATTCTTCTTCCAAAGCTTGTCTTCTTTGAACCAAGTCTAGGTATCCCTGACATGAACTTCTCCACTAGCTAAAATACTTGATTATCAGCGTACAACTCAGTTGTAGATGCGTCTATTACAAAAATATCAATTCCAAAAGATATCGACTCTATACTAGAGTAATATGAAATGAAGTTTAAATTTAAACAATTGAAAATTCAGGTTAAGATGTCTGAAAAATTAGATACACTTCAGAACGCATTTGAACAAGAACTTAAATCCAATTCTATGGATAATGTGGTGGCAAATGGGCTAGATGAACTCCTACGGATTCATGCCTTCGACGAACAAGCAGGATCACCAATTCTTCGAATGATTGCTGCACTACCTCCACAAGGATATAAATCCCTTTCGAATAATGAACGGGAATTTTGGCTACGACGTGCACTTGCGACAATTCGACATGAAAAGGTAGCACCTCTTCCTATCCAACAAGATAATTCACATAACACAAGAATAAAATCAAAAAAAACTCACACCACACAGATTAAAAAAAATAATAAAGAACATTTTGAGACAACCGAAGAATATGATCGCCAACTTGTAAATTTACCTATAAGCGCTATCAATTCTCGATTAGGTAAAAATAATCTACAAAAAATAGAAAATTTAGGTATTTCTACAGTTTTTGATGCTCTCTATCATTTTCCACACCGATACAACGATTTCACAAAATCAGTACCCATTACAGAATTAATTATTGGACAAGAACAAACTGTTTATGGAACTGTCGGAAGCTCTCGTGAAGTACGTATGGGACGTGGGGGCAGAATGCGTTCAACAGAAATTATTATAACTGATGATGCTGGCGCCTCAATTAAGGCTACCTGGTTTAATCAGCCATTCATCGCAAGGGCATTACCTATAGATGCTCAAGTAGCACTCGCAGGTAAAGTAACAAATTTCAAAGGTAGACCTGTATTCCAAAATCCTGAATTTGAAATAGTTAAGGAAAATGCAGATGGAACACATACAGGGAGATTAATACCTGTATATCCATTAACTAAAGGTTTGGCACAACGTACACTTCGTAATTTTCTTTCAAAAATAGTTTTACAATATGCTTCTTCTATCTCAGATCATCTTCCTGAAAAAATCCGTAAACGGAACAATCTTCTTTCATTACCCGATGCATTAACACAAATACATTATCCTGATGGGAAAAATGAGCTACAAAAAGCACTCAGACGTATAGCATTCGATGACCTTTTTGCTATACAAATGACGGTTCAAGATAGAAAAAAACACTGGCAAGCAACGGGTGATGCTCCGCAAATTACGACGCAAATATTATCAAAAAAATTTTTAGATAATCTTCCGTTCACTCTTACGTCAGCACAGCAGCGTGTTTTAACTGAAATACGTCAGGATCTCAATCAGAATAAGCCAATGTCACGATTACTCGAAGGGGATGTAGGTTCTGGTAAAACTGTAGTAGCACTTGCTGCAATTTTAGATGTGATTGAATCAGGATTACAAGCGGTGCTAATGGCACCTACCGAAGTACTGGCTGAACAGCACTATCGCACTATTTGCAAACTTTTAGCTGGAGATGATGAGCTACCATTACAAGGCTTGATTCAATTACCTGACAGATTAATTAAAGCAGTTTTACTCACAGGATCTACTAAGACAAAAAATCGTAACGAAGCTCTGAGCGCTATAAAATTTGGTGGTGCACAAATAATTATAGGAACCCATTCACTTATCCAAGATTCCGTTAACTTTTCAAGTTTAGGTTTAGCAGTAGTTGATGAACAACACCGCTTTGGTGTCACACAGAGGGAGCGACTACGTGAGCAAGGTAGACAGGCATTGAATAAACAACATACACCTCATCTATTAGTTATGTCTGCAACACCTATACCTCGCTCACTGGCCCTGACCGTTTTTGGCGATTTAGATTTATCGATAATTAATGAAATGCCTGTTGGACGCACATCGATAGAAACAAAATGGCTGCCTCCAAATAAAAGATTAAATGCTTTCAACCATGTAAGGACAGAAATTAACAAAGGACATCAAGTTTTCGTTATTTGCCCATTAGTAGAAGATTCTGAAGCAATACAATCACGAGCAGCTATCGAAGAATATACACGTCTTTGTGAGCAAGAATTCCCTGACTTGGCAAATCGTATCCTATTGCTACATGGCCGAATGAAAGGTGATGAGAAAGAAAAAATCATGCGGGCTTTTGCAAACCATGAGGCAGATATCTTAGTTTCAACTGCTGTCGTAGAGGTAGGAATTGATATACCTAATGCAACCGTAATGATTATTGAAGGCGCAGAAAGATTTGGACTTGCACAATTACACCAATTCAGAGGACGCGTAGGAAGGGGGACTTATCCTTCATTCTGTTATTTACTATCAGATGATCCTTCCAATGAGGCAAAACAACGTTTGGCAATTCTTGAGAACACAACTGATGGTTTTTCGTTAGCGCAAGCTGATTTGGAATTGCGCGGACCTGGTGATCTATATGGTACAGCACAAAGTGGACTGCCAAATTTACGCGTCGCCACTTTACTTGATGCACCATTAATTGAGGCCACAAAAATTGAAGCGACAAAGTTACTAGATACAGATCCGGATTTAGTTACAGCAGAAAATCAAGCAATTAAATATGCTATTTCAAAACAAATCACAAACTTACTTTCAGATCGTAATTAATAATGATCATCAATAACGAACGAATAATACGCATACGCGAGGTCCTTGAATACAGACAGGAGGATTTATTATTAATACTCGATAATATACATGATCCACATAATGCATCAGCGATCCTCAGAAGTGCTGATGCATTTGGCATTGATTCTTCTCATTTTCTATATACACAAGATGAACAACTTGAACTTTCTGATGGCGTTTCTGGCCATACGCTCAAATGGTCAAACATTAGTACTTATGATTCAACAACTGAATTAATGAAAATAATGCGTACTAGAAAAATCCCTGTAGTCGCTACAGTTATAGGTGAAAATGCAAAAAGTTATGAAAAACGAGACTGGACATTACCTGCAGCTATTGTGTTTGGTAATGAGCAAAATGGTTGTTCAGATGAAATTTTAAAAATAGCTGATGAATTAATTACAATACCAATGCTAGGTTTTGCACAATCATTAAATGTTTCCGTTGCTGCTGCAATAATATTTTCTGAGATACGAAGACAACGAGAAAAAAAAGGAATGTACAAAAAAAATTGGAGCAAACGCAAGCAAGAATGGCTAGATTATTGGATCGAACGAGAATACGCTTCACGTCTAAGGAGAAAACTACCTAAAACACCAAAGCTATAATCAGTTAATTCTAATCGCCTTCGATTGTCTAAACAGATACAATCACATTTATAGAAGTGTTGAAGGCAAAGTTAAGGTACTAATTGTGATACGTGAAAAGATTGTTAGTCTTGTCAGTACAGCTCTTAATTCTGCACAAGATGCTGGAGAAATACCACATTTTGTTTCACCCGAAATCACTATCGAACACCCCCAAAGAATCGAACACGGTGATTTCTCAATCAATCTTCCCCTTCGCATTCAAGGTTTGGCAAAGATGAAAGCTATCGATGTTGCCAATATCCTACAAAAACATATCGAACCTTACTCAGCTATCGAGAAAATTGAGGTAGCACACCCCGGTTTCTTAAATTTTTACTTAGAGGAAACATGGGTATGTGATCAGATTACCCTAATCGTAAATGCAGGTGATTATTTCGCATTTTCGGATATAGGTAATGGAACTAACGTACAGATAGAGTACGTTTCTGCTAATCCAACTGGTCCAATCCATGTAGGCAATGGCCGTGGGGCAGCTATTGGATCAACTTTAGCAAATGTAATGGATTTTTTAGGATTCAATGTGCAACAAGAATACTATGTCAATGACGCTGGAACACAAGTTTCAATTTTTGGCAGAACACTTTATGCACGTTATGCAGAACTGTTCGGTAAGCAAATTCAAATTCCCGATAACGGATATCCAGGTGCGTACATTATAGAGCTTGCAAAGAATATTCAGGAACAATATGGAGATGCTTTTTTAGAACTTGTCGACAATGAACCTAACCCTGAGTTAGGAAAAATTGGTATCGATTTGCAACTCACTAATATTAAAGACGATTTATCTGCAATTGGTGTAGATTATGATTCATGGTTTTCTGAACAATCCTTAATGGTTAAAGGAGGAGCATATGACACCTCTCTAAAGCTACTCATGGATGCAAAATTAGTTTTAAAACGTGAAGGAGCTATTTGGTTCAACTCTTCAGATTTAGGCGAATCAAAAGACAATGTACTCATTAGATCAGATGGACAACCAACTTACTATGCGACTGACATCGCCTATCATTATGACAAATTCCTTGTCAGAAAATTTGACCGTGTCATCGATATTTGGGGTGCAGATCATCAAGGCCACGTATCTAGAGTAAAGACAGCTCTACAAACAGTTGGTGGAGATCCCGATTCTTTAGATGTCCTACTCTATCAATTAGTTAATCTTCGAAGAGGTGATGAAATAGTTCCCTTATCCAAAAGAGCTGGTGAGATTGTCACGCTACGTAACGTTATTGATGAAGTAGGT
>CEQM01031110.1_pt1 | contig 47952 bp, 33 predicted proteins | sample 531111 | NCBI WGS metagenome assembly CEQM01 (sample SAMEA2621278, study PRJEB7988) | marine metagenome | biome: marine biome (ENVO:00000447); feature: deep chlorophyll maximum layer (ENVO:xxxxxxxx); material: "saline water (ENVO:00002010), including plankton (ENVO:xxxxxxxx)" | depth 120 m
GGAAATTTGTAATTATCCAGCGTATTTTATGGAAATATGGCTAATCATATAAGTTTCATTCTGGAACTGGGTGCAGTCAGAGATTATGAAGATTTATATTTGTGTGAATCGCCAATCCATACATCGCACCTCATATGTATTAGCAAACACTGCCTAGCCACTCCTCTTCCCACTCCTTAAGTACTTTAAGTGCTTTTGGAACATCTAGAGTATGCGTACCATCTTCAGATATACTTGGCGTTTCAATGAACAGTTTTGCAATGAGATTGATTTTCTCCAATATATCATCGCGCAATACCCATTCTTGAGCTAGTTCGAATTGCCTATTGGAAATTACATTTGCAAATTGCATTTCAGCTTTGATGCTATCAAATTCAATATCAGCACCCGTACGAACCATTTCTTCAGACATCACAGCGGCATCTTGAGCATCTTCTTCCAATTGATCGTCATCCCATACATCACAAATAGTGTTTACACCTAACGATCGCAAGAAAAAACAAAAAATATACTCTTCCATCAACTGAATAGCTTCATCGGTGCTTAAACCTCCATCTTTAAACCAAGTACGATGTCTATCCATACGTGTAGTAAGTGTCCCACCAATCCACTCACCAACTACACCTTTAGTTGCTAACATTTCAGTTTCATCTAGTTGTCTCATCCACGAAATAGCAACTTCGTGACCAAATGATACATGTGCAACAAAGATAGTTGCTTGCTGAAAAGCAACCATTTCTTTTGAATAAATTACTTCAGGAGTTCCATTTTTTAGTATACGAATCCATGAATTTTCTTGTGCCTTCATCTAGATACTCTATCAAGAATATTAGCCCCTATATAAAATTCATTTCTTAAGAATCGGATACCTACGTACTTTTGATATTAACTTCAATTCATTGTTGTTCGAATTGGTATGTACTAATGTAAAGAAGTTAGTGAGGTTACAGTGCGTTACATCATATATGGAGCTGGTGCAATCGGTAGTGGAATTGGTGCACTTTTGCATCAACATGGGCATGATGTGGTTTTGATCGCACGAGGTGAACACGAAAAGCAGATAAAAATAAATGGACTCACTGTTCATACCCCTGATTCAACATTTAATGTAAAGCCACATACTGTTTCACATCCAAAAGCAATTGATTGGAAAGATGGAGATGTAGTATTTCTGACCATGAAACTACAAGATACAGAATCTGCTCTTGAAGAATTATTGAAATACACAAATACAAACACACCGATTATTTCCGCTCAAAATGGTGTCGAAGCGGAAAGAATGATTGCAAGAAAATTCTTAAATGTTTACGGAATGGTAGTCATGATGTCAGCAACATTCCTTGATCCTGGTGAAGTAACTTTACATAGTACTCCCATACGAGGATGGCTTAATGTTGGAAGATATCCATATGGGCTTGATTCAATTACAAAAAAGGTATCCTCCGTCATAAGTCATAGCCAGATGAGTTCAAATGAAAATTCTCAGATCATGCGTCTGAAATACACAAAATTAAAACATAATCTAAACAACGCTTTAGATGCTTTAGTCGGTAATTCAGGAAGGGGCGGTGAAGTACATAAAGAACTTAATTCTGAAGCCGAGGCTTGTTTTACAGCAGCATTAATAGATATAGCTTCCGAAGAAGAATTCGATGCTATCCGACCAGAAAACTTTAAAATTGGCAAAGTTCCTAACCATCCAAGAAGAGGAACCTCTGCTTGGCAAAGTTTAGCAAGAGGAAAAGGTATTGAAGTAGATTATCTGAACGGCGAAATTGTATTACTTGGCACTATGCATAATATCCCAACACCGTATAATAAAGCTGTGCAAGAACTTGCATTAAGAGCTGTAAGAGACAGTCTCCCTCCAGAAAATTCTTCTGAAGAGGAAATACACAAACTTGCTGCTGAATATTCGCTCGCATTTGATAAAATAATAAAAACCTAAGGAGCAAAAATGGGTTGCCCAGTTCACATATGGATTCCCCTAATTGCTGCAGTTGCTCCTGGTGTTAGATTCGTACGTGACAGATTTCGTAATTCAATAATCAAACAAACTTCTTATGAACATCCAGCCAAGAGAATGTCAGATATGAAACGCTGGTCACCCATTAAAGAAAAAAATGTAGATAGTAAAATTAAATAATTACGTATCGATTTATTACTAGAATGGAACCTTGAAGAATTTGGATAACATAGATCGAACACCTAAAAATCGTTTATCACGTGAAACAAGCCCGTACCTCCTTCAACACCAGTTTAATCCTGTAGATTGGTATCCGTGGGGACAAGAAGCATTTGAGAAATCACAAAAAATCAATAAACCCATCCTACTTTCAGTAGGATATTCTTCATGCCATTGGTGTCATGTAATGGCACATGAATCTTTCGAAAACGTTCAAATTGCAAAATTGATGAATGATCACTTTATTAATATAAAAGTTGATCGAGAAGAAAGGCCAGACGTTGATTCCGTTTATATGACATTCACACAAGCACTTACTGGTCAAGGTGGATGGCCCATGACCATTTTCCTTACGCCAGAATTAAAGCCATTCTATGCAGGCACCTATTACCCCCCTAATGATTCGCATGGAAGACCGGGATTCCCAAAACTCTTGAATGCGATTAGTACAGCTTGGAATAATGACCAAGAAAATATCTTAGATTCTGCAAACAACATAACTTCGCAAATGCAAAAAACTGTCCAGAAAAAACTGCCGACAGCATCAATCCCGCTGACTTCTACTTCGCTTTCTGACAGGTTTGAAATATTCAGAAATTCTTATGATGAAACCAATGGCGGGTTTGGAAATTCGCCAAAATTTCCTAGCCCGACAAATTTAGAATTTCTTCTAACATATGGTAGCCACAAAAAAAATCAAGATGATCCAAAATCAGCAACTTCAATGGTACTTACCACACTTAAAAAAATGTGGAGTGGCGGTATATATGATCATTTAGCGGGGGGGTTCTCGAGATATAGTGTTGATGAAAAATGGTTAATCCCACACTTTGAAAAAATGCTTTATGACAATGCTCAATTAGCTAAACTCTATACACATGCATATCAAATTACAGAAGATATATTCTATAAAGAGATTGCTACAGAAACTATCGAATATGTACTGGCAGATTTATACGATGAAAATGGTGCCTTTTTTGCATCACAAGATGCAGATAGTGAAGGAGTAGAAGGAAAGTTTTTTGTTTGGACAAACGAAGAGTTGAATGAAATTTTTGATGTAAAAGAAAGTCAAATTGCAAAAGCTTTATATAACATTCAAAAAGAGGGGAATTTTTTTGACCCTCATCACCCTAAACTTACTGGACGAAGTGTTCTCAGCAGAAAATATGAATTAGAAACTCTTGCACTGAAACTTGAGCTAACTGTCAAAGAATTAAACACTAAACTGAGTAAAATTAAGAAAACATTATTAGAAAAGCGCAAAAAACGCGTCGCACCAAAAATTGATGACAAAATCCTAACTTCATGGAACGGCCTCATGTTAGCAGCAGTAGCAGAGGCAGGGAGAGTATTCGACAATAGATTTTACATTGAAGTAGCAGAAAAAAATGTGACTTTTTTTCGAGAGTATATGTGGAAAAATAATCGTTTTTTTCACACTTATAAAGATAATAAAGCTTCAGTAGATGGATTACTTGAAGATTATACTTTCTTCACAATCGGACTTATTGAATTGTATAAGGCAACAGGGAATAATAAACATCTACAATGGGCAAAACAGATTTTTGAACAGACAATAAATCTTTTTCATGATGATGAAAATGGAGCTTTTTTTGACACACCTAAGGATGGCGAAAATTTTGTTCTGCGCCAAAAATCAATTACCGATTCTCCAACACCAAGTGGTAATGGTTCAGCTGCTATTGTTGCCATTTATCTCTCACGCTACTTCAACAAACCTGAATGGGAAACGTTAGCAGAAGAAGTTATAAATATCACATTGAATAACACACAGCATGTAAATTATGGAGTTAGTACTGTACTTCAGTCTGCTGAATTTTTACTTGCACCTAGAAAAGAAATATCAATTACTGGAGGAAAAAGTTCGCGTAATGATTTTGAGCGTAAACTATCTAAATATTTTTTTCCGAATGTTACAATTGCTGTAGGTGACTACAATGCATATTTACCAATTGAAAACACTTTAGAATCTACAGACATAGCTACAGCATATGTTTGTAGTGATTTTATCTGCCAGCTACCAGCAACATCAATTTCTGAATTTACTCGTCAGTTAGACAATTTAATGGGTATCTAAAATGGAAAACTTATGGATGATTTAGAACGATTATTAGATGCATTTCAAAATAAAACATTACTAAAACCAGATTTTTCAAGACCAAATTTTATGAATTTGGTAGACGCAATCTCTGTCATTACAGGTGCAAATAACAACAAACTATCAGCTAATGGCATGAAAATTAAAAAGGAAATTGGCGACCCACAGCATTTGATATTTATTCTTGCTGACGGTGTAGGCAATTCATCTTTAGAGGGTGCCCTTGATTCAAGCAATTGGCTACTTAAGCATCATGTTCAAACATTGGAAAGTATCTATCCATCAACTACTAGTGCAGCATTAACTTCATTAGGTACAGGGCTATGGCCAAGTGAACATTCGATCACAGGCTGGTGGAATTTTATACCAATTTTAGGAAGTCCAATCACTGTTCTTCCATTCAGAACTTTAGACAACAAAAGATCATTGCAAAAAGATTTAAATTTTGCTGATGTAATCATGCATGAAAGCCTTATGAGTAAAATGTCTCGTCAAACTTTTGTTGTCCAACCGCACTCAATCCATAGTTCAATGTATTCAAATTTTATTGGTGCAGGAGCTACACATCTGCCATACCACAACTTGAATGAAGCGATTGACCTCATAACTTCCAACGTATTAAAAACTCATAGCACGAGCTATACTTACTGGTATATCAGTGAAGCTGACCACCAAGCACATAAAACTGGTACGGATAGTTTACAAACACAAATGACTATTCGTGACATTGATAAAGCCATTACTGGATTAAGATCAAAATTGAATGCTGATACTACAAAAATTGTTTTTTCATCAGATCATGGCCATCGCAAAGCAAAAACAAAATACACAATCAATAAAAAAGACCCTATAAATTGGTATCTATCCAGCCCACCTTCAGGGGATCTTCGTATTTCTTTCTACCACGTCCGTAAAGAATTTGAAGATGATTTTAAAAAAGAATTCTCAGCTCGTTTTGGAAAAGATTTTGTACTAATCCCCTCTATTCAACTAAATAATCTAAGGTTATTTGGCCCAAATGAATTGTCAAAAGAAACTCTAAGTAGAGTGGGTACTTTTACAGCAATCTCTCTAGGAGAAGCTGTACTGCGATATATAGACAGTGATGTTAATGATTATTTCATGAAACAAGAATCACAACATTCAGGTTTGTCAGTAGATGAAATGACAATACCTCTAGCAATAGGATAGACAATATATTTGGTTGGGCTAATTAGCCCAACCAAATATATTTATTTATGCAGAACAAACAGTGTTAGTGATCAAACGAGTCACAACATAAGGATCCATATTCGATGCAGGACGTCGATCTTCAAGGTATCCCTTTTGATCAACTTCTACCTGCCAAGGAATACGTATAGATGCACCTCTATCTGAGACACCATAGCTAAATTGATCTATACGCTGTGTTTCATGTAAACCAGTCAACCTTTTATCGTTATCGGCACCGTAGTTTGAAATATGTTCTTGAATATTTTTCCCTAGTGCTTCACAGGCATCAACAATCGGTTGATATGACTCACGCATCGCTTTAGTGGAGAAATTAGTGTGACAACCTGCACCATTCCAATCACCTTGGACAGGTTTAGGATCTATTGAAACCACGACTTCAAAATCTTCAGCCACACGGTGTAATAACCAACGTGCTATCCATAAATGATCTGCAACCTCAACAGGGCCAATAGGTCCAATTTGAAACTCCCATTGCCCAGGCATCACTTCAGCATTAGTTCCGGCAATTTCTAAGCCAGCCTCCATACATGCACTTGCATGTATTTCAGAAATTTCTCTACCAAAAATCAAATTTGCTCCTACACCACAGTAGTAAGGACCTTGTGCTTCAGGAAATCCACCTTCAGGAAAACCTAGAGGTTGACGAGCATCTGCTTCGAATAAAGTATATTCTTGTTCTATCCCATACCAAGACTCTTGATCAGCATACTTGTCTGCCACTTCTTTACATGCAGCTCTGGTATTAGTGGGATGTGGAGTCATATCAGGTAATAAAACTTCACAGAGGACAAGTACATCATCACCACCACGAATAGGATCCGGGCAAGTGAAAACTGGCCTCAGAACACAGTCTGAATTTGCTCCAGGGGCCTGGTTAGTACTCGATCCATCGAAACCCCAAATGGGTAATTCCGCAGTTCCGTCAGCAATTATCTTTGTCTTGGAACGTAATAATGGACTTGGTTCTGTACCATCTATCCAAATATATTCAGCCTTGTAGGACATAAAGCACCTCTTTTCTATTTCTAATCCAGACCATATGAACAAACAGTTCCATAATGATCTAGGGATTGAAAGATAAGACTAGAAGGTTTCAAATGTGTTTCAATCTAAAAAAGTCTCAATAGAAATATCCATCAACTATGAAATTTCAAGTGCCCAAACCTATTCTTTTTAGTTCAATAGCATTAGTTATTATTTTTTTGTGTATTTTAGGGTTTTGGCAAATTGAACGAAACGAATGGAAACAAAACCTTATTGATGAAAAAAACATCAACACCTCTCTCGAACCTCTTAATCCTTCAACCATTGACAGCATAGATAAAAATTTATTGGACTACCGTCGAATTAGCGTGGAAGGTAAATGGGATTTTTCATATCCATTTTTCTTGGGTAACAAAGTCAGAAAAAATAATCTTGGTGAAGAAATCATTATTCCCTTCCTCTTGGCTGATAATAGTGGAGCAATCCTCACTAATCGAGGATGGTATCCAGTGTCTGAAAGACAAAAGATAATCGAAAAGTTGAAGGAAAATCAGTCAGGAACACTGGAAGGATTAATTAGAGTTACTGAATATACGGGTAAAAAAACATCAAATGGAGTTTGGACTGCATTCGATCGTGAATCTATAGGAAAAGAACTACCCTACGATATAAAAGAGTGGGTAGTATTTGAAGGAAAAGAAAAAACTAACTACAAAGATAACTCTGCATACCCCATTCAAGGGTGGGTGGTGTACACAAGTACAACACCCCACATAGAATATGCATTGACTTGGTTCGGTTTAGCCATAGTTTTGTTAATTGTCACAATAGCAAGATTCATAAAAAAACAACGACCTAGGAATTCGACGCAGTCTCAGCAATCTGATTAGCGTGCTCTTCGCTATGTGAAGCGATCCTTTCCATATTATCTTTAATCGTTTTTAGCGGTGAAGATTCTGGAACATCAACTGTCTTATCAAGATCTCGTTCTTCTACGTAACGAATTACTTTATCGCATTCCTCAACAGCCAAATTAAATGCTTCCAATGCTTCTTGCGAATTATTAAGTGATAATTCAACTTTTTCTGGTGCACGCCCAGACATTGCATCAGCGATACGAGTAGCAAAACTACGTTCTGCACCAACTGCATGTTCAGCAATTTGTCTAGGAGACCATTCATCAGAAGATGGAGAACTATCCCACTTATTATCATCTAAACTTTCTAAGGTTTCTCGAAATGATGATCTTCCTATTTGAATCTGATTATTTATTTCTTCAATTACAGACATAATTACCCCCTAAGTATTTTTATAATTTAGCTACCTAGTAATCTAAAGCCATGGCAGTATATTTATATTTACAGATCACAAAGGGAATTTTCAAAAAAAAAATCAATAATTTGTAAAGTATAAGGATTAGTTTCTCAAAATGAATTTAGATACTGCAAAAAATGTATTAACACATAAAGATGCTCAAAAACGAGCAGAGACCATTCGCAACGTTAGTTACAATCTTTCTATTGATATGCATTCAGGAAAAGAAACTTATCAAGGGAAAATAACGATCATTTTTGAAGTTAGCGATGATGATAATGTCATTGTAGATTTTACGGGATCTGAAATCGTTACATTAGTCCTAAATGAAACCTTTGTTGGGAACCCTGACTGGGATGGACACAAACTCAATCTTCCCCAGAATCTTATACAAAAAAACAATACTGTCGAAGTCACATATATAAATCAATATGATCATACAGGAGATGGATTTCACCAATTTATTGACCCTGAAGATAACGAAGAATACCTTTATTCAAATTTTGAGCCTTATGGCGCACACAAACTTTTCCCATGTTTCGATCAACCAGATATTAAAGCTACGTATCATCTTGAGGTCTCTGCACCAAGTAAATGGAAGGTTATTCATAACAGTCCAATTAATAAAACTTCCTCATTACCAGACCAACGCCTGCATCATGAATTTTTGAAAACAGAAAAATTTTCTACCTATTTATTTGCATTGATTTGCGGTCCTTATGCGGAATTTAGAGAAAAGCACTATGACATAGACTTGGGTTTTTATTGTCGTCAGTCATTGACTAAATATTTAGATACAGATGAACTATTCCAAATTACAAAAGAAGGACTTGATTTTTTCGCTGATTTTTTCAATTATCCATATCCTTTTGGAAAATATGATCAAATATTTGTTCCCGAATTTAATGCTGGCGCGATGGAAAATGTTGCAGCAATCACTTTCGCAGAGGCATTCATTTTTCGTGATCCTCCTACTGAAAATCAACGCTCACAGCGAGCAGAAGTAATTCTCCATGAAATGGCACATATGTGGTTCGGTGACTTGGTCACAATGAAATGGTGGAATGATCTTTGGTTAAATGAAAGTTTTGCGACTTACATGGCTTATGTAGCACTCGTCAGTGCCACACGCTTTACCAATGCATGGCAATCATTTAATTCAGGTATGAAAAATTGGGCATATCGCCAAGATCAACTTATTACTACGCATCCTATTGCAGGAGTCGTAGAAGATACTGACCAGACATTGTTGAACTTTGATGGAATCACATATGGAAAAGGCGCAGCGGCACTAAAACAGCTTGCTGCAACTATGGGCATAGAAGGTTTCAGATCTGGGATACAGCTATATTTCAAAAAACATGAATATGGGAATGCGACTCTTCATGAATTTTTAGATGCACTTCAAGATGGTTTAATGCTTCACGGTGAACAACGTGACTTACATGAATGGTCTCGCGCATGGTTAGAAACTGCCTCAGTTAATACTATTAAAATAGACTGGGAAAGTGAAAACAACCAGATCAAATCAATGGAAATACAACAATCAGCACCTGATTCTCACCCAACCCTAAGACCACATTTTTTAGAAATCGCTTTAGCCAATACTGAGAAAGGGAAGTTTATAATAGAAAGCATCCCTGTAAATTTTGATACACCAAAAAACAGTATCGAAGAGGCAAAAGGCCTAGCGAAACCTGATTTTATTTTCCCAAATTACAATGATCATGATTTCGTAAAAGTTTCGCTCGATGATCATTCATTAAATTTTGCAAAAGATCATTTAGAAACAATAGATGACCCCCTACTTAGGCAGTTGACTTGGCAGTCACTTTGGAACATGGTCAGAGACCAAAATTTATCATCGGTGGAATATCTTCAACTCGGATCCTCTAAACTTCCACTAGAAAAAGATTTTGAACTTGTGCAATCTATTCTTGCAACCATGAATGCTACTTTATCTCGATATGTACCAAATAGAAAAAAAAGTGAAATTGCAAATCTTCTCTTTGATGAAAGCTGCAAATTATTAAGTAGCAATCTAAGTAATGATCTCAGGATTATTTGGACCCGAGCATTAATTAATTTTGCTATGGATCCTGCAACTATTCAATTCTGTATAGATCTTGCAGATGGAGTTGAAAAGATTAAAGGGGTAACTATTGACCAGGATATGAGATGGAACGTCTCCATAAAAGCTGTCGCATATAACTTACCAAATGCATTGGAAAGATTAGAAGAGGAAAAGCTACGTGATAAATCAGACAGAGGACAAAGACAAGAACTCAGAGGTTTGGTATCACAAGATAATATCGCTGTTAAGCGGGATGCTTGGCAAAAATTCCTAGAAGAGGGCTATGGTTCTCTTCACTTAACAAGAGCAGCCATGAGTGGATTTTACTGGTGGCAACAAGAAGATTCCCTTTCAGATTTCAATACGAAATTTTTCACAGTAATACAAGCTATATTTGAAAGTAATGAAAATGAATTCTCAAGGACCTTCTTTGAAATGTTATTCCCTCCTTGGGTAGATCAAAAAATTCTAATACTCGCGCGACAATTACAAGAAAAAGTTGATGAGAATTCTCCTTTACTTTATCGGTTGTTATTAGAAGCAAGCGATGATTTGGAACGTGCTATTCAATGTCAATTATATTCTGAATTGGTAAGTAAATAATTTTTTCATGCATTCAATCCTTAAGACACTAAATTTTTATGGGTGGAGGATTGTAGCTGCTGGGGCAATCATACAAGCACTGCATAGCGGTTTATTATTTTCGGCATTTGGATCATATTCCGTATTGTTACAGCAAGAATTTGGATGGACTGCGACAACATTATCCATTGCATTTGCAATGACTCGAGCAGAAAGCGGTATTCTGGGACCTATACAAGGTTGGATATTAGATCGTTTAGGGCCACGCTTTGTCATGCTACTGGGAACAACTATTTTAGGTATTAGCTTTTTATTATTTGCAACAATGAGTGGGCTGAGTCAGTTTTTTATCTACTATTTCCTAATGTCATTAGGTGCAAGTTTAAGTGGATTTTTCTCTATTACAATTTCGCTTGTCAATTGGTTCCAAAGATACAGATCTCGTGCGCTTGCTTTTGCAGGAATGGGTGGTGCATTAGGAGGCTTAAGCATACCAATAGTTGTTTTTTTTCTGGAACAATTTGGTTGGCGAACTACTGCATTTGGATCGGGAATAATGATTCTTATAATTGGTATTCCACTTTGTAATATTATTCGTCACAGACCAAGTGATTCTGGACAATTCCCGGATGGAATTAACCTCGATGAGTTACCTAAAAATGATACATATAAGCCTCCAGAAGGTTTAACGGTAGTAGATTTCACTGCTAAACAAGCTTTCAAAACCAGAGCATTCTGGACTATTTCTCTGGGTCATGGATCTGCCCTTCTAGTGGTAGGTGCAATAATGTTACATCTTCCATTACATCTAACCAGTCAAGAGATAGGAATGTCACTGCAAGAAGCTAGCTTTATTGTAGGGGCAATCCCTGCAATGCAAATAGTCGGCCACTTACTTGGTGGATATTTAGGGGACAGACTCAATAAGCGATTAATAGCAATATGTTGCATGATTGGACATACACTAGGATTGTTTCTCTTAACTTTTGCTGTTCATCCAATCATGATATGGATATTTGCGATATCGCATGGTATCGCTTGGGGTGCAAGAGGGCCTTTAATGCAATCTTGGAGAGCCGATTATTTTGGCACAAAACATTTTGGAACAATTATGGGATTTTCATCATTAATTATTATGATAGGTATGGTGATAGGGCCGTTGATTGCTGGTATATCTGCAGATATTACTGGAAGCTATAAAACTGGATTTATTATTCTTACTTTGGCGGCAGGATTTGGAACTATTTTCTTTTCACTATCAACGCCACCAAAACAGCCCCTTATTAGTTCATAGTCTCAAACGAGCGTAAGGGTATCTTCTAGACAAAGAGCATGATTTGATACTGATTGTCTCTAATACTAGGAAAACATGCAAAAATTCCAGCATATATTCAAGTTCTTTGGGTGGCGTCTGGCACTTGCTGGAGCTTCAATCCATGCAATCCATAGTGGATTGTTTATGCAAGCTTTCGGATCGTATTCTGTATTGTTACAGCGTGAATTTGGTTGGACTGCCACTACATTGTCTATTGCCTTCGCATTCACTCGCATGGAAAGTGGATTGCTGGGCCCTCTACAAGGTTGGCTATTAGATCGGTTTGGTCCTCGACCAATAATGATGATTGGAACCACAATTTTCGCAGTAGGTTTTTTCTTGTTTGCAACAATGAATACACTCACTGAGTTTTTTATTTTCTATTTCTTAATGGCCTTAGGATCTAGTCTTGGAGGGTTCCTATCAATTACTACTGCCATAGTAAATTGGTTCAACAAATACAGATCTTCTGCTTTAGCAATTTCACAAGGTGGTTTTGCAGCAGGTGCTTTGTTTTTACCTGCACTCGTCTTTGTTCTTGAAAATTATGGATGGAGGGAAGCTAGTGTTGGCTCAGGTATCATAATACTTGTTGTTGGATTACCAGTAAGTAATATGATGAGACATCGACCAAGTGAACCTGGAGAATTCGTTGATGGGATCAAACCAGAAATAGATCCTTCTGAAGAGCAATTTTTTATTCAAAAATCAACACAGGTCAATGACTTCAGTGTTAAAGAAGCTTTGAAAACAAGAGCCTTTTGGATGATATCTGCTGGCCACGCTGCATCACTTCTGGTTGTAGGGTCGATAATGTTACACCTTCCATTACACCTCACAAGTCCGGCAATAGGAATGTCTTTACAAAAAGCTAGTTTCATAGTTGGTGCCGTTCCCGCTATGCAAATATTTGGTCAGTTTTTTGGAGGATATCTTGGAGATAGATATGACAAAAAATTAATTCTAATTCTATGTATGATCGGGCATATGTTAGGACTACTTCTAGTCACTTACCCATATTTTTCTATCATGATATGGATATTTGTACCCATGCACGGAATTGCATGGGGTGCGCGAGGACCAATAATTCAATCCATTCGAGCAGATTATTTTGGACCAACAAATTTCGGAACCATTATGGGTTTTTCTTCAATGATAGTTATGATTGGAATGGTCTTGGGACCTTTAGTTGCAGGAATACTTGCAGACTATACGGGTAGTTATACTTTGGGATTCACAATTTTAGCAATAGCAGCAGGCATGGGTTCTGTTTTTTTCCTACTTGCCACGCCACCAAAGAAACCTTTGGCCTTAGTCTAGAAGTTGTCTCAACACGTATTGTAATATCCCACCGTGGCGATAATATTCCACTTCAACAGGAGTATCAATCCGGCATAGTACGCTAAAACGTGATTCAACACCTGCATCAGAAATAGCCAATACTTCCAATATTTGTTTTGGCTGTATAGAATCAGAAATACCTAAAATATCGAACCTCTCCAAACCAGTTAGATTCAACGAAGCAAGATTTTCTCCATCACTGAATTCTAACGGTAATATTCCCATTCCAACTAAATTACTACGGTGAATTCTTTCAAAAGATTCAGCAATCACAGCGTTAACACCTAATAATGCTGGTCCTTTCGCTGCCCAGTCTCGAGAAGAACCAGATCCGTATTCTTTTCCTCCAATAACAATAAGCGGGGTATTTTCGGCTTGATATCGAGCGGAGGCATCAAAAATAGTCATTTCATCGCCATCAGGTAAAAATCGAGTCCATCCCCCTTCACGACTGACAAGGTGATTTCTTACGCGGACATTCGCAAATGTCCCTCGCATCATAACTTCATGGTTACCTCTGCGAGAACCATAAGTATTATAGCCACTTTGAGGAACTTCATTATGATCCAAATATTCTGCACCAGGGCTTTGTCTCGCTATTGCACCAGCTGGAGAGATATGATCTGTAGTGACTGAGTCACCTAAGACAGCAAGAACTCGTGCTTCGCGAATATTACTTAACGATCCTGGCTCACGAGATAAACCTTCGAAAAATGGAGGCCGTCGAACATAGGTCGAATCTGGATCCCATTGAAATAATTTACCTTCTGCACCGCTCAACTCAAACCATTGATCGTCACCTCGGAAAACGTCTGAATATTCTGTTTCAAACATTTCACGTTGTACTGAAGAAGCAACAGTTTCCTGAACAAGTTGCTGTGAAGGCCAAATATCGCTTAGGTACACGGGACCATTAGATCCAGTACCAATAGGCTCATTAAACAAGTCTATTTGTGTCGTTCCTGCAAGAGCATAAGCGACAACTAGTGGTGGAGAGGCTAGATAGTTAGATCTAACTTTATTGTGAACGCGGGCTTCAAAATTACGATTCCCTGACAATACAGCTGCAACAGCAAGGTGTCCATCATCCACAGCTGTTTCGATCTCTTCAGGGAGTGGCCCTGAATTTCCTATACAAGTAGTACATCCATAACCAACTAAATCAAACCCCAATTTATTCAAAAAAGGAGTCAGTCCAGCTTGCTCCAAATAGTCAGTTACAACTTTTGATCCTGGTGCAAGACTAGTTTTTACCCATTCTGGAGTTTGTAATCCTGCTTCAACAGCAGCTTTAGCCAATAAACCGGCACCAACCATCACTTCAGGGTTAGAGGTATTTGTACAACTTGTTATAGCTGCAATGACAACTGCACCATTCTTCAAATCATAAGATGATCCATCAACTGAAATTTCTACAGGTTCTGTACCTGCACCATTTTCAACTTCTGCTGCTATGTCTCTCTCAGATGCAGCCTTTGCACTTCGAAGAGAGATCCGATCTTGCGGCCGTTTTGGTCCTGAAATGCTTGGTTCAATAGTTGAAAGATCAATTTCGATAGAATCACTAAACTCTGGATCAGGAGTATCTTCGCCTCTGAATAAAAACTGTTCTTTAGTATAGGTTTCAACTCTTTTTATTAGCGTTTCTGGTCTTCCAGTAAACCGTAAATAATTAAGCGTTTCTTCGTCAACAGGAAAAAATCCGACCGTAGCACCATACTCTGGACACATATTGGCAATTGTTGCGCGCGCAGCAAGTGACAAATTACCAAGTCCAGGACCATAAAATTCTACAAACTTTCCAACTACATTTTTTTGACGTAGCAATTCAGTAACACGTAACACTAAATCGGTTCCTGTAGCACCTTCAGGTAATTCACCTACAAGACGAACACCAAAAACTTGAGGAATTAACATCGAAACAGGCTGTCCAAGCATGGCAGCTTCTGCTTCAATTCCTCCAACACCCCATCCAACAACACCAAGCCCATTGATCATGGTGGTATGCGAATCTGTACCAACAAGAGTATCTGGGAAAAGCTCACCCTCATCATTAGTCATCACGACTTGGCCCAAATATTCAAGATTCACTTGATGTACTATGCCTGTCCCAGGGGGTACAACTCGGAATCCATCAAAGGCCTGTTGGCCCCATTTTAACAATTGATACCGTTCAATATTTCGTTCGTATTCTCTTTGAACATTGGTAATAAATGCATCACTTGTACCAAAGGCATCAACCTGAACGGAATGATCAATTACCAAATCAACTGGTTGTAAAGGATTAATTTTATCTGGATTACCACCCATTTCAGCAATTGCATCACGCATTGATGCCAAATCTACAACCGCAGGAACACCTGTGAAATCTTGCAACAAAACACGAGAGACTCTAAAAGCAATTTCTGTACTAGGAATTTCTGAAGGATCCCAATTGGCAATTGCTTTTATTTGATCTTCCGTAACACTAGAACCATCTTCAAATCGTAATAAATTCTCTAAAAGAATGCGCATTGTAAATGGTAATCGATCTATATCAATGCCTAGAGATTCTGCCAAGATACTTAACTTGTAAATTGTCAGATCTTGACCATCGAGAGAAATGGTTGACCGTGAACTAAAGCTATTTAACGTCTTACCCATAAAAAATCCCTTCCACAAGAATTTAAGATCAATCGATTGTATCTTGGCAGTTTTATTGATGTTGTCAAATATTCTTAACTATTAATAAAAGCAATGTGAAAAAAAGTAACATGTTTTTTTGGTACATTTAGCTGGTATGATTTTGTTACGAAGAGTTGGGCCGAAGTGGCGGAATTGGCAGACGCGCTGCGTTCAGGTCGCAGTGGGCTTTTTGCCCATGTGAGTTCGAGTCTCACCTTCGGCACCAAGATGTGCGCTCGTAGCTCAGTGGATAGAGCGCTGCCCTGCGGAGGCAGAGGTCGGAGGTTCGAATCCTCCCGAGCGCGCCATATACCAACCTTCCTTAATTACTTGCTGATGTAATTTAACCCATCTTCTTGTAGGCATTACTGCGCTCGTCAAGTACTTGACCCAAAGTATCGATAAGAAAATCTACCTCGGCTTCCTCGATAATAAAAGGTGGTGCCAAAATCAATTGTGCACCCTGACCCAATTCATCTCGCCAATAGCCCAAGTAATGAAGAATATTCCGCTTGTAGAGATGTTTTTGAATATCGTTTGCAATATTGAGATCGGCAGGAAATGGATCACCAGTCTCCTGATTGGCAACTATCTCAATACCTCTCAAAGTTCCCTGACCTCTTAATTCACCGACGATAGGAATCGAACTCAAACTTTCGAGTCTGTTCTCCAAATAATCTCCTATTTGAGCCGATCTCTCTATCAAATGTTCTTCTGCAACTATCTGTTGTACTTTTGCGCCAATGGCACAAGAAACAGGATGCTCTGAATAGGTAAACAAAGTGTTGAAGCGTTCTCCAACTGCATCGAATTGATCAACTAGCTCATCTTGCACGATGAAGCCTGCTAACGGTGCATATCCAGAAGCCACACCTTTTGCAAACACTACAATATCTGGTAATACATCCCAGTGTTGAAACGCAAATGGAAGTCCCGTACGGCCGAAACCAGTGACTACTTCGTCAGCAATAAATATCACTTCATATTTGTCGCAAATTTGTCTAATCTTGGAAAAATATTCGTTTGTCGGAGGAGCTACTACACCAGCTGCAGCCGCGACTATTGGTTCAGCAATAAATGCTGCCACGGTCTCAGGACCTTCGGCCAGAATTCGAGCTTCCAGATCATCTGCACAAGCTAGTTTGCAGTTGGGAAACTCAAGCTGTAGCGGACAGTGATAGCAGTTGCAGTCAGCGACTGGTTCAATATTTTGGACAACGTCCGGCAGAAGCTTAAGGTAGGGAGCTCTGCGCTCAGGAAAGTCTCCTACTGAAAGAGTGAACAATGTACTTCCATGATATGCATTACGTCGACCAAGTATTTTGAATTTATCCAGATTACCAAAAATATGTTGTGCCTGTATTGAAAATTTCAGTGCTGCCTCAACTGCCTCTGAGCCTCCACTTCCATACCAAATCCTATCCATACCATTCGGAGTGAGTTTCTGGATACGATCTGTGAGCTCCAAACGTGACTCAACAGTATAACCAGGCATCGTGTAAGCGAGTTCACTAATCTGTTTATGCGCTGCTTCAGCCACTTCGGATCGACCGTGGCCTATGTTCATAACCATGGGACCACCTGATGCATCTAAATATCGCTCGCCGGCTTCGTTAAACAGCCAAACACCCTCACCTTTACTCCAAATATGAGGAACGCCTTGACGGTGGAACTGTAAATTTTGTATCTCAGTTTGACTTCTGGACATATTCAGTAAATCCTTCTTCAAGCCAATCATTAAGTGTTCCATACGTCCCGTATGAAATAAAAATCTTGCAAATAACTAATTCAAATTTTCTTTCATTACAACAAGTAAATTATATCAAAATGCGAAATCTTTGTTTTCTATCCCACTAGAAACTCAAATATACCATCGAGCTATAAGGCATTTACTTTTTCATCGTCAATACCTAAGATGTTCACAAATTGTCATTAAATATGGTTGCCTAACTCAACATTAGCTCATGACTGGAGAAATTATGTCACTCAATGTCGTCGGGATGATTGGAGCAAACCCAAGCAAAGGTGAGACTCCTGTATCCATCATAGGAGGTGGTATAGATGTAGATTACCTCAATCGCTTCACTCAAGCTCATGAAAAGAGTGCTTTTGATGCTGTGTTGGTTGGATATAGATCAGATTCAGCAGATAGTTTTGCTGTAGCACAGGCAGCTGCAGCGGCTACTAAACACATAAAATTTCTAGTTGCACACCGCCCTGGCTTTGTAGCGCCAACACTGGCTGCTCGCAGAGCATCAACAGTTGACATCTTCACAGGTGGGCGCATCGGGGTACATTTCATAACCGGTGGAAGCGATGCAGAACAAAGAAGGGACGGTGACTACCTTGAACACGATGATCGTTACCGTCGTACAGACGAATATCTCACCGTATTCCGTAAAGCACTCTCGCAGGAATCATTCAATCATAGTGGTACGTACTATCAATTTGAGAATGCTTCGAGCTCAGTGCAATCACATCAAGTACCTTCCATCCCTATCTACTTTGGAGGCAGTTCCGACATTGCCCTCGACATCGGAGCCCGCCAAGCTGATGTATATATGTTCTGGGGTGAACCAAGAATAGCCATCCAGCAACAGATCGAAGACCTGAACACGCGTGCTGCAAATCATGGAAGACACCTTGAATTCAGTGTTTCATTTAGGCCAGTAATTGAAGATACTGAGGCCTTAGCATGGGATAAAGCGAGAGAATTCCTAAATTCAGTTGAATCTAATTTGGCAGTGAATCCTATTGGTAAGAGAACTTCAATTGGTTCAAAAAGACTTCTTGACTTTGCTAATGAATCGGACCTCCATGACGAACGTTTATGGATGCCTCTCGCTGCAGCTACTGGAGCATCGGGGAACACATCAGCGCTAGTTGGCACGGCAGAACAAGTAGCCGATTCACTTCTAAAATATTATGAACTGGGAGTAGGTACTGTACTTATTCGCGGCTGGGATCCATACCAAGATGCTATCGATTACGGTAAGGAACTAATCCCTATCTTGAAGCATGAAAGTTCCAAGGTCCGTGAATCAGCAAAATCCAATGCCTAGTCCAAATGATTAATTCACCCCAGAAAATACCAAAGTGTGACAGATTCGTTAGTTAATATTGTTTTTTTAAGATATTAATTTTTTCTCAAACCATTCCAATAACAAAATTAATAAGTCTTCACGACATTGTCTTAAACTATGAGTAGCACCCTCAAAAAGCACCAATTCTTTTGGCTCTTCCGCAATACTGTGAAGATATCGTGAACAATCTGGAGGTAATCTTATGTCATCTAAACCGTGTACAAATAATATAGGTCGTGGTGAAATTTGTTTGACATTTAATGCCCCAGCTGTTTGAGATGCTAAAGAAATAATACTACTTATCATCGGTTCACGTACTGCGGCTTCAATAACTACTGCACCACCAAAAGAATGACCAACTAAACCAATATTATCTATTCCCATCTTTAATAAATGATCAATACCAACAAGTACATCATGAATAGCTTCCTCGAGATTTCCTGGAAAACTATGAATTCTATAATCCAACAATAAAGCTGCAACCCCTTTACCGTACAAATTTTCTGCCAAAGAAGGATATATAGCTGAAGCAGGTCCATCAAAACCACCATCACCACCACCAACCATCAACACAGCAGCAGTATTTAAAGGGGGATTCGAAAATTTGGCATGAATCACCCCTTTATCTGATGTGATTTCTAGACATTCAAAAGAGATTTTATTACTCATTATTTTTTCGACCTATCCATAAAGAGTTATGCTATTAGTGTGAATATAAATAATCTACGGCATCAAGTCAGTACGCTGCCCAATTCTCCGGGTGTGTACATTATGAAAAATACTGCTGGTGAAATTATATATATAGGGAAAGCCAGTAGGTTAAGATCACGTGTCCGTTCTTATTTTGGATCAGCAAGATCTTTGGAACCACGAGTCCAAATTTTAAGCAAGCAAATTGCTGATATCGAACACATAATTACAGAAACTGCTACCGAAGCACTTCATTTAGAAGCCACACTCGTAAAACGACATCAACCTCATCACAATGTGAGGTTAAAAGATGATAAGCACTATCCTTATCTTAAAGTTGATATTCAGAATGAATGGCCTCAAGTAACTATTACGCGAAGAATCGATTCAGATGGGGCAAAATATTTTGGTCCCTATGCATCCCCTGGATCTGTAAGAAGATCTTTAGCCGTTGTAAACAAACTTTTTCCATGGAGATCTTGTACGAAAAAAATCACCGGTACTGATGATAGGCCTTGCTTAGATTATTTTATTGATCGCTGTATAGCACCATGCACTTCCTACTGCACCAAAGATGAATATGATGAAGTTATTCAATCGACGATCCTATTTCTAGATGGCAAATCAAAGGAGGTTGAATCGCGACTTATTGATGAAATGAAAAATGCATCTGAAAATCTTGAATATGAAAAAGCTGCACGCATTAGAGATCAATTAGAAGCAATAGAAAAATTACACGAAAATCAACAACAAATGGTCACGACTACACCTTTAGATGCTGATGTATTTGGAGTGTTTAGAGAAAATAATGAAACCTGTATCCAAGTATTTTTTGCCCGAGGCACCATGATAGTTGACACTGACTCCTTCATGCTAATGGGAACTGAGAATGCTACAAATAGCGAAATATTAACTGCTTTTTTAGGTCAGTTTTACGAAAATGCAAATTATATTCCAAAAAATATTATTCTTCCCTATACGCCCGATGATATTGAAGAACTTGAGTCAATGTTACGTACATACAAAAAAACACAGGTCAACATAATCATTCCCAAACGTGGGCACCGACGTTCACTCGTGACAACTGCAGAAAAAAATGCACGAGAATCAATGGCCATGCATCATGCAAGGTGGGTATCTGATACTCAAAAAACAGAGGATGCAATTAAACTACTGCAGGTAAGCTTAGATTTACCTGAGGAACCTCAAAGAATCGAATGCTATGACATTTCTACAATACAAGGCACAAATACTGTTGGTTCAATGGTTGTATTCAATAAAGGCAAACCAGTGAAATCAGAATATAGAAGATTTAAGATCAAGTCTGTAGATGGCCAAAATGATTTCGCATCGATGCAAGAATTACTCAAACGTAGATTCACAAAAATTGCTGATAATCTAGAAAAAAAATTAACGCTTAATGTGCAAAGTGATGATGGAGATTCTTGGGTGAAATTACCAGATCTAGTCATCATTGACGGAGGCAAGGGTCAGTTGAGTGTTGTACTTGATGTAATGAGGGATCTTGGATTATCTGACATACCTGTATGTGGTTTAGCTAAGAAAAAAGAAGAATTATTTATAAAAGATCAATCTGAACCTATTGAACTACCCGCTTCTTCTCAAGCGATGTACCTTATACAACGTATACGTGATGAAGCACATCGTTTTGCAATTAATTACCACCGATCTTTGAGAAATAATAATTCGAAAAAATCACTATTAGATTCAATACAAGGTATCGGGCCAAAACGTAAAAAAGCTCTCTATAAGAAATTTGGAAGCATGAAAGCGATGCGAGAAGCAACAATAGAAGATTTGGCAGCAACTGAGGGATTTTCAATTAATTTAGCAAAAAACATAAAAACATACCTTTAAAATCGCTGTAAGATAAATCTTTGATAATGCAAGATTCATACAATTTTCACATAATTAAAAAAATGGGTGCATTGCAAATCTTACATGTATACTGCGATTTGGAGAGACATAAATATTTGTGCAATATAATAGATCGGTTAGGACTGACATAATGCTAAAACGAATTGAAGAGTTTTTACATTACTTATCAGCGGAAAGAGGTTCTCCAAGAAATACAATTGAAGCTTATAGAAATGATTTAAATGGCTTGGTTAAATTTGCTGAGAAAGCGAACATTACTGTTGACCATGAAAACACAATTTCTCGGGAACTAATAATCAATTACTTAACTGAACTTAATGAGAGGCAATACGCCAAGTCGACAGTTGCTAGAAAAATAGCCGTACTGAAATCTTTTTGTACGTATCTAATTGATGTTGGAGATCTGCAATCTAATCCAACTACAAATTTGAACTCACCCAGACCACAAAAAGTAATCCCAAAACCACTTAGCCCGCAACATGTAGACTTACTTCTCTCTCAGCCGTTGAAACTTGAAACGCCTGAGTCTATTCGCGATGCTGCAATGTTGGAATTAATGTATGCGACCGGAGTTCGAGTGACAGAATTAGTCTCGTTGAACCTTGATAGTTTACATATTAAGCCTCATCCAGCCTATATTCGATGTGTAGGCAAAGGTGCGAAAGAACGAACAATACCTGTACATGAAAAAGCAGTCGATGCATTAAATACATACCTTGATCAAGGAAGAAATATTCTCCTGAAAGCGAGGTTACAAAAAGCCTTATTTGTAAATAGGCGAGGGGAAAGACTGACTAGGCAAGGTTTCTGGCTCATTTTAAAAAACTATGCAAAATCAGCTGGCATCGAATCACACGTTACACCACATACACTTCGCCATTCATTTGCTACCCATTTATTACGTGGTGGTGCATCTATCAGAGATGTTCAGGAGTTATTAGGACACGCTAATGTGTCAACTACTCAGATCTATACACAATTAGTAGATCAACATTTACGTGAGGTTTATGAAAACGTACACCCACGTGCTAGTTAATTTAATTGCCTTCATAGATAAGAGGTATTTTGATAATCCGTAAAATTTTTGCTAGGGAATTGTTGGACTCACGTGGAAATCCAACCATCGAGGTCGATGTTATTTTGGGTGATGGATCTATCGGGAGATCAATTGTCCCAAGTGGAGCGAGTACTGGTGCATATGAAGCTGTTGAATTAAGAGACTCCAATAGCAGTCGTTACAACGGAAAAGGAGTGCTTCAGGCAGTAGAAAATGTAAATACAGAAATAAACCAATTATTGGTTGATAAAGATCCACAAGATCAAAACAATATTGACCACCTAATGATCGACTTAGATGGAACCAAAAATAAGGAGCGATTAGGCGCAAATGCAATATTAGGTGTTTCATTAAGCGTTGCTAAAGCGACAGCTCAATCTTTGGAAATTCCACTCTACGAATATTTTCGTCACATAAGTACTACTGATAATAATGATCCATATGTTCTTCCTGTTCCAATGTGCAATGTATTAAATGGAGGAGCACATGCTTCTAACTCTGTTGATTTTCAAGAATTTATGCTCATCCCTGTTGGTGCAAAAAGTTTCCGTGAAGGACTACGTTGGGTCGTAGAGTCTTATCAACAGTTAAAGACGTTACTTGTAGAAAATGCACATGATACTTCTGTCGGTGATGAAGGAGGATTTGCTCCCAGTTTGAAAAATAATCGCAGTGCACTAGATCTTTTAGTCGACGCAATACAGATAGCGGGATACACCCCTGGAAAAGATTTAGCAATCGCTCTAGACCCCGCAACTACTGAATTATGGGGAAACGGCAAGTACAATCTTACAAGTGAGTCACGGTCAATGTCATCAACGGAGATGATTAGCCTCTGGACAGAATGGTGTAATGAATTTCCTATTTTCTCTATCGAAGATGGTTTAGCAGAAGACGATTGGAGCGGTTGGCAAGGTTTAACGTCTGCAATCGGAGAGAAAATTCAAATTGTAGGTGACGACTTATTTGTGACAAATATTGATAGGTTGAAACAGGGAATTGCAATGAATGCAGCTAATTCAATACTAATCAAACTTAATCAGATTGGGTCTGTATCAGAAACAATGAATGCAATTACTTTAGCAAAAAAATCTGGATGGAATGCTGTTATTTCACACCGTTCGGGGGAAACTGAAGACACTACAATTGCACACCTTGCTGTAGGAGCAGACGCTGGTCAAATTAAAACTGGAGCACCTGCGAGAACAGATAGGACAGCAAAATATAATGAACTATTGAGGATAGAAGAACTCCTTGCTGAAAAAGGTATATATCCAGGAATATCAGTTTTCAATAATCATGTCTGACAACTACTCTGACGCAGAAAATCTTGAACTTCAGATTGCAAAATCCCCTCAACGGATATCAGGTATGCGTGTATTGAAAGAACAATGGAAACTACCTGGAAAACCTACAGATTTATCAACAGACGCAGCAGATTCATGGAGGCAAACAAATTTCAATTTTGCTGAAGAAATTAAACTTATTGAAAATGGGCTCAATTTAGAAGCAAGGTTTTCTGCAAGTGCATACACACTGAGCGCACGAAACATGGATATGGCTGGATTTACAACATTATGGGGGCGTTCATTTCTCACATGTTCAGATATAACGACACTTATCAGACGCGGAGGATATCAAAGTGCAATGCCACTAATACGCCAAGCCGTTGAGTTAATTGGAGCTCAAGAGGGACTAACTAATGAAATTGATATGTGGCGAAGATGGACACATGAAGCATTCAATCAGGAAAGTGACAGTCGAGCTATTGAACAAAAATTAGGACACTACTTCTCTGGTGAAAGCATTGCTTCTGATACAGACTTAAGAATTATATACAAGGCTGCTAGCGATTTTGGAAGACCCAATTTTGGACCTAGTGCATTATTTGTTGCAAATGGAGCAAATAGAATTAGATATCCTTTGGTTTTTGCTGACCAAGCGTTTCATATTGGCTGGGCAGAATTAATATTCGGATGGCTTATGATACTCAATCGGAAACAACTTCATCTAAGTATGCACCTCCCTAATTTCTTTCCTATAGATGAAGGATTCAAACAAGAGGTTATCGAACATATTCAAATTATTGAAGAGTATCTATCAGATGATCAAAAATGCAAAATAGAAGAATATGAAGATAAAGATGGAAGACCACGTCACTTGATGATCAATTTCCGGAGACAATTAAGTGATCAAAGAGCTCGATTACTATTTTAGGGATTAGAATAGTGCATATAATATATTAACTTATGGCGTCGAAGTATTAGGGAGTACATATGTCAATAAGGGTAGGTATCAACGGCTTTGGCCGAACCGGTAGAGCAGCATTTAGAGCATGGTGGGAAAACAAAAGAGATGACTTTGAAATTGTGGCGATCAATCGAGGTCCTGTTAACGTTCGTACTCACCTTCTACGCTATGACTCAGATTATGGTCGATTCCCTGCTGAAATTATTGATGGAGACGACTATTTCACAGTCGATAATCATAAGGTTCGAGTCTTTAATTCCAATGAGCCTGCTGAAATTCCTTGGGCGGAGGAAAATGTTGATTTGGTGATAGAATCGACAGGTCAATTCAAGACAGCAGATGATGCAAGGGTTCATCTAGGCAAAAGTGTTAAAAAGGTTATCATCTCTGCTCCTGCAAAAAACGAAGATTGGACCGTAATAATGGGGATCAATCACAATGAATATTCTCCAACTAATCATCACGTTATTTCGGCGGGATCCTGTACGACCAACTGTGTTGTGTTAGCTGTAAAAGTTTTACATGATGCTTTCACTATTAATCATGGTTTTATGACTACCGTTCACGCATATACAGGCGATCAGAACCTTGTAGATAACTCCCATAAAGATCTAAGACGTGCAAGAGCTGCTGCCCTCAACATAGTACCTACTTCCTCAGGAGCTTCTAAAGCAGTTGGTCAAGTTATCCCAGATTTAGCAGGGAAATTTGATGGCACAGCCTTAAGAGTACCTACACCCACAGTTTCATTAGTCGATCTCACAACAAGTCTGAAAGACACCCCCACTATTAAAGACGTGAATGAAGTTTTTGAAGCGGCAGCTGAAAGCTCTTTGGCACCTTATCTTGCTTATGAAAAAGATGAATTGGTTTCTACAGATTTTAAAGGAAATTTAGCATCTTGTATTTTCGATGCTCCTTCCACAATGGTGGTTGACAGTCATTTAGTCAAAACCCTTGAATGGTATGACAATGAATGGGGCTATTCTTGCCGCTTGACCGATGTCGTTAGCTTAATAGCAGAGCGTGGTTTGGAATAAATAGTAATGTTAGATTCACTCACAGTTAAATTTCAAAACACCTTTAAAAGATTGGGTGCTACGGGAAAAATTACTGAATCCGATCTTGAAACTGCACTAAAAGATGTACGTGTAGCACTTCTAGATGCAGATGTTAATTTTCAAGTTGTTCGAGAATTTATTTCTGATGTAAGAGAGCAGGCACTAGGGCAAGAAATTACACAATCGATTACCCCCGGACAACAAATCATAGCAATTGTCAATCAAGCATTAATAGAAATGTTGGGTGGTAAATCAGAGAAATTATTTTCACCAAAAAATAACCCCACAAAAATCATGGTGGTTGGAACCAAGGGAGCAGGAAAAACTACACTTTGTGGACGCTTAGCACTTCGTTACAAAAAAGAAGGCGCACGGCCACTCTTAGTTTCTACAGACTTTGACAGAATTGCTGCTGGTGAACAACTGCAGATTATCGGGGAACAAATTGAAGTGCCAGTTTGGGTAGAAGAAAAACAAACATCTTCTTCCAAAATAGCTATCCGAGCGTTAGAAGAAGCTCAAAGGATTAATGCAAATGTACTCATTATTGATACTCAAGGAACATTATCGCTTGACGACGATCTAGCTGATGATTTAGCAGCACTAGCAGATACATTCGATCCCTCAGAAATTTTAATCACTGTTGACGCAATGACTGGGCAAGATTCTGTCACATTAGCTAAACAATTTGATGAGGAAATTGAAGGAACAGGTATCGTAGTGACCAAAGTTGATTCTGACACTCGAGGTGGGGCCATCCTTTCCGTTAGAAAGGTCACAGGATTGCCGATAAAGTTAATCACAACTGGAGAAAAACTCGACGCACTTGAAGATTTTCATCCTGATCGCATCGCATCAAGAATTCTGGGTATGGGAGATGTTGTAACACTAGTAGAAAAGGCTCAGGCATTATCTTCCGAAAACGATATTAAAAACACTGTGACTAAAATGAAAACCGGAGATTTCAATCTGGAAGATTTTCTTCAACAAATGCAACAAATGAAGAATATGGGTCCGTTAACAGGAATTTTGGATCTTATCCCAGGAGGGAAACAACTTGCACAACAGGTTGCAGGTGTAGAGGTAGATAATAAATTTATGGCACGTAGTGAAGCTATAGTGTTATCAATGACTTTAGAAGAAAGACGAAACCCTGATATCTTGAACGGATCTCGTAGAAGAAGAATAGCACAGGGTTCCGGAACCTCACCTGCAGAAGTTAACAGATTGCTGAATCAATTTAAAGATGCAAAAAAAATGATGCAAGCATTAACTACTGGAAAAGGACAAGGCGGACTATCTCGGATACTCGGGTTATAGTACGATATCTAGTTCATAAAGTACTATAAAGAAACTTAGTGAAGAGGAAAAAATTGCTAAGAATTCGTTTACGACGTAATGGAAAGAAAAAACATCCGTACTATAGAGTGGTTGTAGCAGATCAACGCGCACCGCGAGATGGAGATTTTATAGAAGTTGTTGGACATTACAATCCACGAACACAACCTAGTACTGTGGTTTTAAATGAGGAAAGAGTTAAGCACTGGATTGAAATAGGTGCTCAACCATCAGAAACAGTTCATCGTGTTCTGCACAAAGCAGGATTAATTACTTCACCTCCCCCCACACGTATAACCAAGCCAACAAGAGCTGAACAAGAAGCTCTCAAGGCTTCTCAGGAGCCTTCTAGTGATGATACTGAAGAGCAAATCGCAGAACCTATCGGTGGTGGTGATGTTGAAGACACATCAAGTGATATCGATTCCCAAGAAACTGAAGAAGAGTCTGAGGAATCAACAGAATAAGAAAGTCAAAATATGAAATCATTAGTCGAGTACATTGCTCGATCATTAGTCAGTAACCCAGATAGCGTAGTAGTAACTGAAGAGCATCGGGGTGACAGAGTAATTATGCACCTGCAGGTTGCAGATGAAGACAAAGGTCGTGTCATTGGTAGAGATGGCCGTTGTGCAAATGCTATTAGATCTTTACTACATGTTGCTGCAGTACAAGCTGGCGTTCGAGTTTCCTTAGATATTGATTGATAACAATCATCGAGACAATGGAAAAAAATCAAGGGTTTCCAACAGATTTTGTTACTGTTGGAAAAATCAATCAACCATGGGGAATAAATGGACACGTAAAGGTAACCCCGCTTACGGACAATCCTGAACGTCTAATTGCTGGAGCTAGTGTTTATATTGATTCTGAATTAACCAAAATTTTAGATGTACAAAGCCCGCATGGGTATCCAATTATTCAATTCGCAGGATACGAAGATCGACAATCCGCTGAAGTATTACTAGGGAAATTAATTTCTATCGAAAATAATTTACTGCCTAAATTAGGAATAGACACATATTATATACATGATCTACTCGGGTTGAGTGTCACTACTACTGAAGGAATAATGCTTGGCAAATTAGTAGACGTCCTTACCACAGGAGCTAATGACGTTTATGTAATACGCAAAAACAATAAAAAAGATTTCCTTATTCCTGCAACTTCCGAAGTTATCAAGGATGTTAACACTGAAGATGGAACAATGATTATTGAAGTTTTACCTGGATTAATACCAGATAGTGAATGATAAATTCACTATCTGGTATTGCATCTTAATCTAATAACTGTTTCATTCATTATGTAAGTTTATTGCACATTTGATAATCGATATCATCGTACAAATTGCCCTCGTAGCTCAGTGGACAGAGCATTGGCCTCCTAAGCCATGTGCCCAGGTTCGAATCCTGGCGGGGGCACCATTTTTCTATTTTTAATGGAGAATAATATACTTAGATCTATATTTGCTCGATGGATTATATAATATCCCCCATTCTATCCCGACCGTTTCTGCAATTCTTCTTTTCTTGGTAACATTCTTTAATCAGAAAGAAGAAATCATGTTTGTAGATCGTCGTAAACAATTAGTTAGATCGCTTAATACAGAATCAAATTCATGTGCGGCAATATTTGTTAGCAACAGAGAAATGACAAGAAATTCAGATGTATTACATGAATTTCGACAGGAATCCAATTTTTATTACCTCAGTGGCTTTGACGAACCTGATTCCATCATACTTATTCGCCCTAATCACCCTGAAGAATACATCATGTTCGTTCGACCACATGACCCAGAAATGGCAATTTGGGTTGGGCCTAGGGCAGGTATTGATGGTGTGCAAGAATTTTATGGTGCCCATACTGCTTTCTCGATTGATACCTTTCCAGAAAAGATCAATGAACTGCTTAGTGAAGTAGAAGATATCTACTATGGATTTGGTTCAGATCAAATAGTTGATGAAGTAATCACAAATTACTTAATTTCAAGACAAAAAAATAGTCAACGTGGACTAAAAGGTATCTCTGCACTCAAAGACCCAAGACCTATGGTTGAACATTTACGAATGTTCAAATCAGATAACGAGATAAAAGCGCTTAAGGAAGCTATAAATATTACCGCACAAGGCTTTCAAGTTGCACAAAACCTGACAAAACCTGAATTATATGAATTCCAAATTCAAGCTGCTTTAGAAAGCGAATTCCGCCGCCTTGGTTCATCAAGAAATGGGTATCCTTCTATTGTCGCTTCAGGCCATAATTCTTGTATTCTTCATTACACAACCAACCAGGAACAACTTAAAGATGGCGATTTACTTTTGATCGACGCTGGTGCAGAATACGATTACTACACTGCTGATATAACAAGAACATGGCCCATCAATGGACGTTTTTCCGCGTCACAACGTTGTATCTATGACATAGTCCTAGAAGCACAACGAGTAGGTATCGAACTTGCAAAACCTGGTATAACACTAGAAGAAATCCATTATGCAACTCTAGAAGTTTTAGTCAGAGGATTAGTAGAAAATAAGATACTTACAGGATCCATCGACACATTAATTGAAGAGAGAAAATATCAAGCTTTTTATATGCACTCTACTTCACATTGGTTGGGAATGGACGTTCACGATGTTGGGAATTATCGCAATAAAAAAGATCCCACCCCTTTGAAAACGGGGATGTGCTTTACTGTAGAGCCGGGACTTTATTTATCGGCTGAAAATCATAAAATTCCTGAAGAATTTCGTGGAATTGGTATTCGTATTGAAGATAATATTCTTATAACAAACAATAGTTATGTCAACTTAAGTAAAAATATTCCGTCTTCACCTGAAAAATTAGAGCAATTAATAGGCATTACTGCTAACTAATTACGAAGACTGGGCACATAATGAGAACTGATAACAAAATACTAATTAATACTCGTAAAAATAGTTCAAAAATGTTAACTTGCTTATATAGATAAACGAATGTCTTGACATTTTTGTAACTTTTCGCCATTATTCCGATCCCACATGTAGCAAAGTGCTTATGCGGGTACACAGTTTACTAGTTACAAAATTATAGGTTTAAATCAATACGAAAATTATATTTTACCAAGAGAAAGGACCTGCATAATGCTTATCCCCCGTTTTTTTACCAGAGCTGGTCATGACCCATACGAAGGAATTAACTTTACAAACAGATCTTCCAAGATTGTAAATCCAGATGGATCAGTTGTTTTTGAGGCTTTAGATATTCAAATGCCTGAGCAATTTTCACAGGTTGCTGTCGATATAATGGCACAAAAATACTTCCGTAAGGCTGGAGTCCCGGTTGAGACTACCGCAATAAATGAAAAGGGAATCCCTAATTGGATGCGACGTCGCAAACCAACTACCAAAACTGAATTCACATGCGAAACAGATGCTAGACAAACCTTCCATCGACTAGCTGGTACATGGGCATATTGGGGTACAAAATACAACTATTTTGATAGTAAAGAGGATGCTCGTGCATTCTATGACGAACTCGTACATATGATGGCAAGTCAACGATCAGCACCTAATTCACCCCAGTGGTTTAACACTGGTCTTAACTGGTCTTACGGCATTGAAGGACCAGCACAAGGGCATTCTTACGTTAATCCAGATAATGGAGAAATGACTCAATCAACAAGTGCATATGAACGCCCACAACCACATGCTTGTTTCATTCAGTCCGTTGCAGATGATCTTGTTAACGAAGGCGGAATTATGGATCTGTGGACCCGTGAAGCTCGTATTTTTAAGTACGGATCAGGTACCGGTTCGAACTTCTCTAATATCAGAGGAGCAAATGAAAGTCTTTCTGGAGGAGGGAAATCTTCAGGTTTAATGTCTTTTCTTAAGATCGGAGATCGAGCAGCAGGTGCAATTAAATCTGGAGGAACAACACGGCGTGCTGCAAAAATGGTTATCGTAGATGCAGATCATCCTGACATTGAAGAGTTCGTAGATTGGAAAGTAAAAGAAGAACAAAAAGTAGCATCATTAATCACTGGATCACGTGTAGCAAAGCGCCATTTAAAAGAAATATTCAAAACCGCTAAAGAAAATAATGTCTTGCAAGAAAATAAAAGTCTACGTAAGGCTATAAGGCTTGCTCGGCAAGATGCAATTCCTGAGGGTTATATCCAGCGTGTCTTGCAATTAATTGAACAAGGTGAACAATCGTTTGAATTTGATGAATTCGACAGTGATTGGCAAGGTGAGGCATACATGTCTGTCTCAGGGCAAAATTCAAATAACTCCGTAAGAGTTAATGCAGATTTTCTAAAAGCCGTGGAAAAAAATGAATCGTGGGATCTCACGAATCGGACTGATGGCTCAACCTATAAAACAGTTAAAGCACAAGACCTCTGGGACCGAATAGGGCATGCAGCCTGGAATTCTGCCGATCCTGGTCTTCAGTTTGATACAACTATCAATGAATGGCATACCTCTCCTGCTGGCGGGAAAATTAACGGTTCAAATCCATGTAGTGAATACATGTTCTTAGATGATACTGCCTGCAATCTTGCATCAATAAATCTGCTCGCCTTTACCAATCTTGAAACTGGTGAATTTGATATCGAAGGGTATCGACACGCGATAAGATTATGGACAATTGTTCTTGAAATTTCTGTACTTATGGCACAATATCCAAGCGATCAAATTGCTCTGCTTTCCTACGAGTACAGAACATTAGGACTAGGGTACGCAAACTTAGGTGCACTACTAATGCTGCAAGGTATTCCATACGATTCTGATGAAGCTTTAGGATGGACTGGAGCACTAACAGCGATTATGACAGGTGACTCTTATGCTACTTCTGCTGAAATGGCTAGTGAACTTGGAGCTTTCCCCAGATATAGCGACAACAGTAATGAAATGTTACGAGTCATCCGTAACCACAGGCATGCAGCATATAACTCTGCCCAATCTGACTACGAAGGACTGACTGTTTACCCTAAAGGTATTGAATCTGGATTTACTCCAAAAGAATTATATGCTGTCGCATGTGAATCTTGGGATCGTGCACTAGAGTTGGGCGAAAAACATGGCTATCGGAATGCGCAAACAACACTAATAGCTCCTACTGGCACTATAGGCTTATTAATGGACTGTGATACAACAGGAGTAGAACCTGATTTCGCGTTAGTAAAATTTAAAAAACTAGCAGGGGGAGGTTATTTTCGCATTATTAACGAATCAGTTCCAACTGCTCTTAAACGTCTGGGATATCCTCGAAATAAAATTAATGACATCATTGAATATGCTGTAGGGACCCAAAGACTTGAAGGCGCTCCCCTCATCAATAGGATTTCTTTGGCAGAACATGGTTTCACACAACCCTTATTAGATAGTCTAGACCAAGCACTAAGTACTGCCTTTCACATCAGTTTTGTATTCAATAGATATCAACTAGGAGATGACTTTTGTAAAGAAACATTACAAATAAGTGACGAAGATCTTAATGATCCCTCATTTAATTTGTTACAGAACCTTGGTTTTACACCTAGCCAGATTGAAGAAGCAAACGATTATATTCTAGGCCGTATGACAGTAGAAGGAGCACCACATCTTAGAGAATCAGACTACGCGGTTTTCGACTGCGCTAACAAGTGTGGAAAATATGGAAAACGTTATATAGAACCACTTGCACATGTTCGTATTATGGCAGCAGCACAACCCTTCATAGCTGGAGCAATTAGTAAAACTATCAATATGCCAGCTGAATCAACGATTAATGATGTAAAAGAAGTTTATATGGAAGCATCACACTCAATGATTAAAGCGCTTGCACTTTATCGTGACGGTTCAAAACTTTCTCAACCATTAGCCGCAGCAATTTTTGATGATTATGAAGACAATGACGAACTATTGGATTCTGAACAACACCCCGCAGTAATAGCAGCAGAACAGATGCTACATGCAATTGGGCGTGGGCAAAGAGAATCGCTTCCTGCGAGACGTTCAGGCTACGCACAAAAAGCGAAGGTTGGTGGACACACAATCTATATTCACACTGGAGAGTTTGAAGCTGATCCTGGTGAAAAACCACGTGTAGGTGAACTTTTCATTGATACAGCAAAGGATGGAGCTGCTTTTAGAAGCCTTATGAACTGTTTCGCTATTGCTGTTTCAATGGGACTACAATATGGAGTTCCATTAGAAAAATTTGTGGATACTTTTGTATTTACTAAATTTGAACCTAATGGCATGGTTACAGGTCATGATAGAATTCAATTCGCTAGTTCAATTATAGATTATATTTTCAGAGAGCTAGCCGTGACCTACCTTGGTAGGGATGAACTAGCACATTTAGGACCTGTTGAACTGACCACTGATCCTAGTGCAGACGATGACATGCCGATAGATATAGGGTCCAAAGTTGATGTTGTAAATTCAATCGATATAGCAAAAGAAAAAGCAGTCAAGACAGATGAATTAACACAACAATTATCTTCTGGAATTGCCGCCTCATCAGTCATTGAACTAAACTCGCACACTAGTACTAAATCTGAGGATTTAGTACTAGTAGAACAAGCTAGACAAAGTGGGTTCGAAGGTGATCCTTGTCCTGAGTGTGGACAACTAATGATGGTTCGCAATGGTACTTGTCTGAAATGTATGGCGTGTGGAACAACTACTGGTTGTAGTTAATAAAGATTAAATTCTTTAGTTATTCTACCATCCAAATTTTTGAAGACTGTCGCTTGCCTAAGGTCACTTCTTGGGGTTGATCTCCTATCACAATTGTAATCGTATCAACCTCACCATCAGCATGCTCTACATGGATGATCTTAACTATCACCCCAGGTTTTAAATTATATTTGTTATAAAAGTTGAGTACACCTTCTTCTTCTTCAAAAACACGATCAATTTCACCTTGTTGTCCTTCATCAAGATCGATAAGCCTCCGCATGGACAATTCTTCATCAACCGCAGAACCTGGAATAGGATATCCGAAAGGTGAAACTATCGGATCATTTAACAACTTAACTATCAATGGTTCCGTCACGTCAGAAATTGCATGCTCCATGAGATGTGCCTCTTGATAGGCATCAACCCAATCTAAACCCATTATTTCAACAAGCATACATTCAGCTAGTCGATGCCTACGTACAACTAATTGAGCACGTTCAAAACCCTCTTCAGTAAGAGTAATTCTTTTCTTATTATCGATTTTAACTAAATTATCTCTACTAAGGCGTGAAAGCATACCAGCAACTGATGCTGGACGATTACCTAAACGTTCAGCCATAGTAGAGGCTTTAACTTCTTCACCTTCGTCATTTGATAGACGGTAAATTGTAGTTAATGCATCATCTGCAGCTACATTTGTCACTTGCTTCGGCATATAACGCACCCTTCACTATATATCTCAACACTAACTAATGAAATTTCATATTACAAATCAAAAATAACATTTGTAATATCGACCGTTCCACCTCTACACAATTACAATAATCTAGGAGAAAAATATGAACGAGAAAATAAATGACAATCCAAATATTATTGTCCTCACGATGCTAATTAAAGAAATTCTTAGTATCGATGATCATGCTCTTTGGAGCGTAAGTGGATTGACTTCGCTTGAACTACAAGATATTCCTTGTAAAGCAGATAATATAGAAATTACAACCAGGAGAGATATCGTAAAATCGCTAAATAAAGCATCCAACAAGTTAATTAATACATCGATAGTAAAAAATAATAATTCACCCAACACACTACAGTTAAATACAAAAGGAAATAAAATCACGATTCATGGTGATCCCATCATATACGGAAGGTATGATTCCTTGAAACCTACTCAAATACCATCATTGTGGGATGCTTTGGTTAGTGTGCATTGTAATGATACTACAGCGCTATGCACTCCAATAGAGTGGGAATTATTGGTCGCAATATTGACAGAAAAGGAAGATTTAATTGATCTGCTCAAAAAAACCTTAAGCAGAAGAGGTTATGACGGGCGATTAGTAGTGAGGCTACTAAGAGAAGGTAGGGTTGACCAAGAAACAGAAGATAGCGTTTGGAAGACTTTAGAATCAAGAATTTGATTGAGCACTATCGATTAAACGAGGGGCTACATCTGAAGCACGTTTTTTCCAGAAGTTAACCATTTCTTTGTGAACTTCCAAAAAATGTGAGGTATTTTTTGCAAGTTCCTCACATAAAGAAATTAAATTTTGGACATCATCAATATGTACTGTTTCTGCTTCGATTTTTCCATTTTTACCTGCATTATGCCAATTACCAAGTGCAATACAAGCTGCCCCTGTCTCATAACCTAAGAGATCGAAAGCAGTAGCTTCTGTACCGCCTGCATCCATAAGTTTTCGCTGATAAAGAAAATTATCGTGTGTTGTTTTCAATCGATTAGCAATCGATGTCATCCACATTGACATTTTAGGAGAAAAAATGTGTTGTTTGTCGCCAACACGAATAATGGCACCTTGGCCTTGTTCGGCACGCCCGCCCTCAGAGGAAGAAGTTTCTATCGATACCACAAGTGAATCTTTAGGCAACAGACCATCTGCAGCACTAGCTGCCGCACCTTCAAGTCCAACTTCTTCAGCACGAGTAAATAAACCAATCACACTACCTTGATGCTCACCAGATATCATTCGATCAATAGTAGATAAAACAATTGCACATCCAATTAAATCATCGCATTGTAAGGCATGAACAATTTTTCCTTTAAGCGAAAAATGCTCTACATCCCAAACACCAATATCACCAATATTAATATTCTTAACGGAGTTAATTTTAGCAATCGCACCAATAATTCTAGCCGCAGAATTATTACCGTGTAATTCATGGCTCTGTATTGATTCGATTGTCGCAGTTACACCATTTTGAGGCAGGTCATTACCGTGAATTTTAATTTTTTCACCTATCCCGTATTGCGCAGATAAACCACCCAAAAAATTCAGGAACAATTTTCCTTTAGATATGTCTTCCACAACAAATGCAGGATGATCTGTATGGGCTTGCAAGACTAAAGGACGAGAGCTCTCACCATGATTGTAGAAAATATAAGCATTCCCAAATTGATCTACCTTAAATTTGAGACCTCGATCGATTGCAAATTGGCGTATGTAATCAAGAACTAGGTGTTCATTATACGAAGTAGTCGGAATCGACAATATTTCTTTCAATAAAATTGGTAAAGGTTTTAATTTAGACAAAGACATAACTCACCACCCTTAATTAATTTACTATTATGCAGCAATTATTACATTGTTATACATCGGTTTGAGGCTTAAAATGTTTTATATGAAATCCAAATTACCTACACCAGCAATTCCTATCCCAATACCAAAGAAAAAAAAACGAAGAGATAACCGTATCCATAATCGTCCTCTGGAACCAATCGAATTAGAGTTAACAAGTTTTGCATCTGGAGGTAGAGCTGTAGGCCACCACAATGATGGTCGAATTGTATTTGTTGAATATGGTATTCCAGGGGAACATGTAATAGCTGAAATTACTAATAGCCAACCAAATTTTATAGAAGCGACTGCAGTTTTAGTAACAGAAAGTTCTCCTTATAGAGTAGAGGCTCCTTGTATGTACTTCGGTCAATGTGGGGGATGTCAACTTCAACATATTGAATACGATAAACAACTACAATTGAAAAATGACGTCATCGCTAATCAATTAATACATATAGGAAATTTTAGTAAAGCAGAAACAGATAGTTGGCTAAAAACTATGATAGGTGCTGTAAATTCATGGAATTATCGCAATCATATGCGCTTTACAGTTCGTCGTGATGGTCAAATAGGATTTATGCAGCGTGGTACACACAGATTTCTACGCATAAATGAATGTAAAATTGCTTCACCAAAAGCTAATGAGCTACTGAATTCACTTCAAGATCGTACGATGCAAACACAACAAATATCTATTCGAGTGGCAGAAAATACCGATGATTACTTAATTCAACCACATTTAAAATGGCGTCCTCGGACAAAATCTAATCGACCTTCAAGTGGTCAAAGATCGTATCATGAACAAATAGATGATCATGATTATCGAGTTTCTGCGGGAGCTTTTTTCCAGGTAAACACAAAACAGGCCGAAGTCCTTGTTCGACTCGTAACAGAACGAGTACTCGAAATGCAGCCTAGTAAGGTAATAGATGCATACTCCGGTGTGGGTACCTTTGCAGCTCAGTTAGCACCAGAAGTAGAAGAAATCATAACTATTGAATTTTCATCTGCAGCAGATGGTGACGCTTCAATTAATTTACAAGGTTATGAGAATATTACCCGAATTGAAGGAACCGTTGAAAGTACATTTCAAAAATTAGACTTGAAAGCTGATGTATTGATTATAGATCCTCCTAGATCTGGTTTAGATAAGGAATCAATACAAACACTTATTGATTCATCTATCGAACGCATAGTTTATATCTCTTGTGATCCAGGGACACTTGCAAGAGATTTAAGACTGTTGGTAGACGGTAATTTTGACATCATAGACATACAACCACTAGACATGTTTCCACACACTCAACATATTGAATGTGTCACTACCTTAGATAAAAAAACTTAGCTAAAAAATGAGATACGATAATATGTAATCTATTATTAGGCACTATTTATGGCTGAACAGATCATCTCTGCACAAAATATTTTTAAAACATACGATATCGGTGAAGTGCATGTTCGTGCCTTGCAAGATCTCACGATTGACATAGAACGAGGTGCCATGGTTGCTATTATGGGACCGTCAGGATGTGGAAAAACTACACTTTTGAATTGTCTTTCAGGAATTGATGACATCAATAGTGGAACAATTCATATTGAAAATACTGATTTATCTCAATTGGATGATAATAGTAAAACCGATTACAGGGCCCGACGTATGGGTTTTATTTTTCAATTTTACAATCTACTTCCCGTATTGAATGCAATCGAAAATATTGAGCTTCCATTACTAGTTTCAGGAGTACGTCCTAGTGAGGCACGAGAGCAGTCCCTTAAAATGCTGGATTTAGTTGGGTTGACTGATTGGAAAACTCATAAACCTGCGCAACTCTCCGGAGGGCAACGCCAAAGAGTAACAATTGCAAGAGCACTCGTTAACAATCCAGCAATTGTTTGGGCAGATGAGCCAACAGGCGATCTAGATTCACAAACGGCTACAGAAATTATGGATTTGATGAAATCATTAAATAAAGAACAAGGGCAGACATTCGTAATCGTCACACATGATTCTGGAATAGCAAAACAATGCAACAGAATCATTCATATGCGTGATGGGCAAATTGAAAATGAAGAATTCACCTAATGGATAGTCTTTTCGGTGTTTCTTTAACTTCGATTTTATCTGGCCTCATGCTAGTCACTAGTTTAATTATTGCATTACTAATCTATATTGGTTGGCGCCATCGATTATTATTATCAATGGGATTCAGAAATGTAATACGACGAAAAACTCAAACTGCATTAATCGTAATAGGGTTAATGCTATCAACTCTTATTATAAGCGCAGCTTTCGCTACAGGAGATACTGTAGCCTATTCTGTTACCAATGGAACCTATTGGGGTTTTGGAAATGTAGATGTCATCGGGGAAGTAAAACGTGATTCTCCTGAAGGAATCCAACAAAAACACGTCGAACAAGTACGTCAACACTTTGCATCAAATGAGAACGTTGATGGAGTAACAGGTACCGTAAAAGCTTATGTACCTGCAATTAATCTTGATCAACTACTTTCTTCACCACAAGCTGTTCTGGTTGGTATAGACGATCTTTCATTTGAAGCCTTCGGTCCTTTAACTTCTGTATCTAGATGTGAAGAACTCAATACAAATGCATTAGAAAATATAAATTGCCAATTAGATATTAAAAATCTAGAAAAAAATGAAGTTTATGTAACCTATCTGCTAGCTGAAGAGATACAAATATCAAAAAATGAAACTATCCGAATATATATTGAAAATTCACCATACGACTTCAAAGTTAAAGACATTATCCATGATAATAATATCGTTTCTCATTTTAGTAATGACGGAGGTTGGGGTGGAGTAGTAACAAACATCGAAAGCTCTCGATCTATTCTTAAAAGTCCTTTACGAGTAGATAACATACTAATTTCAGCACAAGGAGGAATACGTGGAACATTAGACCTAATCCCTGGAATAGAGAATGACTTTAAAGAATTAATCAAAAAAAACGACCTACCTATACGTACTACTCAAAATAAATCTGAAGCAATTGATTTTGCAGAACTCATCGGATCTATTTTTGTCACCTTTTTTCTTATCTTTGGACTCTTTTCTATAGCCGCAGGAATAATGCTCATCTTCTTAACTTTTGTTCTTTTGGCTGCAGAAAGAAAAGCAGAAATGGGTATGGCAAGAGCGATAGGGATGAATCGATTACAACTCACATTTGCCTTTATTGCTGAAGGTATGACCTACAACATTGTATCTGCATTTATAGGTGCAGCTCTGGGATTAGGTGTTTCCTATGCATTGCTACAAATATTAGAATCGTTAGTGTTCGATGATTTTGGTCTCGAACTAAGCTTTCATTTTAATTGGACTGGCTTTTTTGTGGCTTATCTCCTTGGGATCGTAATCACATTTATTACTGTTGCTTTGGCCTCATGGAGATCTGCAAACATCAATATCGTCCGCGCAATAAGAGATATCCCTGAACCTGACTTATTAAAAAGTAAAGATACTTCATTCTCAGGATTAATAGCGGCAACAGGTGCGTCCATTTGGTATTTAATTTGGTTTGTTTTAGTTAGCCTGGGTGCAGTTCTTGTATTTTTCGGATTTATATATGGGCTCACTACATATGGAGCCAGTTTGTTAGCAGGTATTGTAATCTCTGCATTCTATATTTGGGGTGCAACACATATAAATCATAAAAAATCAAAATTGCTCATTTTTTGGTGGATCTCTTTCAACATTATTGCCTTTATCACTTGGTTACTACTCCGGACAAAACAATGGGCAAGTAACCACCAAAATACTGGAGGATGGGCTTTATTAATGCTCCTTATTGGTTGTATCGCGGTCTATTGGGGTGGATGGATCTCTCAACAGGCATTCGCGTACACAGCTGGAATGACATTAGCTATCTTTTCTATTGCGATGATGGCAGTTCATTTTAAGGCGCAGGCTCGTTTAACTTTTACAATAGCTTCAATTATTACACTTTGGTATTGGTTATTACCTTTACCATTTTCTCTTTTTATTGAAAGCGCAACCACGAGTGGAACTGCAGAAGTGTGGCAGGATCCCGTAAATGCATTATTCAAGCTATTCGGATTAGGTCACGCTGATATATCAGGAAATATTGAGATGTTCTTTGTTTCAGGTATTTGTATTACAGCAGCAAGTACATTATTTGTGATTTTCAATGCAGATATACTTGTTAGGGTGGCTGGGTTTTTCCAACCCATACTCGGAGGAATTACACCAGCAGTGCGTACTGCTATTTCATACCCGCTTGCATCCAAATTTCGAACAGGCATGACCTTATCAATGTTTACATTAGTTGTATTCAGCCTTGTCGTAATGGCAACATTAAATTATAACTTTACACAATTATTCACTGGGGAAGATGCTCAGGGTGGATTTGATATACAAATCATTGCAAACGAAAACAATGCTCTGCCTGATTTGAGAACTGAACTTATCAATCAAGGTTATGATCTCGATACCGAAATACGTTCAATCGGAAAACTGCAATCACATCAATTCAAGATGAGACCGACAGAAAAAATTAATGACAAATTTAAACGCTACCAAGTTTCTGGTATCGATAGTGACTTTATAGACAGTGCTAATTTTCCTCTCTCAACATTTGCGAAAGGATATTCAAGTGAGCAGTCTGTAATGTCAGCATTAAAAAATAACAGTAATTTTGCTCTTGGGAATCCTCAAATTTTTGTTAGAGACGACGGTGGATTTGGACCACCACCTGAAGGATTACAAATTGAAGGTTCTATTACCGATTTGCAAGAAACGCCTTGGGAACCTATCGCAGTAACCTTTAAAGCACCTGATGAAAATGAAGAACGAATTTTTTACATAATTGGTTTTGTAGAATCTCCCATTATTAGTGGCACCGTACCACAATGGAATTCTTTATTCATAAATTATGAAACATTCAGTGAAATGCATAAGGATAATGATCCTGAATCTTACTTTCTTGTAACAAATCAGCGAGATGTCGAAAATACTGTTCGAATAGCTAACGGTATCGAAAGATCGCTAATCAATAAAGGTGTTCAGGCAATTTCACTGAGCCAAAAAATTCAAGAAAGCGCAAGCACTTCTAATGCTTTTTCTTCACTATTCCAAGGTTTTATGAGCTTAGGACTTATTGTTGGGGTAGCAGCATTGGGAGTAATTGCATTTCGAACCGTAACAGAACGTAGACAGCAAATAGGTATGTTGCGTGCGATCGGATATTCACGAAAACTCATCGCCTTTTCCTTTTTCTTAGAATCATCATTTATTGCTCTAACAGGAATAGTACTTGGAGTCTCCTTGGGTGCAGCATTAGGTTATAACCTAATGACATCGCCAGATTTTACTGATGGCACGGATATTGACGTCGTAATTCCTTGGACACGGGTGTTAATAGTTGTAGGAATTGCTTATCTCGCAAGCGCAATCATGACAATTTTACCGGCACGGAGTGCTTCAAAAGTACCGGTAGCCGAAGCACTTCGTTACGAATAATATCGATTAAAGCGGTGCAGGTAGGACGCTAGAGCCCATTAAATATTCATCAATATGACGAGCAGCAGTTCGCCCTTCTGCTATTGCCCAAACAATTAGTGATTGACCTCGAGTCATGTCACCAGCAGTAAAGATACCACTTACACTCGTCATTTTATTTTCATCAGCCCATATATTCCCCCGGTCTGTTAATTTCACTCCGAGTTCATTAACTAAACCTTGCTTATCAGGGCCAACAAAACCCATAGCCAGTAACAACAAATCAACTTCAACTTCAAATTCAGAATTAGGTATTTCTTTTAACTGCATACGGCCATCTTCAAAAGTTGTTTCTACTCGTACAGCATGCAATTTTTTTAACAGACCATCTTCTCCAGATAGGTGTTTGGTTAAAATACTGTAATCACGGACACCGCCTTCTTCATGCGCTGAGGAAACACGGTAAATGTTTGGCCATGTAGGCCAGGGGTTATCGTCTGCCCTTTCTTCCGGTGGACGAGGAAGTAGTTCGTACTGCAATATTTCTGAAGCTCCTTGGCGAATAGCAGTTCCTAAACAATCTGCACCTGTATCACCACCTCCAAGAATAATAACTTTTTTATCCTTTGCTGAAATAAAATCATCAGAATCTATAGCATCTCCGGCGTTGAGTTTATTTTGTAATGGCAAGTATGTCATAGCAGGATATATACCTTGTAACTCCCGACCAGGTACTTCCAGATCTCGAGCGATGGTTGATCCACCTGCTAAACAAATCGCATCAAATTCTTTAGTAAGAGTATCAACATCAATATCAACTCCAACATTTGTAGAAACTTGAAAAATAACACCTTCTAGTTCCATTTGATTAAGTCGACGATCAATAAATTCTTTTTGCATCTTGAAATCAGGAATACCGTAACGTAATAATCCGCCAATCCTATCTTCTCTTTCAAAAACCGTAACTGTGTGTCCAGCACGCGCTAGTTGTTGAGCAGTTGCTAACCCAGCTGGACCAGATCCCACTACTGCAACAGACTTACCAGTTTTCTTTAGAGGTATCTGAGGTTTAATCCAACCTTCTGCAAAGGCATGCTCAATAATTTCAATTTCAACTTGCTTAATCGTTACAGGATCTTGGTTAATTCCTAATACACATGAAGATTCACAGGGTGCAGGGCATAATCGCCCAGTAAATTCTGGAAAATTATTTGTCGCATGTAAGCGCTCAAGAGCATCTTCCCATTTATTTTTATAAACTTGATCATTCCAGTCAGGTATCATATTTCCTAATGGACATCCTTGATGGCAGAATGGAATACCACAATCCATACAGCGTGCAGCTTGAGCTTGCAATGAAACAACTGGGAATTCTTCATACACTTCCAGCCAGTCATTAACACGTGATTCAACTGGTCGACGCGAAGGATTTTCACGAGAAAATTCCAAAAATCCTGTTGGTTTAGCCATTAGTTAAGGACACTCCCTCAGCTTTATTTTTATTCGCTGCTTCTTGCTCATTTAATACCCGACGATATTCTAAAGGCATTACCTTAACAAAGGAATCAGCAATTTTAGGCCACTGATTCAAAATATTTTCAGATACCGTGCTTTCGGTATATTCAAAATGTCTCTCAAGCAAACCTTTAACTAGATCAAGATCTTCTGGTTCATCTAGTTTTTCTAATCCAATCATTTCCATATTACACCGTGATGCAAAATCATCGTCAGGATCATAAACGTAGGCAATGCCCCCGCTCATACCAGCACCAAAATTTCTTCCTGTTTGACCGATGATGACTACTCGCCCCCCTGTCATATACTCACAGGCATGATCGCCAGTACCTTCAACTACTGTAAATGCTCCACTATTTCTGACAGCAAAACGTTCACCAGCAATACCACGGAAAAATGCAGATCCACTAGTAGCACCGTAAAGTGCTACATTTCCAATAATTATATTTTCCTCAGGAACAAAGGTAGATTCTACAGGAGGATAAACAATAATTTTCCCTCCTGAAAGACCTTTCCCAGCATAATCGTTTGTATCACCTTCTAAATTTAAAGTAATACCAGCGGGAATAAAAGCACCAAAACTTTGTCCAGCTGAGCCTTTGAAATGAATGTCAATTGTGTCATCGGGTAACCCTATGTTGCCATATTTCAAACTGATTTCGCTTCCTAAAATTGTACCGACTGTACGATTACGATTAGTTATTGGTAGCGTAAGTTCAATTTTTTCACCATCTTGTAGTGCTGATTTTGTCAAGACAAGTAATTCTTGGTCTAAAGCATCTTCTAAGCCATGATCTTGTTCAATAACACAATGTGTTGCGACATCTTCCGGCATTTCTGGTCTGTATAGTACTGCAGACAAATCCAAACCACTTGCCTTCCAGTGATCAACGGCATCACGCATATCTAGTAAGTCACTGCGCCCTACCATCTCATCGAAATTGCGAAACCCTAAAGCAGCCATATACTCGCGAATTTCTTCAGCAATAAATTTAAAAAAGTTCACCACATGATCCGCTTGGCCTTCAAAACGTTCTCGCAATTGAGGGTTTTGAGTAGCAATCCCCACAGGGCAAGTATCCAAATGGCACACACGCATCATCACGCAACCCATCACGACTAATGGAGCAGTGGCAAAGCCAAATTCTTCAGCACCCAGCAACGCACCAATAATAACGTCACGCCCAGTCTTAAGTTGACCATCAACTTCTACAGTAATCCGATCACGTAATTTATTCAGTACCAAAGTCTGCTGAGTCTCTGCTAATCCTAATTCCCATGGGAGGCCCGCATGTTTTAAGGATGTTAATGGACTAGCGCCAGTCCCACCATCATGGCCACTAATGAGCACAACATCAGATTTTGCCTTAGCGACACCTGCTGCAACAGTACCTACTCCGACTTCAGCAACTAGTTTGACAGAAATTCTCGCATAACGATTTGCATTTTTTAAATCATGAATTAATTGAGCCAAATCTTCAATTGAGTAAATATCATGGTGTGGTGGAGGGCTAATTAGAGGAACACCAGGAGTGGAGTTTCTAACATCGGCGATCCATGGGTATACCTTATGGCCAGGTAATTGACCACCTTCGCCAGGCTTGGCTCCTTGAGCCATCTTAATTTGGATTTCATCGGAATTTACTAAATATTCACTTGTTACACCAAATCTACCAGAGGCAACTTGTTTAATTGCGCTACGTCGTAAATCACCATTTTCATCAGGAGTAAAACGTCTTCTATCTTCTCCTCCTTCACCTGTATTACTTTTACCGCCTATACGATTCATAGCTATAGCAAGTGTTTCATGTGCTTCGGAACTAATAGAACCGTATGACATTGCTCCTGTCTTAAATCGCTTATATAACTCTTCAGCTGGTTCGACTTCCTCAAGAGGAATAGAATTATTATTTGTTTTTAATTCAAACAGGCCACGTAGTGTAGACATATTTGTACTTTGCTCATCAACCATTTTTGTGTATTCACGAAAAATATCTTCACGATCAGATTGGGTAGCATGCTGCAATTTAAAGACTGTATCAGGATTAAATAAATGGAATTCACCATCGCGTCTCCATTGATATTGACCACCCCATTCAAGAAAATTCACTCCACCTTCACGTTGTGGGAATGCTATTCTGTGGCGCAAGAGTGTTTCCTGACCAATTTCGTCAATACCAACACCACCAATTCGAGAGGCTGTTTTGGTGAAGTATCTTTCTACAAATTGAGGACCAAGTCCAATAGCTTCAAAAATCTGTGCACCACGATAGGCTTGAACGGTAGAAATACCCATCTTTGACATTACTTTGACTACACCTTTTTTAACTGCCTTCAAGTAATGTTCTTTAGCATCTTCTTCAGAAATTTCAGAACTTACATAACCTTCATCATGTAAACGTGAAATAGTATCAATCGCCAAATAAGGATTGATAGCATTCGCACCATATCCCAATAGCAACGCAAAATGATGTACTTCACGTGTTTCTGCTGTTTCAACAACAATTCCAACTTTCGTACGTTTTTTCTCTCTAACTAAATAATGATGCAAACCTGCCACTGCAAGAAGGGATGGAATAGGTGCTAAATCTTGATTTGCTTTTTTATCTGAAAGCACCAATATACTTGCACCATTTTCTATAGCCTCTTCAGCAGCAGAAAACATTTTTTCCATACCGATAGCTAGGTTATTTCCGGCGCCATTTGCATCAAAAAGTATTGGAATTTCAACAGTGTTAAATCGTTGATCAGTGCTCAAATTATGAATTGCTTGCATTTGCCTATTACTTAAAACAGGGCTGGACAGCTTTACCAAATCAATCTCGGGAAAACTTTGATCAAGTAAATTTCCTTCGGGACCAAGCAATGTATCTACTGCAGTCACTAATTCTTCACGTATAGCATCGAGAGGAGGATTCGTCACTTGAGCAAATAATTGTTGGAAATAGTTGAACAAAGGTTGAGCTTGATTCGACAAAACAGCTAACGGAGTATCTGTCCCCATAGAGCCAATTGATTCTTCACTATTTGTCATCATCGGTCCGAGAATATATTTTAAATCTTCGACAGTATATCCAAATGCTAACTGCAAAGTTTCAATGGGAACATCACTAACAGAAGATTCTATTAAGGGAGTTTCATCCAAAAAAGTATCAATATGATGAAGGTGATCATTATTCCATTGGCCAAATGGTTTTGAGGTTGCTAGATCTAATTTTAGCTCTTCATCATCAATAATTCTTCCTTCTTCAAGACTGACTAAAAACATCTTTCCTGGTTGCAAACGACCTTTTCGCAGCACGCGTTCTGGTTCAAATGGCAAAGCACCAACTTCAGAGGCCATCAATACTAAATCATCTTTGGTTACAACATAACGTGAAGGTCGCAAACCATTTCGGTCAAGAACTGCACCTATAGTCTTACCATCAGTAAATGCCACAGAGGCTGGCCCATCCCAAGGTTCCATAACAGTTGAGTGATATTCATAAAAATCTACCTTTTCTTTAGGCATTGATTCATGACCATTCCAAGCTTCAGGAATAAGCATCATCATTGCATTCGCCAAAGACCATCCAGATTGAACAAGTAATTCAAGCGCATTATCAAGAATCGCAGTATCACTACCTGCTTCATCAATGACTGGAATAATTTTAGAAATATCATCAAAAAATGGAGACGCAAACAAAGCTTCTCTAGCTTTCATCCAGTTTGAATTACCTCTAACGGTATTAATTTCTCCATTATGTGAAATCATCCTATAAGGGTGTGCAAGTTTCCAACTTGGAAAAGTGTTTGTACTAAAACGTGAATGAAACATAGCAAGGGAGCTAATTAACCGTTCATCACTTAAATCAGGGAAATAATCACCAAGTTGAATCGGAGTCAACATTCCTTTATAAATCAAGGTTCTAGAAGAAAGACTAGGGAAATAACAAAGATCGGTATCAATTTCTTGATTAGTAATTTCTTTTTCAAATACTTTTCGTAAAACAAAAAGTTTACGTTCGAATTCGTCTTGTGATTGTAATTTTGCGCTACTTGCCACAAAAACTTGAATTTGTGAAGGTTCAGCAGCTAACGCTGTCGCACCAATATCAGCACCTTGAGCATTTGTAGGAACTAATCGCCATCCTAAAACATTCATGTTTTCTTGGAGTGCTATTTGGGAAAAGAGTTCTTGAATTTGCTTATATGACTTTTCATCTTTAGGCAAAAATAAATTCCCAACCCCATACTCGCCTATGTGAGGAAGATCAATACCCAGTGTCGCACATTCATCGCGAAAAAATTGATCGGGAATTTGAATTAATATACCAGCACCATCTCCAGTATTTTCTTCACAACCACATGCACCTCTATGGTCTAAGTTTCTCAATGCAAGAAGAGCATTTTGTATTAAATCGTGTGTTTTTTCCCCTTTTATATGTGCCAAAAAACCAACACCACAAGCATCATGCTCGTATTCAGAACAGTAAAGTCCTTGTGTCCCAGAATTCTTCGGATCAACCATATAAACCCTCAAAAGCAGTTTTTTT
>CEQM01013257.1_pt1 | contig 46063 bp, 43 predicted proteins | sample 531111 | NCBI WGS metagenome assembly CEQM01 (sample SAMEA2621278, study PRJEB7988) | marine metagenome | biome: marine biome (ENVO:00000447); feature: deep chlorophyll maximum layer (ENVO:xxxxxxxx); material: "saline water (ENVO:00002010), including plankton (ENVO:xxxxxxxx)" | depth 120 m
TGGGGGCAATATATGCAACTATCGATATGAGACTGTTGAAAAATTCGATATCTTTACGTCTCTTAGATCCAACATGCCGTATGGAGTAAAATTAATATCACTAACGTGATCTTTAATCAAAGCGAAAGTGCTTCCATGATAAAGAGGAATAAGAACAGCATCATTAATAAGTTTTTCTTCAGCATCTATATAATACTGTATTCTTTTATCTTCGTTTGTTTCCATAGTTGCTAGATCAATTAGTGAATCATAATCAGGATTATTATATTTACTGACATTGCTTCCAGCTTTGGAATGAAATAATGAATAAAGAAAATTATGTGGATCAGGATAATCTGCTATCCATCCATAATCATAAATATCGTAAGATACTTTATCAATAGAATAATAATATTGATCTGGAGGTATAACATTTGTTGTAATATTTACACCGAGGTTATCAATCCAAGAATTAATTATTTCACTTATGAGAGCATTGGGTCCACTGTATCCAGGGGTATTGTAAAAAATATCAGGTAAAGTTTTATCAAGGTAATAATCTGAATTCGACAAATAGTTTAATGCTGATTCTGGATCATAAATATAATCATTATTATCCAAATTAGAATTAAAATCAGGCATTTGTGGAGGTATTAAACCATATGCATTTTGGTGAACAGATTCAAAGTAATTACTAACAATTGTTTCGACATTGCTACTTTGAGCAAAAGCTTTTCGGACATTTATATCATCAAAAGGTATTGATTGAGTATTAAATCCAATATAGTAAGTACTCATTTCAGTAGATTTAATTAGATTTTGTTCTTTAACGGGAGAACCTCCAAAAATTAAATCAGAGTTATAAATATCAATAACCTCATCAGAAAAAAGTGTAGTTGCATCTATTTCACCAGATTGATACATTAGAGCTGGTTTCCCACCATATAATCGAAAAATCAGACTATCAATTTCAGGTTTATTAAGGTGATAATCTGGATATGGGTATAAATACATAATAACACCAGGCAGCCAATCCCCCATTACAAATGGACCTGTACCGATAGGTTTCGCTTCCCAAGCTCTATTATTCTCGCTGTATCTAATAAGTTGTTCTGAATCAACCAAAAATGTATGTGAATGAGAAAGTTTTGAAATGAAATAAGGAGTTGGAGAAACCAATTTGATTTCGAATTTGCTATCATCAATTATATTAAAACCTTCTAAATTATCGATGTCTCCACTACTGAATTCCTTGGCCCCTAAAATATCGCCTAAGTAGTTAAGTACATTTTTTTTATTTTGGGACTTTAAAGCCCGTTCCCAAGAATATTGAATATCAATACTTGTAACTTTACGTCCTGAATGGTATGTAGCATTGTCTTTAATAGTAAATGTATAGGTTTGTGCATCATCAGATATCAACCAAGTATCAGCAATATCGGGTTGTAGATATCCATCTTTATCAAAACCAGTTAGCCCACTAAAGATTTGTTGAATATATTGAATTGATTTAGCTCCAGTAGCAAATGCAGGGTCTAAGCTAACTGGTCCAGAATCTATATGTAAAACCAGGCTTTCATAACGTGGTATATCATATGGTTGAGGTTCAAGTGATTGAAAAGAATTAGCAAGTAATCGAATAGTTGGTAAATTATTCTCATATATTAATGAATCAATTTCAAATATGATTATATAATTTTTAATTTTATCTGTAACAGATTGAACAAATCCGTTTTTTAGAGAATTAGTATCTTTCCACTGATATTGTATTTGATAGGCTTGATTATCATTAGCTAATGTAAGGTTCGTTTCTGAAAGAATAGTAAACTCTGGTTGTTGTTTAATAGGACTTATAAATTGGTCAACAATATCGACGTTAGATAAATTTCCATCAGTATATAAAAGATAAATATCACCAATTATATTATCTGGTGTTAATTTTATTTCTGCGATGGAAGGTACACTTTTAGTAGAATCTACTATCCAATTGGAAGGATATTTAATAGAAAAACCAAAAAGATTATCTATATAAAGATCATCAAGTACAGGAACAAATTTTTCTTTTAAATCATTATTACCAGATACAATATTCGGATCTGTATCTTTAGAATTACTTACATTATCTTCAGCACTTCCATTGTTTTTGCTCTCGTCATTAGGAATTAATGTAGCAGTAGGGGTAGGAGTTAGTGTAATAATTTCTGGAGGAATTGATTTGTCCTGAATTCTAGGCAAATCAAATCTACTACAGGCTAAGGTAGTTAAAAGAAACGCTATTATAAATAAAATATAACTAATTTTCATACACGATAAAATTTAAGGTGATATAATCAAAAGAATATTAATTCTTATATATAATTATCTAACGAATTATCAATCAGGGCAAATTATGAAGATAGTACTGTTTAAAACTAGTGACAATAAAATATATCCAGGTGTTATCACTGAAAATGGAGTAACTGATATATCCAGTCTTTATCATACTGAAAATGTTTCTGGTCAAGAAATTATAGTGAATCTTATTGATAATTACGAATCAAATAGTGAGCAGATATCGACACTAGTAAACTCTAAAAACCCTATCTCATTCGAAAATATAAAATTACTACCACCTCTACCTCGTCCTAGTAAAATACTCTGTTGTATAGGTAACTATTGGGAACATGCACAAAGAGATGCTCGTCCTCTAAATATGTTTTTAAAGTCTCCCGAAACTATTATTGGCCCAAACGAGACTGTTTTTTTACCTAACAATACAAGCCCTTATGTGTTTCATCACGAAGCCGAATTAGCTATTGTCATTAAGGGACCTGCTAAAGATATCTCGCAAACAAATTACCTTGATGCAATTTTTGGATATACCTGCTTTGTCGATGTATCTGGAAGAGGTGAAGGTAGAAGTACATGGAGATCTGGAAGCTGGATGGGAAAGTCATTTGACACATTTGGGCCTATAGGTCCATGTATTGTAACTAAAGATGAAATAAATAATCCAAATAATTTAAATGTTGAACTAAAAAATAATAATGAAATCATGCATAGATATAATACTGATGACATGGAACATCGCGTACCAGAACTTATAGAATTTGCAACAAATATTATGACATTAAATTCAGGAGATGTACTTAGTTGTGGGACTAATCATGAAGGATTAGGTCCAGTACAAGATAAAGACGTTCTTGAGCTAACAATTGATTCAATTGGAACACTTAAAGTAAATATTTCAGACCCATTGAAACGAAAGTGGGAAAGAGGAGTGTACTTAGGAGAAAATACCACTTATAGAGGGCATTTAAGCTAAAGGATTTATTTTATATGGAAGAAGAGTTTCTAAAAAAAGTCAAAAATATTCTAAATCCAGCGAATGCGAACGCTGAGTTTGGCAAATTGAAATATTTAGGTTGGGTGAATGACGACAATATTATTTCTGAATTTATTTCAGATCTCTATAATGCGTCTGTAAATAGCAGAGAGAAAAATGATCTAGATATCCTCAACGACACACTTGAAGTATGGGAATCAAAGGCCACACAATATTGGCAAGGTCCACATACGCGATCTGTAATTCAAAATGTAATACCTTGGACAAACCTTACAAAACCAATCAGTCAGTCAAAAATTGCATTGGTAACTACAGGTGGTTTTTATACATCAGAACAAATAGCATTTCAAACTGACGGCCCAGAAAAATTAGGAGATTGGTCTTACAGACCAATAGATATCTCAATTCCTACGAATACTTTAAATGTTAGCCATATTCACTACGACACTTCTGGCCCCAAACAAGATGTCAACTGTGTATTCCCCTTAGATACATTCAAAGAGCTCGAAAAAGATGGAATAATTGGCAGTTTAGCAAATACTCATTATTCATTTATGGGATATATTCAAAAACCCGATTTATTATCTGAAACAACTGCCAAGGAAGTCGCTGAAAAGCTTAAAAAAGATAGCATTGATGCAGTAGTTTTAACATCTACCTGACCAGTGTGTAATAGGTCAGGTGGACTTATAGCAAGAGCAATTGAATCACTAGGAATTCCTACAGTAATTATTATGATGTATAAAGAAATGGCTGATGTCGTTAAACCACCTAGGACTGTACATGTGAAATTTCCTTTTGGAAGACCTATGGGAGAACCTAATAATACAGCCCAGCAAAAAGTAATTGCACAAGACGCACTAAATGTTTTGAGTACATGCAAAACACCTGGGTCTATAATAGAGTTACCATACCGATGGAGACGAGAAAATTATGAAAGTATTGCTAAAGACAAAATGTATTCTTTATAGGTTAGTAAGGGTTTGATGCAATAAAATCATTGAGGCGATCAATTAAATTATTGTTGTAAGCTCTAACAACAAAATTTAGAGTTTCTTTTTCATCCATTACATGTAGATCATATAAAGATAATAAAGTCTTACCATATTTATTTTTTAAAAAATCGTTACTTATATTACCTTCAGCAAAAGCATCTATTTTATTATTTAAAAGATCAGAAACCACTTTTTTTTGTGATTCAACAAATGGAATAATTGTTGCGCCTAATGGCATATATCGATCAATAGCATCAATATGAGCAGTTGAATCTGGGGTTACTACAATTTTTTTTCCTAAAAAGCCTGATGGAGTTGAGAACTGATCAATATCCTGTTTTTTTATCAACAAAGATCTATGAACAATCATATAAGTATTACTCCATTTAGCATTATTACCTATATCTCGATCGTTTCTGGACATTATACCCGCTGCAGAAATATCACATCGATTTTGATGAGGTGCTTTCCATAGTTCTGAAAAGCTCATTGTGACAATATTAGTTTGATATCCAATATGATTTGCAAATTTAGTAAGAAAAGTGATATCTGAACCAAGAATTTTGCCATTTATCTCGTAAGAAAAGGGTGCAAATTCAGTATAGGTACCAATAGTTAATATTTCAGGATGTAAAGTATCAATATTATAATAATTTAATGACATATTATTTTTGATATGATGAAAATTAACGAATTACAAATCCTTTAAAATGTTCAGCATACTTAACCCCATAAAGCTTACCTATTTCACTTTTACGCTCTCTAGTTCTATCAGCAGCTTCTTGGCCCAATTGGCTTTTATGCGCAAGTAGTCCTTTTTCTGCTGTATCTATAGAATCTGTAATATCGAACCAAATATTAGGATCATCATGCCCAATTATTAATACTTCTCTTACTTTATGTGGTTCCAAACCTTCTTGATCAAGCTCAGGAAATGTTAAATGGTCTCTAGCAGACGGATACACCGCAGATAATGCGGCCTCACCCGCTGCAAAATGGTCTGGATGACCAATATAATTTTCACCAGTTAATGTTCTGTTAGGGTTAGTGGTAATTAAAATTTGAGGTTTATGTATACGAATTTGCTTTGATATATCTTTTCTTACATCGAGTGTTGGTTCTAAATATCCATCAGGATAGTTAAGAAATACCACATCTTTAAGACCTAATATTTTACCAGCATCTATTTGTTCATTTCTTCTGATTTCGGCTAGTTGTTCAGGAGAAATTGATCGGTCTTCTGTTCCTTTACTACCATCAGTTACTAATACATAGACAACTTGAGTACCTTCAGAAATCCATCTCGCAACAGTGCCAGAACAACCAAACTCTGCATCATCTGGATGCGCGGTCACTACCATTGCAGTTTCATATTTACCTAAGGGCTCGAGCATTAAATTCTCCTTTTTTATTCTTCCGGTGCAAAATATCCACTAGGGACAATCACACTACCTTTACCAACCCCAGTAAGGTTGCCTTCATCATTGGTTGCATTTATTTCAACTGTAATTTTATTTCCATTTGCTTCACGTGAAATATCGATTATTTTACCAGTAAATGTTATTGTGTTTCCTGGTCGGACAGGGCGTAAGTTTCGTAAATCTACCATACCTGTGCGATTAAATGAATCTGCACCAAAATTGCGACGCATTAATTCTAGACAAAATGTTACTGACATTCTACCAGAAGCAATTGTTCCGGCAGTTCCTAATCTTTCTTGTGCAAATTCCGTATCAGTAAATTGCGTTGGATGCTTAACTCCCGCACTCCCTTCGAAGTCATTTATTGCTTCTTGGGACATTGTTTTTATTAATGGTGTGATTTCATCACCTAAATTATAACTTCTATATTCTATCCCCATTTTTTTCCTACTTCCCCTGGTTGTTTCATTTCATGAGTTATTACTCTATCAATTAATCTCCCATCTTCGTCAGTAGTAACTGCTTCGGTAACAATATAGTTTTTACCCCTTTTTAGGTATTTATCAGCTATCCATGCAGTAACATATAAACGTTTCCCAGGAATCGGGGCATTATAACAAAAGAAAGAACATCTAGCATTAACCGATCCGTTATCTGTGTATTTTTTATCATACTGTCTTACATCTACTTTGTGAGAAATTGTAGGAAACGATGCCTCAAGATCCATTACGCCTTTTCTAAATTGATCAATATTATCTTGTTGAATCATATATTCATATACAGGAAATGTTTCACCAATTTCAAGAGCGTTCCAATCTAATAATACTTTACCTTCTTCAGCAACCATATTTAACTCCTTTCACCAAATCCACCAGTAGTGGTTCTACCGGCAGCTCGATCAGCGGTAGCTTGATCTATTCCTTTAGGCCATTCACGTTTGAGATCATCTTTAACATGAACAGTTAAACGATTTAAGTTTTCAATTTCTATTTCAATTTTATCCCCATCTTGAATAGCGCCTAATCCTTGGTGGTTAGTGCCTGTAACAATAATATCACCAGGTTCTAAAACAGTTGTTTGAGAAACCCATTCTATACATCTTGCAATATTATGCCCCATATCATTGGAATTAAAGTCTTGTCTTAAAACATCATTAACCCATAATTTGATATCAAGATTTTGTGGATCAGAAATTTCATCTGCTGTCGTGATACAAGGGCCCATTGGACCAAATGTATCCCATGATTTCCCCCAATAAAAACTACCGTTACCTAAACCTCTTGCAGAAACATCGATAAAATTGACATAGCCAAATATATAATCGTATGCATCTTTAGCTTCGATTTTAAATCCTTTTTTACCTATAACCAAACCTAATTCTGCTTCATGATGAAATATTGCAGCATCTGCAGATGGTAATTCAACAGTATCTCCATTTCCAATTACTGAATCAGGAGATTTCAAAAAAGCATTAATAGGTGCTGGAGCTGATCTTGCTCCAAATTCCATATAATTAACAGCCATTGCAATTAATTGATTGGGATAGGGCAGAGGAGCACTAATTTTTACCGAACTAGCAGGGACGCCATCATTTGCATTAACCATTTCTTGTAATTTAGATTTATAAATAGCAAAATTAGCAATAACATCATTCATAATTTCCTGTGGAGAAAAATATGTATTACCGCTTACAACGTCGGATACATCGACTATATTCTCTCCTTTATAGACACCTAATTTATCATGATCAAATAATAATAATTTCATAAAATAAACTCCATATATTATATATTTACTTAATTCGAGGAGCCATAGTCTCCTGTTCTCCTTTTTCTTGTCGTTCAAGCCTTGTTTCATTTGCCCATTGGCGCTTTAATGAATCTTTTACAAACACAGTAAGTTTTCCCATATTTTCAATTTCCATTTCGATTTTATCACCATCATGGATAGGACCCAGTCCTCTATGATTTGTACCAGTTGGAACAATATCACCGGGATTTAATTTGGTAATTGATGAGGTCCATTCAATACAACGTGGAATTTTATGAGCCATGTCGCTTGTATGATAATCTTGTCTTAATTTCCCATTAACCCATAGTTTCACATCTAAATTTAGTGGATCAGGAATTTCATCTGCTGTCACAATAAATGGTCCCATTGGGGCAGATGTATTGGGGGACTTCATTGCGAAAAAACTATCCATTGGAGGAGCACCTAAGCCTCGTGAAGAGACATCTATAAAATTCATATAACCAAATATATAATCTCTCCAGTCGTCTTGTTTGGCATTTTTTGCTTCTTTGCCAATAATCATTGCTAATTCTGCTTCGTGCTCAAAAACAATGGCATCTTGTTCTGACATTTCAATAGTATCGCCATCCCCAATAACTGAATTTGGAGACTTGAGGAAAGCATTTATAGGGGCAGGTTCACTCCTAGTGCCATTTTCCATATAATTTACAGCCATACAAACCATTTTTCCAGGTTTAGGTAAAGGGGGTCGAATTTTATGCCCAGATAAATCCGTACCAGGGTTTTTTTCTATACAATCATTAAATTTAGGTTGGTATTTAGACCAATTATTTATGACTTCAACAACTCGTAAATTAGGAGGCATTTTTTCAAAGTTTTCAATTTCTTGAGATACATTTACAACATTTCCATCTTTATTCAATACACCTAATTGATAATCATCAAATAATAATAGTTTCATAAAGCCTCCTTAAATTTCATTCACAAAACTTTCTACTAATACAGTTTCTTCTCTTTGAGGACCGGTGGAAATTATTTTTATCGGTACCCCAATATATTTTTCTAGAGTTTTCACATACTCCAAAGCATTTATTGGAAAGTTATCCAAACCAGTCATAGATGCCGTCGGATCAGACCAGCCTGGTAATGTTTCGTAGATCGGTTGACATCTATTTAATGTTGCATTGTCTGTAGGAAAATCTGAAATAGCTTTATCACCAAATTGATATTTATTGCAAATCTTTAATTCATCAAATCCATCTAAAACATCTAATCTGGTTAAAACAATCGATGTAAAACCATTAATATGTGCTGAAAATCTTGCAGCAACAGCATCAAACCATCCAACTCTTCTAGCTCTCCCTGTAGTAGTACCATATTCTTTTGCTTTTTCTCGAATATGTTCTCCAACTGTATCATGTAGTTCAGTTACCATTGGTCCAGAGCCTACTCTTGTAGTGTAGGCTTTGAAAACACCAACAACTTCATCGATAGCAGTATATGGCACTCCTGTACCTGTAAACACCCCCCCAATAGTTGGAGAAGAAGATGTTACAAAAGGATAAGTACCATGATCGATATCTAACAATGCTCCTTGTGCCCCCTCGAACAATACGTTTTCACCACGTTCTAGGGCATCATGCAATATATGATCAGTTTGAAATACATATGTCGATAATCTTTCGCCCCATATTTTACATTGTTCTAACAAAGGCTCTAATTCTATTGGATCAGAATTATATATTTTTGTAATAATATTATTTTTAATAGTCAGGATATTTTTTAACTTTTCAACAAAGCTATCTAAAGAAGATGAATCGCTATACAAATTAGCTAATTCTCCTATACGAATTCCTATACGAGAAATTTTATCTACATAGGCAGGACCAACACCTTTTCCAGTTGTGCCAATAGCATTATTTCCCTTGGATTGTTCTTCGAGTTGATCCAGTAGAATGTGATATGGCATTATTGCATGACTTCGATCACTAATAATCAGTCTTTCAGTATTTATACCTCTATCTTGAAGACCAAATATTTCTTGAGTAACTACCTCAGGGTCTACAACTAAACCATTACCAATTACTGGAGTTACATTATCCCAAAAGATTCCAGAAGGTATTAAATTTAAAGCAAATTCACCTTCAGAATTAATTACTGTATGTCCAGCATTATTACCACCTGAATATCTAACAACGTATTGGGTTTTTTCAGCCAAATAATCAATTATCTTTCCTTTACCTTCGTCACCCCATTGTCCTCCAATAACTGCAATTCCGGGCATAGGTCTCCTATCGTTTGAGTTGAAATTTGTAGACGCTTGGAGAGTATATCAGAGGAGACAAATTAATTAAAGTACATACTATTCATGTAATTATAAGAAAGGTTGATTAGTAATCTTTTTAATGATAAATTTCACTAATAACTAAAATTATAGGTGCTTATGAGATACGTTTCTAAAAAGATTAATAATTTTCTTGAACAAGGTTCAGAAATCCGAAAGATGTTTGAGGAAGGTGCTATCTTGAAACAAAAATATGGCGCCGAAAATGTATTTGATCTTTCTCTAGGAAATCCAATAATTGAACCTCCCGAAGAATTTTACTCTGCACTTCAAAATATAGCTAAAACCCGCCCAAAAGGAATTCATAGGTATATGTCTAATTCTGGTTATCAATTTACAAGACAATCAATTGCCGAAAATTTAAGCAACGAAACTGAATTAGAATTTTCAGAAAACAATATAATTATGACCTGTGGAGCAGGTGGTGCTCTCAATGTTGTCTTAAAAACATTATTAAATGATGGAGACAATGTTATTATTCTTAATCCCTATTTTGTAGAATATCGTTTTTATATTGATAATCATAATGGAGAATCTTTTGTAGTAGATTGTGATGATAATTTTTATCCAAATATTAATGAACTTAAAAATACTATCACTCTAAATACTAAAGCAATAATTATTAATTCCCCAAACAATCCAACTGGAGTAATTTATCCACCTAAAGTTATACAGGATATTGTTAATGTCATACATGAAAAGGAAAAAGAATTAAATATTAATATATTTATTATTAGTGACGAACCATATAGAAAAGTAATATATGACGCGAAAGAATATCCTTTTTTATATAAATTTCATGATCGAACAATAGTTGCAACGTCACATTCAAAAGATCTGGGATTACCTGGAGAGCGCATTGGCTATATAGCAGTTAATCCTCTATTAAAAGAACCAGAAACCTTAATTGATGGTATGATTTTTTGCAACCGAACACTCGGTTTTGTTAATGCACCAGCATTAATGCAAAATATTGTTGGGGATTTACAAAATGTCACAGTTGATATAACAGAGTATACCCAAAAAAGGGATTTTTTATTCAATGCATTATCTAAGATAGGATATGAAGTAAAAAAACCTGAGGGTGCATTTTATATGTTCCCTAAATCACCTTTAATGAATGATAGAGATTTTATCAAATTATTAAAAGATCAAAATGTCCTAGTAGTACCTGGGTCGGCTTTTGGTAAGCAAGGATATTTCAGAATCTCATACTGCGTAACTCAAGATGAATTAGAAGGATCAATACCTGGTTTTGAAACAGCATTTCAAAAAGCTGTAAAACAAAATTAGTGTTTGGTAATGATCAAATATGCATCATAGGAAAAATCGATGCCACATCATCAACTTCCTCAAGGTTCCAAAGTAAATCAAGTAATTGCTTAGTCTTTTGTTCACCAAGAGTTTCTTGAACTAATATGTTAAATTTATCGGTCAATTGTTTATCAGTTAATGGGTTTTCTGGTGACCCTGAACAACTTCCTATTTCGACAATAGCAACAGTATTGTCAATATAAGTAACTTCAACAATTGCCTGTTCTTCAGTAAAGTCTTCGCGGATCTCACATTCAATTATATTTCTTAATTTTTCAACATCAGAATCTTTAACTATAGTGTCCGTATATTCTAACGGGGTAGCTCGTCCATATAATAAACCTACAGCCATGCTATGATGAAATGAAAATTTTCCTTCTAATCCAATAGCGGGATGTTGTTTATGCCCAACTAACTCTGGTACTAAATAATGTACATAAGCTTTAATATTTTTAATATTATTTATAGTAAATTGATTCTCATTTTTAAATTTTATCATCGCATCTATAAGCGGGTGATTTACAACTCCACAAGCATAAGGCTTAAGTCCATTTTGGAATATTTCCCATTTAGAACCCAAATTTTCTGTTAATATATTTAAGTCGTACTCTGGAGCAAGAACATCAAAAAAACCTCTTCTTCCTTCAAAAATATTCGTAGCTGAAGTAAATCCTTTTGAAGCTAAGTTAGCTGCCAATAATCCTGATTGAGAAGAACGCCCTGCATGAAATGGCTTAGACATAGTCCCAAAAACTTCTCGAATACCAGCCGCTTGTGTTCCTGCTATACCCAAACAATTTTGCAACTGTAATTGATTTAGATTTAGTAAAGTTGCCGATGCGATAGCTGAGCCAAACACACCAGTAGTTCCTGTTATATGCCATCCTTGATCATAATGAGATGGATGCATTGCAACACCTACACGACAACAAATCTCTATACCCAATATAGAGGCTAGTAGAAATTCTTTTCCACTTTTACCCATATTCTCTGCTAAAGCTAAAGCAGAAGGGAAAGTAGGAGAAGAAGGGTGGATTATTGTGGGGAAATGGGTATCGTCAAAATCTTCTAAATGCCCAAGATAACCATTTGCCAAAGTCGCATTGTCTAAATTACTTTTTATATTTGTTCCGACTATAGAAGCAAGTTGTTTATTTGTATTTTCATTAAATAATTCTAATAATATTTGCAAAGTTGGATCACTTGATGAATAAATTGAAACAGCTAAAAAGTTAATGAATGCTTTCTTACCTGCTTTGATAACATCGGAATCTAACGATTCAAAATCTAAGTCTAATACAAATTCTGCTACTTCTTTGGTTGTACTCATAACTTTACCCTAACTAATTCAACCTTTCAAATATAGTTGCACAACCCTGTCCACCACCTACACACATAGTTGCTAAACCAAGATTAATATCACGATATTCCATTTCTTCCATCAATTTAACAGTCATTATTGCACCAGTAGCACCGACAGGATGTCCTAAAGATATACCACTGCCATTCACGTTAGTAACATCAATATCCAAATCTAACTCTCTCATGCAATATAATGCTTGTGAGGCAAAAGCTTCATTTAATTCAATTAAATCTATGTCGCCAATATTTATGCCCGTTTTTTTGATCAATTTTTGTACTGCTGGAACAGGACCAGTACCCATTAATGAAGGCTCTACCCCTGCAACTGATCGATTAACCCATTTCATTATTGGTTTTAAACCTAATTCGTGTGCTTTGGATTCAGACATTATCACCACTGCTGCCGCACCATCATTTATTCCAGAAGAGTTACCAGCAGTAACCGTACCATTCTCTCTAAAGACGGGCTTAAGTGTTGAAAGAGATTCGAAACTAGCATCAGATCTAGGTTGCTCATCAGTAGATACTAGGACAGGATCTCCTCTTCGTTGAGGTACCTCAACAGAGACTAAATACTTTTCGAATCGTCCGTTTTCAATAGCTTTCACAGCACGCTGATGACTCAGTACAGCTAATTCATCTTGGTCAACTCTTGACACTTCAAATTCTTGAGCTACATTTTCTGCAGTAACCCCCATATGATATTGATTAGCAGGACAATTTAAACCCTCTATTAATGAGTCTTGGAGTTTTCCATCTCCCATTCTTAGACCATCCCATCGAACGTTCCTCATTAAATAAGGAGCACCAGACATATGTTCTATACCACCTGCAACAGCTATATCTATAGCCCCAGAGATAATCATTTGAGCAGCAATATTAATTGCTTCCAAACCTGAAGAACATTGTCTATTTATAGCAATAGTTGGGACTTCGTGCGAAATTCCTGATTTTAAAGAAGCCATACGAGATGCATAGCCTGCTTCATCAGTTTGAAGAGCGTTACCTAATATTACTTCTTCTACATCTGATGGAGTTATACCAGATCTTTCAATTGCACTTTTGATTGCAATAGCTCCTAGATCAGAAGCTTTCAAAGACTTGAATGCACCGCCATAACGTCCTATTGGAGTTCGGGCACCACTAACAATTACTGCATTATCCATAAATCTACTCCTTATAAATTATTAGCTATATAAGAACATATATAGATGATCAATTCAAGTAGAATTAGAAATAATATATTCTCATATATAGAGAGATAATCGTTCAATTTAGATTCATATATAATGTTTTATCGTAAATTAGTAGTAATAATTTAAGTAAATGAATTAACAGTTGTCATTATTTAACACACATTAATTCAAAACTATACTAAAGTATTTAAATCGAAATATTTAACTTGGGAATCTAGTGAAAATAAAGCAAAACAGATATCAATTAGTAGATAGTAAAACCCCCTTTTTTTATGGATGGATAATTGTACTCGGAGCATTTTTGGGTTCTTTTGCAGGCGGAGGTATGCAAAGTTTTACTTTTGGAGTTTTCTTAAAACCAATGTCAGAAGACCTTGGTTGGAGTCGTTCTACATTAATAGGAGCATTAACTCTTAGAACATTCGTTACTGCTGGCCTTGCCCCTTTTTTAGGTAAATATGTAGATAGTAAAGGACCTCAATTAATAATGGTAAGTTCTTCTATTGCTGGGGGTATTGCATGTTTATTATTAACACAAATAAATACTATATGGCAGTTTTATCTAGCATTTATCTTGGTTGGACTTGCTGGTGGTGCGGGCATGGGTGGCGTAGTAGCAAATGCTACTGTGTTGAAGTGGTTTATAAAATATAGGGGAAGAGCAACAGCATTTAGTACAATGGGTAATACAGCTGCCGGTGCTATACTTGCTCCTGCAGTAGGTTTTGTTATTTTGAGTTCAAATTGGCGTATGGGATGGATTGTAATTGCAATAATTTTTTTCTTTTTTCTTTTTCCTGTTTCAACATTAATGGTTAGAAAACCTGAAGACATTGGCCTACTACCTGACGGAGCAAAAAATCAATCCGAAATAGAATCTAATTTATCGAAAAATAATAAAAATATAACCGACAAATCCTGGACATTAAGTGAAGCATTAAAAACCAACACTCTTTGGATACTGACATTTTCTATGCTTATAGGTGGTATTGGAGTCGCATCAGTAGTGGTCCATGAATTTAGTTATATTACAGATCTTGGTTTTTCAACAAGCATTGCTGCTTTAATATTAAGTGTTCATGCAGTTACTGCCTCTTTTGGAAGATTAGTATGGGGGTTTTTGGTTGAAAAAATAGAAGTCAAATACTGTATGGCAATTCTATATATAGGCTGTGCTTTTGGGTTAGCAATTTTGCAATTTTTTGCAACTTCTGTATTTATGCTTTTATTGTTTGCTGTAATTTATGGAATTTGTGTGGGTGGCCATATTGTGCTAAGTAATGTAGCTTGGGCTGATTATTACGGTAGAGAATTTGTTGGTTCAATTAGAGGATTTCTGACACCTTTTACTACAGGTGCATCTGCACTAGGTCCAATAGTTATTGGTCTAGCTTACGACTTAACAAAAACCTATACGCAAGCATTCAATGGATTATTGGTAATGTTTTTACTGGGAACTTTTGTAATATTATTGGCTAAGTCTCCAGATAAAATGTCACACCCTTCCAAATAATTTTGAAAACACTCCAATTGATTGATTTACAGCTTTAACCACTGTAGAATATATTGGTTCTATTTAATTATTTTCCAAGTTATAAGGATGTTATCAAATGGCAGATTACAACAATATTTCATTAGATATTAATCCAGAAACAAAAATTGCAAAACTAACCCTTCGACGGCCAGAAAAATTAAATTCTATCACTCGTGAAATGGGTTTAGAGCTAGTAGATGCAATTGAAAAAGTTTCAGATGATGATAATGCAAGGGTGCTAATATTAACCGGAGAAGGTAGAGGATTTTGTTCTGGTGCAGACACTGGAGGAATGGCGGGTGGTGATAACCAAGGGCCACATTCAGGTGAAAGGGGAGCTGAAGAAATTCGTAGAGGATTTAAAACAGCTCAAGCTATGATATTAGGACTTCAACGAATGGAAAAACCTACAATTGCTATGGTTAACGGCGCAGCAGTAGGTGCCGGTTTTGATTTAGCGTGTGCATGTGATATTAGAATCGGGACACCTAAATCAAGATTTATGGTCGCTTTCGTTAGAATCGGATTATTTCCTGGATATGGTGGTACTTGGTTATATGCAAAAGCTCTTGGAAGTATATCAAAAGCAGCTGAATTGCTTTTCACAGGAGACTTCTTAGAGGCTGATGAAGCTAAACATCATGGTTTACTTAACCATTTAGTCCAAGAAGAAGAGCTTGAAAGTTTTACTATGGATATGGCTTCTAGAATCGCAAATGGGCCACCAATAGCGATTCGCATTGCTAAACTCATGCTCTATAAAGGTCTAGAATTTGATTTAGAAACAGCTATGAAAATGGCGGCAGCTGCAGAGACAATAACTTTAACATCACAAGATCATCGTGAAGGCGTACAAGCATTCCGTGAAAAACGAACACCTACTTATGAGGGAAAGTAATGGCTGATTTTAAAGAATTACGCGTTTTGAGTGGAACTTCGCATATAAAATTAACAGATTCTATATGTGAATATTTAGGCATTTCTAACGGGAGACTCAATATACATAAATTTGCCAATGATAATACTTTTGTACAAATAGAAGAAAATATACGAGAGAGAGATGTATTTATAGTTCAGCCATTTAGTAATCCGGTCAATGACAAAATCATGGAAACTCTTATTATGATCGATGCCGCAAAAAGAGCTTCTGCTGGACGAATAACTACAGTAATTCCGTATTTTGCATATGGTAGGACAGATAAAAAAGACCAACCTCGGGTTCCTATAACTGCAAGATTAATTGCAGACTTAATATCCACTGCCGGAGCTGATAGAGTTCTTACAATTGATTTACATGCAGGACAAATCCAAGGTTTTTTTAATATCCCTGTAGATGAACTCACCGCAATCCCTATATTGACTAGATATATTAAAGAAAAAAATATCCCTAATTTAGTTGTTGTTGCTGTAGATATGGGAGCAACTAAAAGAGCAAGAAATGTTGCTGCAGGTCTTGGTGTTCCATTAGCCATCATGGAAAAAAGAAGAACTGGAAATAATGATACAACTGAAGCATTAAATATTATTGGTGAAGTTGAGGGCAAATCAGCCCTAACTGTTGATGATGAATTAGATACAGGAGGATCTTTGGTATCAACAATTGATGCTCTAAAAAATAAAGGAGTTAAAGATATATATTCCTGTGTTACCCATGGAGTACTTTCTGGTTCAGCGACTGACAGAATTGCAGAAAGTTCATTAAAAGAATTAATAATAACAGACACTTTACCTTTAGATGAGAAAAACCCTTCCAATAAAATCACCGTTCTTTCTGTTGCTCCATTACTTGGAGAGGCCATTCACAGAATTCATAATGGCCTTTCAGTAGGAGCTATGTTCAATGAAGAATAATATGGAAGCGAGTATCAATGTTTACCAAATTATTGAATATATTTTCTGACTCTAATGAAAAAGTTATAAAACAACTTCAAGAAAAAGTAGACAATATCAATTCATTAGAGGAATCTATAAATAAACTAACCAACGAAGAGTTAGCTAATAAGACTGAATATTTTCGTCGTAAAATTTCTAATGGAGTCCCGTTAGACGAAATACTACCAGAAGCATTTGCCACTGTACGTGAAGTTTCAAATCGAATTTTAGGACAACGGCATTATGATGTCCAAATAATGGGCGGGATAGTATTACATCAAGGTTCAATTGCTGAAATGAGGACTGGTGAAGGTAAAACTCTTACTGCAACCTTACCGTTATATTTAAATGCATTATTGGGAGAAGGGGTTCATCTAGTTACAGTAAACGATTATTTAGCTAGAAGAGACTGTTCATGGATGGGGCCTGTATTCAACTTTCTAGGAATTTCAGTCGCCTGCTTACAATATAATGGAAATGCATTTATCTACAATGGCAATTTTGAAACAAATAAAGAAGTACCTCAACTAATTGAATGCTCTCGAAAAGATGCTTATCTGGCAGATATAACTTATGGTACTAATAACGAATTCGGGTTTGACTACCTGAGGGACCATATGGTAATTCAAAATCATCAGTTATCTCAACGAGACAGAAATTATGCCATAGTTGATGAAGTAGACAATATCTTAATAGATGAAGCAAGAACACCATTAATCATCAGTGGTCCGTCTCAACAACCTACAGATGTATATAAAAAAGTTAATCTTGCAGTCAAACAACTAAAACATGAAGACGACTTTGAAATTGGAGAAAAAGAACGTTCAGCTCTTCTTACTGAGGACGGAATAAGCAAACTTGAAGCAATTTTAAAAGTTGACAACATGTATTCTCAAGAAAACTATCTTCTTGCTCACTACGTAGAAAATAGCCTTAAGGCACATTATATTTTTCAAAAGGATGTTGACTATGTCGTATCAAATGGAGAAGTTGTTATTGTTGATGAATTTACTGGCCGCTTAATGCCAGGAAGAAGATATTCCGAAGGATTACATCAATCACTAGAAGCAAAAGAACAGGTACGAATACAACAAGAAAGTGTAACTTATGCAAGTATCACTTTGCAAAACTATTTTAGATTATATAAGAAATTATCAGGAATGACAGGTACTGCAGCTACAGAAGCTGAGGAATTTTTTAAAATATATAAATTAGAATCTGTTAGCATACCTACTCATAGACCAATGTTAAGAGAAGATCTAAATGATCTGATTTTCTTAAATGAAAGCTATAAATTTAATGCAGTTGTAGATCAAATATATGATTTATATCAATTAAAAAGACCTGTTCTTATAGGAACAGCTTCCATTGAAAAATCGGAACAATTAAGTAGCTTGCTCAAAAAACGACGAATACCTCATCAAATACTAAATGCAAAACAACATGAGAAAGAAGCTTCAATAGTAGCACAAGCAGGAAGATTAGGAGCTGTCACTGTCTCTACCAATATGGCAGGAAGAGGTACTGATATTGTTTTAGGCGGGAATCCAGAAGATCGCGATACAATAGATTGGCAAGAAGAACATAACAAAGTTATTGAATTAGGTGGTCTTTACATTATAGGAACCGAACGACATGAAGCAAGAAGAATAGATAATCAGCTTCGGGGAAGATCTGGAAGACAAGGAGATCCAGGTACAACTCAATTTTATGTATCTTTACAAGATGACCAAATGAGACGGTTTGGCGGTGACAGAATACAAGGCATAATGGACAAAGTTGGAATGGATGATAAGGCTGTAACACATTCTTGGGTAACTCGAGCAATTAACCAAACACAAATTAAAATGGAAGGACATAATTTTGATATCAGAAAACATTTAGTTGAATATGATGATGTTATGAATATTCAACGAACAATTATATATGATCAAAGAATGAATATTTTAAATAATAGTAATCTATTAGAAATTCTTAAAGAAATATTTATAAAAGAAATCGAAAACATTGTTGATTCGTTTTATGAAGAAAATATTAATGAAATTACCGATGAAGACCCTGAATCATTAATTACAAATTTAAATAGGATCTTACCTGGATTTGGCGAATTTGTTTCAGTTGATATTAATAATCCTGAAGAGTTTATATCTATTGCTATAGAATATTTTGAAAGACTTTATTTAGAGCAATTTGTTGAAAATGAAAATCATAAAGACCTTCAAATAGCATTTATGTTAAGAGTCATGGACTCAGTTTGGGTTGAACATTTAACAACAATGCAAAATTTAAGAGAGAGTATCGGATTACAAGCCTATGGTCAAAGAGACCCATTAGTGATGTACAAACGTGAATCTCGTAATTTATTTGATTCTATAATTGAAAAAATAGGCCAAGGTATTTCACATAGTATATTTAATGTTTCGAATATAGCCAATTCAAGAGACTACAAGATTCAAAACAAAACGCCAATAAATAGTTCAAGCAACACTGGATCTAAAGTTACAAATTCACGTATAGGAAGAAATGATCCATGTCCATGCGGAAGTGGAAAAAAATATAAAAGGTGTCATGGAAACTAATAATAAGACTTGGTACGAAAATAACATAAATAGTTCAGATGAAAAAATTCAAGATAGAGATGTAATTCGTGTATTCCATCAATCAGTAATAAATGGGAATAACTGGGTAAAAGAATTACTAAATGTTATCAAATATTGGAGTATTCCTGAAGAAATTGTTGGCAAATTCACCTATAAATACCTTCTACAAAAAGAAGCATTTGACTGGAAAATGCTTGCAAACAGAATAATAAATGAATCACGAGATCTTATTCCTGCTAAAGAAGCCCATGAATTGTTGTTTAATAACATAATTCCTAATGGTTATACTTCACACTCATTTAAAAATGCTATAGGTTTTGATAAATATACTGGACACTTGAACTATTTCTATGGAATTATCATAGAAGAATGTCTTTTATATGCTGTTGAAGAAGAAATACAAAAGGAACGATATTCGAATGGTCTTACCAATTACACTAATGTTACTACAGAAGCATATAAAAAAATTTACGGCTATCCTGAAAAAATATTAATTAACCAATTTCAGAAAAGTAACTATGGCAAAACAAATGATTTAAGAGAAATAACGGAACTTAAAGAATTTACATATTGGTTATTTAAACTAAGAATAAATACAAAAGACAGTTCCAGAATAGCAAGTGATACTGCAAAAGGCTTGAAAAAATTTAATCAAATACATAAAGCAAAAAATGTAAATAAGGAATTTATTAAATCTTGAAATATTTAACAATAACAATATTATTTCTTTTAGTTGCCTGTTCATCAAAAGAAGATCTGAATTATTACCTAGATGCTGGCCAAACAAGTATACCAACAGCAACCCCAACACCCGCTGAATCAACTCTTTCATTGAACAAAAAAGACAATCTTTGTAAGTTCAATACTAGTTTATGTAAAAGCTATTTTGACAATGATGAAGATTTTAATTTATTGAATACGTCTGTTGTTAGTAATGAAACAAAGTGGTGTAAAACTATAAACAAAGAGCACTATGTAACAATTCATCAATTAATTTCTGAGGAACCAACCAGAGAATTATATTTACAATATGAACCATTCAACAACTATCCCATGATCACTTATGGTAAATACCCAGATGTTAATATAAATGGAAGTCATATATGTTCATATATAGATATTCTTGAATTTGACAATAATTTAACAAGCTTTCTAGCTTATGAACATTTGAAAAACACTATAGAAAACCATGGGTGGATAATATATCAACCTGAAATTTCTTATGCAGATAATATCAATAAAGATTCATATTTTATAATTTACGAAGCTCCTGCTATTGACATAACAATTCAAATGTATTGGATAAACGATAATAAAATATATAAACTTTTGGACAACTACACTTTGGGAGACACAGGATATTTTGATACGAAAAATGATTTATATACAAACGTTCAATCTTTACAACAGGATATCTATCAAAATCATTCAAAAAAATACTTACAAATATTAGTAGAATTTGATGAGAATAGGGGAGGATAAAATGCTAGAATTACGACCTAATAAAATAAAAAATAAATTAGCCAAAGGTGAAACAACAACTGTATTAATGTCACCTGTAGCATTTAGTGCTGATATGGTAGAATTTGTGGCGCAATTAGGTTTTGATGGTATATGGATAGAAACTGAGCACGGAGCTATTGATTTTAGCGATATACCCAATTTGACTAGAGCCGCTGATTTATATGGAATGACGTCAATAGTAAGAGTTAATCAAAATGAGCAAGGACTGATATATCGAACTTTTGATGTGGGGGCACAAGGAGTAGTAATACCGCATGTAGACAACAAACAGGACGCAGAAAATGTTGTAGAGGGTTCAAAATTTGCTCCTCTTGGTAAACGGGGTAATTTTACAAGTAGACAAGGTATTGGTGTAGATAATTATTTTGAAAAAGCAAATCAAGAAACACTAGTTGTTGTTTTAATTGAAGATATTGAAGCAATAAATAATCTTGATGAAATCTTATCAGTCGACAATATAGATGTATTTAGTGTAGCTCCTGGTGATCTTGCACAAAGTATGGGACACCTTGGGAACATTTCTCATCCCGACGTTCAATCAACAATTGATAAAGCAATCAACAAAATTATTAGTTACAATAAAACCGCAGGAACACTTGTAACTGATGACAACGTGCAGAAATATGTCGAATTAGGAGTTAAATTTATCATGATTTCATTTGATTCTTGGTTAAAAAATGGAGCAAAGGCTTTTTTAAACAAGATAAATGCCTAAATCTTAGTTATTTCCTTTTTAATATATCTTTTGTAGCTGTAGTTATAATTGAAGGAATATGAGTATATAGATAATTAACTCCTATATTACGATACTCATTAATCCAATTTGGTGTACCAGCACAACCGGCAATTTTGCCTAATTTGATTATATTTTGCAGAGTATCAAGTAACAACTTATCAAATTCTTTATTTCTTTCCATATAACCTAGAGAAATAGACAAATCTGTCGGGCCTACAAATATCACATCTATATCATCTATTTCTGATAGTTTTTCGATATTATCTAAACCAATTTGATCTTCTATTTGAATACATATAAGAACGTTGGAATTAGCCCATTTCATATATTCTGAACGTGAAACTCCAATGTCATACTTCGCTATACGTAAAGCTGAAGACCCAATACCTCTAAAGCCTTTAGGTGGATATTTAGTTTGTTCAATGATTTTATTTGCCTCTTCTAACGTACTGATGTGAGGAAATTGAACACCCATAACACCTCTATCGAGTAATGGGCCCAGATTAGTACTAAACGCAGTAGACGGACGAACTATTGGAATTATATTTGCTGCTTCAGATGCAATTACTAATGATTCAACAGATTCATTAGTCATACTACCATGCTCACAATCTATTAAAGCCCAATCAAAACCAGCATAAGCACACATTTCTAGCATGTGTGTAGATGGAAAAGTAAGTGAAATCCCTGTACTAGGAATACCATTCTTCATATTTTCTAAAACAAAATTATCTCTCATAACAAAAACCTCTTATTTGTATTTACATCATAATAAGTTCTGATAGATTAAATTACAATTAAAAAGGAGTAGGTTATGAGTAATACAGTATTAGTAGAAATTGAAAATCATGTTGCAGTAATAACATTAAATAGACCAGAAAAACATAATGCAATAAATGAAGAAATGCGAAGGGCTATTGCAGAAGCTTTTGAAAATGTCCGTACTGATAACAATATAAGAACTGTAGTATTAACTGGGGCAGGGGATAGAGCATTTACTGCTGGAGCAGATCTAATAGCTATGTCCCAGAATAATGAACAATCAATAAGTAACAACTTTTGGTCACCTCCTCACATTTCAGGTGTTGCTAGCGGTTATCATGACACATTTTTCAAGCCAGTTATTGCAGCAGTAAATGGATATTGTTATGCAGATGGAGTTAATATATTATGCCAAACAACAGATATAAGAATAGCTTCTGAAACTTCTACTTTCTGTTATGCTGAAATATTGCGAGGTTTTAGCGGTGCTGGACCAGCTATCGCAAACTTACCTAGACAAGTTTCATATGCAAAAGCTATGGAGTGGCTTTTAACTGGTAAAGTTTTTGATGCTGATGAAGCGTTACATTTTGGACTAGTAAATGAAGTCGTGCCATTAAACGAAACAAAAACGAGAGCTATCGAATTAGCACACCAAATATCTCAATTAGCACCAGTTGCAGTTAGATCATTAAAGGAGGCAATTATACGTGGACTTTCTATGGACTTACCGAATGCTGTACAATTTGCTAATTCCCTCAGTACACTCACTAAATATACCGAAGATGCCAAAGAAGGGCCTAAGGCATTTGCTGAAAAAAGGAATCCAGAATTTAAAGGATATTAAGTTAGTTAGGTTATTGATTTAAGAATTTCCTGAAGTTGATATTTTCTTTCTTCAGATTGTACTAGTCGCTCATTTTCTGCTTCAATCACTTCTTCAGGTGCTTTGTTAACAAAATTTTCACTTTTGAGAAGATTTTGTAATCTATTAATATTTTTGTCCACCTCGGAAAGTTCTTTATCCAGTCGACCTATCTCTTTCTGCATATCTATCAATCCTGAAAGAGGTATAGTTACAATTATGTCGGATACAACAAATTTTACCGATTTGGAAAGATCATTATCTTCAATTTTTTCAAATAAAATATCATTCACTTTTGTTGTATTTTTGATAAAACTTTTCTCCAAATTGATGGTTTCTAATGAATTAGAATTAGTTGTACTAATATAAATATTTAAATCCTCATTCCCTTGTATATTAAATTCCGACCTAACATTGCGTATGCCGCGGATTAATTCAATTATTATATTAATTTTTGAATCATCTCCAACTATTTTAATAGAAGATTGTGGATAATCGGATATCATAATACTTTCAATGTTATTAGTTGATTTCATAGAGTGAATACGATGCCATAATTCTTCTGTAATGAATGGCATAAATGGGTGTAGTAGTCTTAATAAAATATCCATAATATAAATTAATATTGAAACAACCTCTTCATCACCATCTGAAAAACGAACTTTAGCCATTTCAATATACCAATCACAAAAGTCACTCCAAATATAATCATGCAGAATTCTTTCTGCTTCTCCTAATTGATAATCTTCTAGCAATTTATTTACATCTTGTATTAATATATTTAACCTAGATAGAATCCAAACATCTTCAATATTAAGTTTTTGTTCATCGATATCAATATTTGTAATTCCATCTGTTTTGGAATTTAGGAAATCAATGAATCGACATGAATTCCATATTTTATTACAAAAATTCCTACCAGATTCTAATTTATTTTCACTTATTCTCACGTCATTACCAGGAGTAGAGCCAGTAGTAAGCGCGAAACGCAAGGCGTCTGCACCGTATTTTTGAATAGCATCTAATGGATCCAGTACATTCCCTTTGCTTTTACTCATTTTGGCACCAGTTTCGTCCCTCAATAATCCATGTAAATAAATAGTATGGAAAGGAGATACACCCATATTTTCTATACCAAACATAATCATTCGAGCAACCCAGAAAAACAAAATATCATATCCTGTTTCCATAACGCTTGTGGGATAAAATTTATTTAAATCTTTAGTAGAATTAGGCCATCCTAAAGTCGAATGAGTCCATAAACCAGAGCTAAACCATGTGTCTAAAACATCAGAATCTTGATAAATATCTTTTGATTTACAACTACTACAAGATTGGGGATCAGTTATTGACACAGTCATACCATCACAAAGATTACAATACCAAACTGGAATCCTATGCCCCCACCATAACTGTCTACTTATACACCAATCTCTTATGTTATTCATCCAGTTAAGATATATTTTCGAAAAACGTTCGGGTATTATTTTTATATCTCCATTATTTACTGCCTGTATTGCAGGTTCAGCTAATGGTTTCATTTCAAGAAACCATTGCTTACTGACTAAAGGTTCAACAATTGTGTCACATCTATCACAGCGTCCTATGGAATGTATTATTGGTTCAATTTTTTCAAGTAGATTAAGTGTTTCGAGTTCGATAGTAGCTTCTTCTCTTACTACCATTCGGTCTTTACCTTCATATTTGCCAGAAAATTCATTTAATGTCCCATCAGGATTCATTATGTTAACTGTATCTAATTCATGTCTTATACCTATCTCAAAATCGTTAATATCATGAGCAGGAGTAACTTTAAGAGCACCAGTACCAAATCCTAGCTCTACGGCTTCATCAGCAATAATACTAACCTCTTTATTAATTAGTGGAATTACTATTTTACTTTTCAGTAAGTGAGAATAACGTTCATCAAATGGATTGACTGCTACGGCTGTGTCTCCAAAAAGAGTTTCTGGCCTAGTAGTTGCAACCGTAAGTGATTCATTGCTACCAATAACATTATATTTAATATAATATAAATCACCTTTTTCTTCTGAATGCTTTACTTCCAAATCAGAGAGGGAAGTTAGGCATCTTGGACACCAATTTATTATTTTTTCGCCTCTATAAATTCTACCTTTGTTATATAAATTCACAAAGGTAGTTCGTACAGCAAGGCTTGGGCCATCATCTAAAGTAAAAGATTTTCTAGACCAATCACAAGAAGCCCCTAAACTATTAAACTGTTCATCGATAATACCACCATATTTATCAACCCATTCCCATACATGTTCAAGAAATTTTTCTCTACCGATTTCATGTCTCGATAGTCCTTGAGTTTCCATTAACATTTTTTCTACTACAACTTGTGTAGCAATACCAGCGTGATCACTACCTGGAAGCCACAGTGTTGACTTACCTTTCATACGATTCCAACGAATTAAAGCGTCTTCTATAGCTGTAGTTAGGGCGTGACCATAATGTAAAGTTCCGGTAACATTCGGAGGGGGCATTATCACTGTAAACGGATCTTTATCATCGTCCATATCGGGTGAAAAAAGATTTTTTTCTTGCCAATATGAATATATTAGTTTCTCGACTTTATTGTAGTCATAGGATTTTGGAAATTCGGTATTATTTTGATTCATTTATATCGTATTAATTCTGAGATTTAATTATTTGTATAAGTTTATCCAAAATTATATTAGCAACGTCGTATTTAGATTGCAAAGGATAGTCTGTAATAGTTCCAGATTTATCAATGATAGAAACTTTATTTGTATCTACCGCAAATCCTGCACCTTCAACAGTAACATCATTAGCTACTATAAATTCTAGATTTTTAGTATTTAATTTCTTGATTGCATTTTGTTCAAGATTTTCTGTCTCAGCAGCAAATCCTATTTTCTTTACATTCTCTGGAATTTCTTGTAAAAAATCTTCATTTTGAACTAATTCAATAGACATACTCTGATCTTCTTGTTTTTTAATTTTATTATCAGCTACTTCTTTTACTCTGTAATCACTAATCGCTGCAGCCATAATAACTGCATCAGCATCGCTACATTCTAATAAAACAGAATCTCTCATTTGAGAAACAGTTTCTACATGAGAAACTTTTATACCCAAAGGATCTGGTAATGAGTTTGATGCAGAAATCAAACTTACTTGTGCGCCTCTTTCTAAAGCTGCAATAGCTATACTGTATCCCATTTTGCCAGATGATCTGTTCGTAATTACTCTAACAGGATCAATAGGTTCTGATGTACCTCCAGCACTAACAACAATCTTGCAACCTTCCAAATCTCCATGTTCTCCAAGTTTCAAATTGATATGACTTATAACTTCTTCAGTTTCTAATAATCTCCCCCATCCTTCTAAGCCAGATGCCATTCGACCATAATTTGGTCCAGCCATAGTAAATCCGCGTGATTCTAACATACTTATATTAGATTGAACTATAGGATTATCATACATATTTGCATCCATGGCAGGTGCTACAATAACTGGGGCTTTCGTAGCAAGAACAGTAGTAGTTAAACTGTCATCAGAAAACCCATGAGCAAGTTTGGCTATTGTATTTGCAGTTGCTGGACTTATAAGTATTAAATCGGCCATCTCTGCCAAAGCAACATGTTCAACACTAAATTTAGAGTTCTCATTAAACATTTCAGTTACAACAGGTAAATGAGTAATACTTGTAAATGTTAAAGCACTCACAAATTGTTGTGCCGAATCTGATAAAATTACATATACATTTGCTCCGAGTTGCATTAATTTACTAGCCAGATCTATGGACTTATAACAAGATATACTTCCTGTTACCCCTAATATAATATTTTTATCTTTTAATATTGAATCACTCATAAAATATATCTTTACATATTTAAATTATAGATAATTCTTAAACCTTCTAAGGTTAAATTTTCATTTACGTGGTCAAATATATCTGTAACATTACTAAATAAGGTAGATAGACCACCAGTACCAATTATTATTGGATTTGTATTCATTTCTTCCGCAAACTTTTTAACCATTCCCTCTATCATGTATACATTTCCTAAAACTAAACCTGATTGTAATGAAAGTGTAGTAGATTTTCCAATAACATGTTCCGGGGCTAATAATTCTACTCTTTTAAGTTGAGAAGTATTGGAAAACAATGCATCAGCTGACAATCTAGCACCAGCTGCAATTGATCCACCTAAATATTCACCATTCTGGGATATAGCGTCAAAAACTGTAGCAGTTCCACAATCAACTACTACAGCGGGGCCTCCATACATATTAAAAGCAGCCACTGCATCAGTAATTCTATCGCTACCAACATCTCTAGGATTATCATATAAAATCTTAATTCCTGTTTTAATACCAGTCCCAACAATTAAAGGATCTACAGAAAAAAGATTTTGTGAAACAAGGGTAAATATTGGATTTAAAGGGGGTACAACACTACATATAACGCATGAATCAATATCATTAGCATCTATATCCCTTAAGGACAACAATGAATTTATTGAAAGTAAATATTCCTCTGCAAAACGGTTTGTGTCAGTATTTAAACGAAACGAAGTTACTATAGTTTCTTTATCAAAAACACCTATAGTAACATTTGTATTACCAATATCAACAGCAAAAAGCATATATTCTCCAAACTCATTTTTTGATATTTTTTAAATCATTTTAACATTTTAACTAAATATGTAAAAAAAATTATTTATGGTCTTGTATTTTCTTTATAGCAAAAGGGATATTATCAGCAATATCTGAGGCTAATAAACCTGTATTGCCATACTGAGGTTTTTTTAATACTGCACTCAATCCATGCAAATAGACACCTAGCAATGCTGAATTTAATGTACTAACATTTTGAGACGATAAAGATGCTACTAATCCTGCCAAGACATCTCCACTTCCAGCTGTTGATAAAAGAGGCGTGGCAAATGGGGAAACAAAAGTATTTTTTAATCCATCTATTATTTGTGTGTAGGGACCTTTAGCTATTATTACATTGTTTTTGAAAACCTGGTTTTTGGATACCTTTTCACCAGTTAATTGATTAAGTATTTCATCTGATAATCTAAATCTATCATTCAAAGTAATATTAGATAAACTTTGATGTCCTAAGTTAGCTAATTCTCCAAGATGCGGAGTTAGAATTGTATTATTTAGTGTTACATTAGAATGATTAGTTAATTCCGCTAAATTATTAATCCCATCAGCATCAATAATCAAATTAAATTGATTATTATATTTATTATGGTAATCAATTACGAATTTGACTATTTCCATGGTTTCTTGTGATTTCCCAATACCACAACCTATCAATACTGCATCATATTGAGAAATTACTTTTTCAAGAATACTGTAATTTGATTTATTTGATGAAATCATACCATTTGTTTGTTCATCTAAAGGGCAGTAAATTGCTTCTGGTAAATAAGAACCGTATAGCGATATAGCACTCTCAGTAGTTGCTATTGAAACTAATCCTACACCAGCACGATAAGCGGCTTTCCCTGCAAGAAAAGCGGCACCAGAAAATTCTTTCGAACTCCCAATAATCAATAATTTGCCAAAAGTTCCTTTGTAACTTGAAGTTGGGCGATAGGGCAGTATTTTTTCAAAATCTGTTATTTCCATCAAAAAGTTATTAGAAACCATTCGAGAATTAACCCCTGATTTTAAAACGACATAATCTTGAAAGTATTCCAAAGCAGGTAGGTTGAATAATCCTATTTTGGGATAATTAAGGACTAGTAATTTATCAGCAGAGACAGCTAATTTATTATTTTCTAAAATATCATTATTATATACTTCACCCGTATCAGCATTTATTCCTGTAGGAATATCTATTGATATCACTGAATTTTTATTCGAGCTAAAACTATTAATTATATTTACTAAATTTGACAAATCTTCAGAAAGAGGACGATTCATACCAATCCCTAAAAGCGAATCTACTATGATATTAGCTAATGATAATTGCTCAAATAATTGTTCTTCAAAGTAACTTACATTTGAAAATTCAAAATATTCTATATCTTTTGTTTTATTTCTTTCATTTATTTCAAGCCTAACATAATCTGGCAATACGAGGTTTTTATTCTTAAACCTGAATATTGTTACGTTATATCCCTTAGTGGCTAAATAGCAACCTGCTAAAATCCCATCATTGCCATTATTTCCAGCCCCTGAAATGATTACAATATTCGTATTTGTATCCTTTGGAAATTCAGTAACAATATAATCTGAAATAGAATTTGCAGCTTTTTTCACCAAAGAATTTGATGATTCCCCCATAGAATATGATTCTAATTCGGCCTGTTTTATATCTTGAACAGATAATATTTGAATCATTTACACCTCTAATATTTTATAGCAAGTGTTGAAGCTACCGCATAATTTCTAGAATGAGAAATTGTTAATTGTATTTCTTTGATGTTTTGATTTTCAGCAATAGATAACGCATTACCATGTAATACTATGGTAGGAGCTCTACCTCGTTCGCGAACCACTTCAATTTCAACCCATAAAAGTCCACGTTTGCCAGTACCCAATGACTTCATCATTGCTTCCTTGGCAGCAAATCTAGCTGCTAATTGTGGGAAACGCCCTCGGCAATAATTCTGTTCTTGTTGAGTATAGATACGATTAAGAAACCTGTCACCCCATTTGAGACAAGCTTCTTGAATTCTGTCAATTTCGATAATATCTATTCCATTGCCAATCATAAATAACCCGTGTTTATTTTATTTCTACTATCATTTCTATTTCAACTGGCCAATTATTAGGTAAAGCAGCAACACCAACAGCAGATCTTGAATGTTTTCCATATTCACCAAAAACTTCTACTAATAAATCTGAGCAACCATTTGCAACTAGCGGTTGACTTGTAAAATCAGGAGAGGAATTTACCATACAAAATATCTTTACTATTCTAACTACATTATTTAATGTTCCTATTTCATTCTTAATTCTTGATAGAAGATTGATACCGGTAGTTTTTGCTGATTCATATCCATCTTCTACTGTGAGATCTTCTCCTAATTTACCTAATTTCAGATTACCTTCATTATCAGGTAGGGGACCTGATCCTGATAAAAACAATAAATTCCCAGTACGAATTCCTGGTACATAATTTGCTATTGGAGCTTGGACTTCTGGTAGTTGTATATTCATTTTTTCTAACTGCTCTTCAAAGTTTGCCATAATATTCTTCCTCTATATATATACCTAGGTTAAAATAATATTAATTTAATACTTGAGTTATTATAATGTAAATTAAAACGAAACATAATAATCATTATAGGAAATATCAAAGAAGTATCTACAATGAGTGCTAATATCTTAGATGGTAATAAAATAGCAAAAGACATTCGCAACGAAGTATCTGCAAAAGTTACAACGATTATAAATTCACAACACAAAACTCCAGGCCTAGCTGTTGTATTAATTGGAGATAACCCTGCATCTTTATCTTATGTAAAAGGTAAAGAACGTGATTGTGAAATAGTTGGTATTAAAACTCGTACATTTAAAATGAAAGAAACTACTTCTCAGGATGAAATAATAAATCTAATTAAGCACTTAAATCTAGATACAAACTTCCATGGTATTCTAACGCAACTTCCTTTTCCTGACCATATTGATGAAAGGATAATTATCAATACAATAGATCCTCGAAAAGATGTTGACGGTATTGGAATCAATAGTGCTGGATTATTAAGTATCGACAAACCTATATTTGTACCTGCAACTCCTTTAGGAATACAGCAGATGTTACTTAGGTCAGGTATCGAAACAGCAGGTAAACATATAGTAATTTGTGGAAGAAGTAATCTTGTTGGTAGACCATTATCTATATTGTTAAGTCAAAAATGTGTCGGTGGAAATGCTACCGTTACTCTATGCCATACAGGTACATCCAATTTAAAAAAATACACCTTAGAAGCTGATATTCTAATTGCTGCTATAGGACAACCGAATGCCATTACCTATGATATGGTAAAACCACATTCGACTATAATTGATGTAGGAATAAATCGAATCAAGGATTCTAGTAAAAAAACTGGTTATCGGCTAATTGGAGATGTGGATTTTGAAAATATTAAAAACCTAGTAGATAATATTACTCCTGTACCTGGCGGCGTAGGTCCAATGACAAGAGCCATGCTACTTGAAAATACACTAAAAGCATATGATTTACAAACGAGTAGGGATTAACCGTGGACATTTCAGAATTTGACTATAATTTACCTCATGAGTTAATTGCACAATATCCAATTAGTAATAGAGATGAATCAAGGCTTCTGGTCTTAGATAGGGCAACACAAACAATTTCACACCATATATTTAATGAGCTACCAAATTTGTTAAATACAAATGACGTACTTGTTTTTAACAACACAAAAGTTATGAAATGTAGATTGACTGGTGAAATAATTGGAAGCAAACGAAAAGTTGAAATACTTTTTTTAAACCAAAACCAAGATGGTTATTGGGAATGTATAGGTAAACCAGGACGTTATTTAAAAAAAGAAGTTAAAGTTATATTCGATGAAAATCTACATGGAGAAATAGTCGCAAAAAATAGTGACGGGACAATGTTGATAAAAATAAGTGACGATAGCTTAATTGAAAAACTTGGAACTATTCCACTTCCTCCTTACATAAATAATCATGAGCAAAAAAATACAGATAGATACCAAACAGTATATGCAACCGATACACTTTTAAGCGCAGCTGCACCAACTGCTGGGCTACACTTTTCGGAGGATATTTTAACATCTTTAACTCAAAAAGGAATAAAAAAAATTGAACTAAGCCTGCAAATTGGGTTAGGTACATTTCAACCAATCAGAGTAAATAATATTAATGAACACAATATGCACAGTGAACAATGGATAATTAGTGATGACGCTGCAAATTCTATTAACTCAGCCAAGAATAGTAATAAACGCATCTTATCTGTGGGTACAACAGTAACTAGAACTTTAGAAAGTGCCTATTTAACCAGAAATGATAAAAACTCTTCAAATCTAAATGCTGGTTCAAACTGGACTGATTTATTTATAAAACCAGGATTTAAATTTAACGTTATTGATATGCTCTTAACTAACTTTCATTTACCTAAATCTACATTACTCGTTTTATTATCATCATTTGCATCAAAAGATTTGATAATGGAAGCATATCAAGAGGCAATTAAAGAAAAATATCGCTTTTATTCTTTTGGTGACGCAATGTTAATTATCTAAAGATTCTGGGTATAAACCATATAGAAGTTCTAAAAAAGATTCTACAACTAAGCTTCTATTTATAGAATTGCGAACGATAACGGATGTTGGAAGAACAACATTATAGTCTTCCATTATTTCGATTTCTTTTAAAGTACCAGTTTTTAACTCTTGCTCGACAGAATGTCTTGGTAAGAAAGAAACCCCTAATCCTCGTTCAATCATTTTTTTGGTTGCTTCTATACTATCTAAATCCATAGTTACATTAGGTGCAATACCTGCTTCCCTTACTACCCTGTTAATCAGTACAAAGTAACTCGAACCTTTGTCATATAGTATTAATGGTTGTGATGCAACATCATAAATACTAGCTTGCCCTTCTAGGGCAAATTTATGAGATGGGTCAGTTACTAATACTATCTGTTCATCATAAAGATGCCTGACTTGTAAATCTGGATGATATATTGAACGCGTTAAGCCGATTTCCACATCATCTTCAAGGACCATGTCCACAATATCTGAAGATCTACCTGTTTTGATTGTTACATCGACTCCAGGATATAATGCTCGGAATTTTTCAACAATACTTGGTAATACATATGCACATATTGCACGTGCTGAGCCAATTCTTATCTTCCCAACAGAATTACTATGCACGCCAAATACTGCTTCTTTACCATCAGATATAAATTGTAATATTCTTTCGGCATAGGGAACTAATGCTTTACCTGCATCTGTTAAACGAACGCCCCTACCAGTCCTTTGAAAAAGCTGCTCATTCATTTCTTTTTCAAGAGATATTATTCTTGCACTTAGGGAAGGTTGTGTTAGATCTAATATTTCAGCCGCTTTGGTAAAACTTTGATGTTCAACTACTGCAATAAATGCTGAAATCTGCGAGGTTTCCAATTTTTCCACCGTAAAAAAACATTATTATTCAAAAAGTATTCATCCAATATATGAATTATACTATTTTCTATTGATATTTTCTATCTATCACTAATAATTACTAGGGTAAGTAAAATTAACGTGTAATATTTGCAATATTTAAAAATAAGAGGTGTATATGGAAGATACAAACAAACCATTGACAGGTCAGATAGCGTTAGTAACTGGAGGTTCAAGAGGAATAGGGAAACAAATTGCCATAGATTTGGCTAAACTAGGAGCATATATCGCTATAAATTACAACAATAATAAACAATCTGCAGAATTGGTAAAAAATGAAATTATCGATAATGATGGAAATGCAGAAATATATCAATGTGATGTCGGTAACAACTCAGAAGTAACTATAATGATGGATTTGATACAAGAACAAATGGGGAATATTGGTATATTAGTAAATAATGCCGGTATTTCTAGAGAACGCACGGTTCGAAACATGTCATTAGATGAATGGAAAGACGTAATCGATACTAATCTAAATAGTGTATTTTATTGCAGTCAATCAGTAATTCCACAAATGATCGAAAATAAACAAGGAACAATTATTAATATAGCCTCTCTTTTAGGGCAAATTGGTAACATAGGTTTAGCAAATTATTCTGCAAGTAAAGGTGGAGTTCTTGCTTTTACAAGAGGATTAGCCCTTGAGCTTGCTAGGCATAATATTACAGTTAATTCTATTTGCCCAGGTTGGATAAAAACAGATATGACCGATAGGATACCAGAACAGCTAAAACAAGGAATTCTAACATCAATTCCTTTAAAAAAGTTTGGCGAACCAGAAGATATTTCAGAAATGGTTTCTTATTTAATTCTCAAAGGTTCGTATATTACAGGGACTCAAATTCATATCAATGGTGGTCTGTATATGTAAAAGTTTGTTAGAACTATTCTTCAGATTCTTCAACAGATGCGTCATTGTTATAAATTTCGCCATCTTCATCAATTCCACTATTTTGAAGAGTTGTTTCTAAAGCTGCTTCTTTACCTTTAGCTGCCTTAGGTTGTGTATCTCGTGCATTCCTTAAAATAGGGTCCATTGATGCAATTGAAACAGTCTTGTCTTTTTCTTCCATATTGACAATACTTACCCCTTGAGTTCTTCTACTTAATATTCGTAACTCAGCTAAGCTCGTTCTAGTTACCTGACCTTGCTCTGATATTATTAAAATATCTTCAGCTTCTTTTACCACTCTAGCAGTCGCCACAGGACCGCTTTTGGAAGTAATTCTAAAAGTAGCAACTCCATATCCACCTCTATGTGCTGTGCGATAATCATTAAGGGAAGTAGGTTTGCCAACTCCTCTCTCACTGATCACTAACAATTGGCCATCGGGGTCGACAATATCCATAGCTACAACATAATCATCATTTCTTAAACGCATACCCCGAACACCTCCAGCTATCCTGGAACTGGACCTAACTTCAGTCGAAGGAAATCTAATGGAGATACCTTGTTGAGAAACCATCAAAACATCTGAACCTGTGTTAGCCAGTCTAACAGATACAAGTTCATCTCCATCTTCTAAATCCATTGAATTTATTCCATTAGCTCTTATGTTGACTATTCTCTTCAAATTCATTCTTTTAATTTCGCCTAACTTTGTAGCAAACAATAAGTCTTTTTCCTCTTCTTCCAGAGATTCAACAGCAAGTATTGTTTGAACTTTTTCATCAGGTTTAAGGTTTAAATATTGAACTAGGGGAGTACCACGAGTTGTTCTTGAAGTATCTGTATTGATTTGATAAACCTTATTTTTATATACTCTCCCTCTATCCGTGAAAAACAATAGTATGTCATGATTATCACAAACTACTAAATCTTTTAACCAATCATCTTCTCTGGTTGTTTGTCCTTTAACGCCTTTACCACCACGATGTTGCCTTCTAAATGTTGTTGCAGGAATCGATTTAATATAGCCTCTATTACTTAAGGTTATTATTGTTTCTTGGTGTGGAATTTGATCTTCTAGATTAAACCCAGATATTTCTTCAACACTTATTTCAGTTTTGCGATCATCTCCAAACTTTTTCTTTAGTTCGTTTGTTTCAGTCTCAATAACTTTCAAAATCTTTTTTCTATCTGCTAGTAATGCTAAATAGTCAGCTACAGCTTTAACTAGTGTGTCGTATTCATCTTCTATTCTTTTTCTTTCTAAAGCTGCAAATCTTCTAAGTTGCATATCGAGGATAGCATTTGCCTGAATCTCATCAAGACTATACCCAGCAATTAAAGCCTGACGAGCTGCATCAGTATCATCAGAGTTTCTTATTAAATCAATGATTTCATCTAGATTATCTAACGCAGTTTTTAAGCCTTCTAGAATATGGATCCTTGAATTTGCTTTATCAATTTCAAATTGTGTTCTGCGTCTTACAATTTCTTCTCTGAAATCAATGTAGTGTTGTAAGACTGCTTTTAAAGAAAGTGTTTGAGGTTGGCCGTCTACAAGCGCCAACATATTGTAATGTAATGATGTTTGTAATGCTGTTTGTTTATATAATATATTTTTTACAACTTGAGCTTGAGCATCTCTTCTAAGTTCTATTACAATTCTCATTCCTTTTCTGTCTGATTCGTCACGAATTTCTGAGATACCTTCAATTTTTTTCTCTTTGGATAGTGTGGCAATTTTTTGGACAAGATTTGCTTTATTAGTCATAAATGGTATGTCAGTTATAACAAATTGATATCTGCCGTTTCTACCTAATTCTTCTATTTCAATATTTGACCTAATTACTACTCTTCCTCGACCTGTCTCAAATGCTTCACGAATACCCGTAGTTCCCATTATCAAAGCGCCTGTAGGGAAATCAGGACCTTTTACATATTCCATTAATTCTTCAACGTCAGCTCTAGGATTTTTGATTAAGTGAACAATACCATCACATATTTCTGATAGATTATGTGGTGGTATATTAGTAGTCATTCCAACTGCAATTCCTGTAGAGCCATTAACAATAAGATTTGGAATCCGCGAGGGTAAAACAACTGGCTCAGAAAGGGAATCGTCAAAATTTGGAGCAAAATCTACAGTACCTCGGTCAATATCACCAAGCATTTCCATAGCAATACTTGCAAGTTTAGCTTCTGTATAACGCATAGCAGCTGGAGGATCATCATCAATACTACCAAAGTTTCCTTGTCCATCGACAAGTGGATATCGCATTGAAAAGTCTTGAGCTAATCGCACCATTGCATCATAGACTGAGGTATCACCATGAGGATGATATTTACCTAATACCTCTCCAACAAGCCTGGCACTTTTTTTATATGAGCTTCCTGGTCGCATATTCAATTCATCCATAGAATACAAAATTCTTCTATGAACTGGTTTTAATCCATCTCTTACATCGGGTAAAGCTCTAGCGACTATTACCGACATGGCGTAGTCAATATATGAGCTACGCATTTCATCTACTATTCTTACAGGTTTTATAATCTCATTGGTAGTCATTTCACCTCTACAAAAAAACACAATAATATGTATCTAGCAGACAGATTCTACCATATATAGGGGTTCAAAACAACGATTATTGTACTGCTCGTTCAACAAATCCATCAATTAATGCCCGTACTATAGAAGGACCGTCAATAAATGGATTAAATTGGTAACCTAAAACCCAATCATGTAAAGTACTTTCAATGCCATGAACATAACCAGTACCTAATTCGTAAACAGAAGTAATTAGATCCTTAGATCGTTGGAATTCTTTCATCGACTGAGGTACTGAATTAGGTATTTTAAAAAAACCACCAGAACCAATTATTGCAGCAGTTTTTGATCCTGGAGAAATAAATATATCTAATAAATCATCCGAAGTTTTAATTTCATCGTATATTTGTTTGGCATTTTTATTAAATAAATCATTTAAGAAATACATGCCTTGGCCAATAGCTAAAACTGGCCGGTTATTATTTAAAATAGTATTTAATTGAGACTGTAATTCTGTAAAGTTATAGGAGTTAGTGTATATGTAATTGTAATTATCTACTTTACTTGTATCATCAAGTAAAAGCATACCTGAGAAAACAGTTTCATTTTTTGATAGATTTTGATGAATAGAATCATTAGTGATTATTGTCAGGTCAATACTTTCAGAAACTTTTTCTAAATATTTTGGTATTTCAGAATCTGAAACACCAAAAACCAACACATTTTTTTTCATATATTAATTACCTTGGATATTTATACTTCAAATAATTTTTCGATTACAAGCATCTGCAATTCTTTGATTTTATTATAATCAGGCATAGCTTTTTCGTCCTTACAATCATAAACTTTTTCTTTTTGTATATAAACTTCAAGCCGACCTTTGTCCGCAGGTGTTATTGTGATTGCAATATCACCCGGGTTATGACTAGATAAAAACTCTGCAGCCATCCACGTGGCTACTGGAAAGTACCCTCAACTAACACAATATGTAATTTCAACATCTATTTTCCCGAATTCAGAATTAGCCATATTATCTCCTTTGTTTATTCAAAATTTCCAGCGTCAGCATCCCCACCAAAAGGATTTAGGTCCCACAAATCATATTTTACACCTATCTCAGGTAAAACATGCATAGAAGATGGGTCATTAATACTTCTAATATAATGCCAACTTTCAAGTGATTGAAAGGACACTCCGCAATAAAAACAACATAATCGTTTTGCCGTATCTTTCATCAATTCAATATATTGTTCATATTGCATTTCTGCATATATATTACTTATAGTTTTTATCTTCATAAACCTATCATTATCAAATGGAATTATTTTTTTCCTAATTGATTCATCTGAAAGATACGGTAAAGTAATTTCCTCAATGTTTTTACCCTCAGTTAATTTATCCGGTAGATTTATTGGAGATGCATAGTTACAACTCATACACCATAACCATAATTCCATTTTTTGCCATCCTTAGAATTTTATTTATAACGACCGAAAAAACTATTTAGTCTGATCCTAATAATGTCTATAAACATTTTGAATGAATCTATTGAAGGTCTCACTTTACTGTCTCCATAATAATACCAATCTATAGGTATTTCTTTAGTATTGAGTTGTTTTTTTTGGGCCAAAAAGAATAATTCAACATCAAATATAAATCCATTCATAGTTTGTTGCTCAAAAATATCCCTACAGACACTCATATTAAACATTTTGAAACCACATTGGGTATCTTTGATGTTAATTTGTAATAATAATTTTGTGAGAAAATTAAAAATCCTTCCTAAAACATATCTAAAATAGGGTTCTCCAATTCTACTAGAGAATACACTTTCCCTTGTACCGTATAATATATGATCATTTTCATCCAAATCTAATAGAAACCGATCTAATTGAGTAATTGGCATTGATAAGTCTGCATCACATATAAAACAATACTCATCATTTGCCATCATGATAGTATCTTTAATTACTGCGCCTTTTCCTCTATGAGAATATTGAAACAAATGTATATTTGAATGTTTTTCAACATATTTATTAACAACACCCACCGTATTATCATCACTACCATCGTCTCCAATAAGTATTTCACAATGAAAATCTGAATTTGCTAGATATTCAAGAATAGTATCTAGGGAAGCAGAAATTCTTTCCTGTTCGTTATAAACCGGAATGACAATTGATAAATTTGATAAGTCCATTTTATTTACTTAATCCGAAAACGGAGTGTAAAGCGTTTGCAGCAGTTTCAATTTGATTTTCATCTATAATACAAGTTATGCGAATTTCCGAAGTAGTAATGAGTTCTATATTGACACCATTGTCTGCCAATGCACCAAACATACTTGTCGCATATCCAGGATTGTTTTGCATACCAGTTCCAATAACACTGATTTTAACTAAATTCGAATTCGTTTCGAAGCCTTTTGCACCAATTGACTCTATTAAATCTTTTATTATTTCTATTGTAGAATTCAAATCCGAACGAGCAACTGTGAATGTCAAATCGGTAATATTATTAGAACCTGCATTCTGTACTATAGTATCAACACTAATACCTTTTTCAGAAAGAGGTTTAAAAATAGATACAGCCACCCCTGGTTTGTCTGGGACAGATAAAATTGTAATTTTTGCGACATTTTTATCAACTGTTACTGCGTTAACTCGATTATCATTTTCCATAGTATTCTCTCCACCAATAATGGTACCTTGACCATCTTTAAAACTCGATTTTACAAATATTGGCATATTAAAAGCAGCAGCTAATTCTATTGATCGAGGTTGCATTTTTGCACCATAATTTGCCATTTCGAGCATCTCTTCAAAACTAATATAAGGTAATAGTTGCGCATTTTTAACGATATTGGGGTCTGCATCAAATATACCTTCTACATCTGTATATATTTCACAACGATCTGCATTTAAACCAATTGCTAAAGCTACTGCAGACAAGTCCGAAGCACCTCGTCCTAAAGTAGTCACTTCATTATCTTCATTAACTCCCTGAAATCCAGCAACAACAACAATTTTACCTTCATCAAGTTCTTTGTTTATTCTTGCAGGAACCATTTTATTTATTCTTGCTTTTGTATGAAGCTGATCTGTTCTAACACCAGCTTGTTCGCCCGTTAGAGCAATGCTTTTGAATCCTAATGATGAAACAGCCATAGAAACCAATGAACATGAGACTATTTCTCCAGTAGACATTAATAAATCCATTTCTCTTGGAGAAGGGTCTGTATTTAATGAATTTGCTAAATTAATTAAATCGTCAGTAGTTTTACCCATTGCAGAAACAACCGCTACAACTTGAAATCCTTGTTTATAACTTTCCACAATTCGATGAGCTACATTACTAATTTTATTAGCATCTGCTACCGAACTGCCACCATATTTATGTACTACTATGCCCATTTTAATACCTTTGTGCCCCAAGTACAGATGGGGCAGAGACTATTGCATCACCATTTAATTGTAATTTGTCCCCAGCATCTCTCATTTCATAAGTAACAGTTATTTCACGTCCATTAGTAAATGCCAAAATGGTCGGGCCTGCCCCTGAAAGGCAAGCTCCAAGAGCTCCTCCATCCATAGCAGATTTAATCACAATGTCCATACCTCTAAAAACTGCTTTACGTGAAGGTTGATGTAGTGCATCTTGCATTGCCACACTCAGTAACTTAAAGTCACTCGTATTTAGTGCATTTATCAGCAAACCAAGTCTTGAAATATTATAAACTGCATCCATTCTAGACACTGTATCTTTTAATAGATTTCTGGCCTCATCAGTTGCCATAGAAAATCCAGGGATATACAAAACACAACGTAAATCTTCAGGTATGGCAATGTTTTGATGAATTAAGTTTCCGCTATTATCATTAATGACTAATATACAACCGCCATATAAAGCTGCTGCTACATTATCGGCATGACCTTCGATTTCATTTGCTAATTTAAGAATTAAATCGTAATCAATCGAATGTTCACATATGTTAACAGCTCCTAATAAACCAGCAATAATAGCACTAGAACTACTACCTAATCCTCTAGAAACAGGAATATTATTTTCACAGTTAATTAGTAATTTAGGTGGTTTTATGTCAAAATATGAAAAATATTTATGGGCTGAAGCGATAATAAGATTATCGCTACCCGTATTTAAAACATCTTGACCTTGGCCAGTAATTATTACTTGGTCTTTTTTTTCATCTGTTATAGTAAACTCAACATAATTCCAAATATCAAGTGCCATACCAAGGCAATCAAATCCTGGGCCTATATTTGCTGTGGTTGCTGGGACTTTAATCCTAACTGATTTTTCCATATATATAACTCCAGTAATATTATACATATCTGTAGCTAATGAGACAACGTGAGATAAGAATAGAAACTAATTAAGAAGGGTTTTTAATATTTTTTCAGTATATTCTAAATCTCCAGCAGGCATTTGAATTAATTGCAGATCTGCACCAAGATCAGATCGCTCGATAAATTTATCTCTTATTTCTTCAATTGTTCCAATTACTTGCATTGATTCAATCATTTCATTTGTTATTGCATTTATAGATTTATCAACATCTCGAGCCTCCCAGGCTTCCCTAGAAGCTTGTACCTCTTCTTCAAATCCATTACGAATCAAAGCTTCCCAATAAAATGTACCCATTCTATTAATATAGTAGTGAACTAATTGTTTTGATTGAAGCCATTTTGATTCATCATCATCTCCATTTAAAACAACAAGTCTCGTTTGAGGAGCAATAGTTAAACTTTTATTTGAATCCACTAAATCAGCGCCTTCTTGCAACCCCTTCCTTAATGATGAAAACTGTTCTTTGGGCCAATGGATAGGAAATATCCCGTCAGCTATTTCTCCGGATTGTTTTATTGATTTTGGCGTTAATGACGCAATATAAATTGGAATATAATTTCTTGGGCGATCATATTCTAACCGAAACCCACGTTCTAATTTGTAAATTTCACCATCATAAAATAATTTCTCTCCTGAAATGAGAATTTTGAATATATCTATATATTCCCTCATTCTTCTCAAAGGTTTTTGGTAATCAATACCATGAAAATGTTCTATAACATTTGCTCCTGAAGCACCTAAGCCAAAGATCATTCTTCCATTTGAAAGTACATCAAGTGATGCAAATTCTTGTGCCAATGCAGCAGGGCTTCTTGAAAAAGAATTCAATATACAAGATCCTATTTGAATTGAGTTAGTTTGTGTTGCTATTAAACTCATCCAAGGTATTGCAGATAACCCCCAAGCCTCGGAGACCATTACACATTCAACCCCCAAACTCTCAGCTAATTTGATTTTATCTATACCCAGTTTCCAGTCTTGAGCAGATGTTTCATTTCTAACTCCACCAAATTGTGCTAATATTCCAAGTCTCATATGTCTCCTTATAATTTATTCTAATATGCCTTTTGAAATTAATTCAGCAAAAAGTTCATCTGGTATGTCTAATATATCTTTGCAAATATATTCTAAATGTTCTCCTAATAAAGGTGCCGCAGTGTCTGGGAATCTATCACTATTTTCATAGATAAAGCTGGGAGTCAAAATATGATGATACCCCATATCTTGATGAGCTCTTACAACAAAATGATTACGATGTCTTAATTGTGGATCACGAAACAAATCTGAAGCATTTTGAACAACACCCGCAGGAACTCCATTTTGTTGCAACAAATGCATCAATCTAAATGAATCCTGATTTTTTGTCCATTCACTTATAATTTCATCCAATTCTAGTTCATTAATTTTTCGACTTTCAAAAGTATTAAATTTTGAATCCTCTACAATATCATTTCTTCCCATCAGGTTACAAAATATTGACCATTGATGATTATTTTCAATAACTATTGAACACCAAGTATCATCTCCACTACATGGATATGTATTATGAGGACAATAATCAACATCTTGATTACCCATACGTGTAGTTAATTTTCCTTCATTCAAATAATACATTAATTGAGGCCCGGCAAACTGGAGCGTACTTTCAAACATTGATTGGTCAATATATTGTCCTTTCCCTGTACGATCTCTATAATCCAAGGCTGCCATAACAGCAACAATAAAATAATTCCATGAAACAAAATCAGCATATGCAGAATAAGGCCCAACAGGATCTTTATCTGGCCAGCCGGTATTTTCATACCAACCAGATAACGCAGCAGCTAATTGGCCAGTACCCCGTAAATCTGCATATGGCCCTGTGTTACCCATTAGACAGGCACTTAACATTATTAGTTCAGGTTTAATTGCAGCTAAGTCATCGTATGTCATACCCCACATAGGCAAAACTCTTGGGGTAAAAGCAGTCACTACTATATCAGCCCAAGGAATAAGGTGTTCTTTAACAAAATTTACACTTTCTGGATTCCTCATATTAATTGGGAGTGAAAGTTTACCAGCATTATACATTGCAAAATAACCGCTTCGGTTTGGACTGGGGTCTTCTCCTTTGTAGGGTGTAGCTGATCTTAGTGTATCTGAACGACTGGAAGATTCAATTTTTATGACTTGTGCTCCGCAATCAGATAATATCCGTGTTGAAGCTGGCCCCATTACAATGGTTGTAAAATCCAATATTTTAATACCTTCAAGTGGTTTATTCTTACCCATGACTTCCCTATAATTTTGCTTTTATTTCATCATTGTGTTCACCTAGCAATGGAGCACTTCGATAATATTTCATTTCAAATTCTGATGATAAAAATGGAGCTCCTGGATACTTAAGTGTTCTATCTAGATTCTTATTAAAATTACTATGCCAAAATTGCCTTGAATTTAATTGAGGATTTTCTACTACATCTCCTAAATGATTTACTGGTGCCATCGTATATCTCTCTCTAACTGCTGCTTCAAGTAATTCAGATTTAGTTTTAGTCTTTAAAAATTCCCCAATGGCCCCAAATACTTTCTCTCTATCCTTTTCAGGTGTATTTAAAGCATCAAAAGTCGACCAATCAAAATCTTTGAGATAATCAGGAATCTCTCCTTCTTTTTCCATCCATCCAATAACACCTTGTTGTACACTTTCTCCCAAACGTCCACCAAAACTCATAAATACCACATATCCATCTTTACATGGATAAAGAGTTCGAGTTCTCGTAGTGCCAAATTGTCTCCATCCTCCTTCTCTCTTCAAGATAACATCTTCATATTCATACCATTGATACGTATGAGTCAAAAACCAAGGTCCAGTATGTTGTACAGATTGATCTATAAAATCTCCCACTTCATTTTGGTTTCTTTTATATAAAGCAATTAATGCAGCTGATGCTGCTGATGCTGATGCATGATAATAAGATTGGGGAGTTATACTAATTCGAACAGGTGCTCGTTCAGGGTCTCCACACATCCACATATATCCTCCGAGAGACCAAACTACTAAATCGGGCCCTAAATAATTCATGTAGGGGCCATCTTGGCCAAAAGGGGTAATTGATGTCATGATCAATTTAGGATTTATTTTTTTTAAATCTTGATAACTCAATCCTTTGGATTTCAAATATCCTGGATCAAATGAATCAAATAAAAAATCCGTATCAATAATTAACTTTTTAAATATTTCTAAATCTTTATTTTTTTCTAAATCTAGAGTGATTCCTCGTTTATTAGCATTTAAATAATGCCACTCATAACTGCTATCAATATGAGGTTTATCATTAATAAATGGACCTCTAAAGCGACTTAAATCACCGTTAGGAGATTCAATTTTTATCACGTCAGCACCTAAGTCAGCAAAAATTTTGCCAGATAAACTACACGCACCTTGCGTCATATCTAATACTTTATATGGAGATAGCATACCTGCATTCTGATAATTCATAAGAATTCAAACTAAAATTTAAATATCTGATTTTCACACCTGATTAATATAAAAAAAACATCGTTGAAATACTACTATTTCAACGATGTTATTTAGCTTTAATAGTAAAAATTGAAAAAATATTAATTTTCAGCTTCAAATTTCACAGTGGGTAACCATTCTAACCATTTTGGCATATACCAATTGTATTCACCCAAAAGTTTCATACTAGCAGGAACTAAAATAATACGTATAATAGTTGAATCTAACAATATGGCAACCAATAATCCAAATCCAATTTGTTGCATCATCAACATTTCTCCCAAAGCAAAACCTCCAAAAACAGCAACCATTATCAATCCTGCTCCTGTGATTATAGTAGCTGTAGAACTTAGGCCATATGAAACTGCAAGTGTGTTGTCTTTTGTTTTATTATAGAATTCTTTTACTCTGCTCAGTAAGAATACGTGATAATCCATCGACAAACCAAAAACAACACAAAACAAAAATAAAGGAATCCATGCCTCAATAATATCGGTTTGTTGAAAACCAAAGATTTCATTGCCAATTCCTTTTTGAAAGACCAAAACAAGTAATCCATAAGCCACACCAACTGAAAGTAAATTCATTAGAACAGCTTTAATAGGTATTACTATCGATCTAAATGTCATCATTAATAAGATGAAGCTTAATGTCAAAACTAATGCAAAAACATACGGTGTAAATTCATCAACCATTTGATAAAAATCGGCATAAAAGGCGTGATCTCCACTTACATAAATGGAGGATTCTAGTCCAGAAAATGCTTCAGGAACAATGGAACCACGTAGTCTTTTAACAGTATTTTCAGATTGGCTACTACCAACTACTGATGCAGTTGCAATTCTTATTAATGCCACATCATTTTGTGAATTAACTTGAGGAGTTCCAAGAATACCAATCAAATCGGGATCAACTTCTACTAGTTGAGATAATATTTCTACAGAACTATTTAAAGCTTCAGGTGTAAATTTGCCAGAAACAACTATATCTT
>CEQM01128788.1_pt1 | contig 45491 bp, 45 predicted proteins | sample 531111 | NCBI WGS metagenome assembly CEQM01 (sample SAMEA2621278, study PRJEB7988) | marine metagenome | biome: marine biome (ENVO:00000447); feature: deep chlorophyll maximum layer (ENVO:xxxxxxxx); material: "saline water (ENVO:00002010), including plankton (ENVO:xxxxxxxx)" | depth 120 m
AGTCAGATGCTCTAACCAACTGAGCTAAGGAGGATTTTTCTTATATTCGAGGTCAAATATAAAAAATTATTAATTTTTTATATGTTTTAATTTAATTTAATTTTCATATTATGAGTTTATTAATTGTTGGTACAGTTGCTTTTGATGGAATAGAAACTCCATTTGGTAAAGTTGATAAAATTCTAGGGGGATCTGCTACATATATTGGAATAGCAGCATCTTATTTTAACGAATCTTCTAATCTTATATCTGTTGTGGGTTGCGACTTTCTACAAAAGGATATTGAATTATTAAAAAAACATAATATTAATTGTAATGGTTTAGAAATTATTAATAATGAAAAAACCTTTTTTTGGTCAGGAAAATATCATAATAATATGAATATTAGAGATACAATCGAAACACAATTAAATGTATTAGAAAAATTTAATCCCACTGTACCAAAAAATTATCAGGATTGTCGATACTTAATGCTTGCTAACTTAATGCCGTCTCTTCAATTAAAAACTCTTGAACAATTAACAAATCGACCATTATTAACTGTCACTGACACTATGAATTATTGGATGGATAATTGTTTAGAGGATTTACATAAAGTAATACTGAAAACTGATGTATTAATTATTAATGACGAAGAAGCTATACAGTTGTCCGAAAAAAATAATCTCAATGATGCAGCAAAAAAAATTTTAACAATGGGTCCTACTTATTTAATTATTAAAAAAGGAACAGACGGAGCAATGCTATTTAATAAAAATAATATGTTTGAGTGCCCCTCCTTTACAGTTAGTAAATGCATTGACCCTACCGGTGCAGGCGATACTTTTGCAGGTGCTTTTATTGGGCATTTAAGCAATACTAATAATATCTCTTTTGAAAATATGAAAACTGGTATTATCAAAGCTTGTGCTATGGCTTCGTTTTGTGTTGAAGATTTTGGAGTCAATAATATTATTAATCAATCCGCTGATACAATTAATGATAGAGTCGCTACTATCTCTAGAATTGCAGGAAAATAATTATTTTAATTTTTAGCATTTGTTAATTCATAACCTAAATCTACCTCCAACTTATCTTTTTTCGATGCATCTACAGCTAAATAGTCACATCTCTCATTTTTTTCGTGACCAGCATGACCTTTGACCCACTTAAATTTTACATTATACTTCCTGTAAATCTTAAGAAATCTTTTCCATAAATCTATATTTTTCTTTTTTTTAAACTGTGTTCTTTCCCAGTTAAATACCCACTTTTTATTTATCGCATCTACAACATATTTTGAGTCCGAATAGATTAGTATGTCATAGCCTGTATCCTTAATAGCTTCTAAGCCAATAATAACAGCTAATAATTCCATTCTATTATTTGTAGTAAATCTATAGCCTTGAGATAATTCTTTTGTATTGCCTTTATATTCTAAAATAACACCATATCCTCCTCTTCCAGGATTTCCACTAGCAGCTCCGTCTGTATAAATACTAATTTTATCCATCTAATAAATTATTAATAATCCTTGGAAAGAATTTAAGCTCTAATTTATGTACTTTTTTCTGAATATCTTTAGGGAGTATATTTTTATATAAGGAGCATTTCGCCTGAAATATGATTGCACCATTATCATAAATTGCATTAACATAATGTATAGTAATGCCTGATTCTAAATCTTTTGCCTCAGCAACTGCATTATGAACATGCATACCATACATACCCCTACCACCATACAACGGAAGTAGACTTGGATGAATATTTATGATTTTATTAGGAAATCTATTTATAATTTTAATAGGTATTTTTAATAAAAATCCGGCTAAAATAATAAACGTAATTTTTTTTTCATTTAACTTTTCTAGTACTCTATTAGCTAATAAGTCTTTTTTATTAAATAAAAATGTCTCTACATCATATTTGCTGGCTTTTTTTAAGACCTTAGCATTTGGACAATTACATGCAATTAATGCTATTTTTACTTTTTTGCTATTATAAAAAAATTTAATAATATTTTCTGCATTTGAACCTCCTCCAGACGCAAATATGGCTATCTTATTCATTTCTATAAATACTTAAAATGTTGAAAACCCTGTAAATAAAGCTAGTGTTTTATTTAATTTATCAACAAATAAATTATATATATTTACCACTAAAGAAACAAATTAATAAATTTAAAACAGATAATTATGTCAGAAATATCATCAAAAGTAAAAGCAATTATAGTAGACAAGTTAGTAATCGACGAAAGTGAAGTTACTAATGATTCTAATTTTATGTCTGATTTAGGCGCAGATTCACTTGATACTGTAGAATTAATTATGGAATTTGAAAAAGAATTTGATATGCAAATACCTGATGACGAAGCAGAAAAAATTACGACAGTAGGTGAAGCTATAAAGTATATAGAAACAAATGCCTAAAAATGGAACTTAACAGAGTTGTTATTACTGGTTTAGGATCTCTAACTCCTATTGGAAACAATATTACTGAATATTGGAATGGTTTAGTTGCTGGAAAAAGTGGAGCTAATGCTATTACACATTTTAATGCTGAAAAATTTAAAACACAATTTGCTTGTGAGATAAAAAATTTTGATCCGAATAAATATTTTGATCGTAAGGAATTAAGAAAATACGATGACTATACTATGTATGGAATGGTCGCCGCTGAAGAAGCTATTAATGATTCCCAGATTAATTTAACAACTGTTGACAAAAATCAGGTTGGGGTTATTTGGGGCTCAGGTATTGGTGGTATTAAAACTTTTTCTCACGAAGTCAGTGAATTTGTTAAAGGTGATGGGACTCCTCGTTTTAACCCATTTTTTATACCAAAAATGATTGCAGATATTGCTGCAGGAATTATGTCAATTAAATATGGTTTTAAAGGTCCTAATTTTGCAACTGTTTCAGCATGTGCATCCTCTAGTCACTCTATTATTGATGCCTTTAATTACATCCGCTTAGGGAAGGCAAATATATTTTTATGTGGTGGCTCTGAGGCTTCTATTCATGAAGCTGGAGTTGGTGGATTTAATGCACTAAAAGCTCTTTCAACAAATAATAATAATCCTACTCAGGCATCAAGACCATTTGATATTGATAGAGACGGATTTGTTCTGGGAGAGGGTGCTGGTGCTTTAATTTTAGAAAATTATAATCATGCTATAAAACGAAATGCTAAAATATATGCTGAAGTTATTGGAGCTGGAATGTCTGCTGATGCACATCATATAACCGCACCACATCCTGAAGGACAAGGTGCATTATTGGTTATGCAAAATGCATTAAAAGATGCAAAGATTCATTCAAAATACATAGATTATATTAATGTCCATGGCACCTCAACACCATTAGGAGATATTTCTGAAATGAAAGCAATTCAAAATATTTTTAAAGAAAATATTTATGATTTAAATATTAGCTCTACTAAATCGATGACTGGACATTTACTAGGTGCAGCTGGTGCCGTAGAAAGTATAGCATGTATATTATCTCTCTGCAGAGATATTATTCCTCCAACAATTAATTTAGAAAATTTAGATCCTCAATTAGATAGCAAAATTAATTACACTGCTAAAATTGCACAAAAAAGAAAAATAAATTATGCTTTATGCAACACATTTGGGTTTGGAGGACATAATGCCTCAATAATATTTAAAAGCTATAAAAATTAATGAAGCGAAATTTGAAATTTGAAATTAACTATGATATTAATTATACTCTTATTGGGCTTAGATCAAAAACAGAAGATTACCAATTTGCATATTCATTAAATAAATCATCTTTTTTCTTATTTTATCGTTTAAACAAGGATATTAGTTACATTATTAATAAAAAAAAAATTTATTTCTCCGTATATAAAGACTGGAATGAAATACTGAAAAGACAAAGTTTTTTAATTAGTAATAAATCTTTTTACATCTCTGATTTAGATTCTACTGGAAATCTTTTTGATCAAAATACAATTGCTAACACTGCTTTTCTTATACCTGAATTAAAAGAATTTGATTATTTTATAAAACTAATTGGAATATGGAAAGAGGAAGAAATTTCAATTTTAAAAAGTTACTTAAATAATATGAAAACTGTAGAACTAGAGACAACCATCCAGTTAAAATTAATAAAATCAATAAATAATTTAGTTTTTTAAAATTATGATTGAAAGAAAATACAAACTTAAACGAACTAAAATTGTTGCTACAATTGGACCGGCTTCTTTAACTAAGAAAAAAATCAGAAAAATGATTCTAGCGGGAATGAATATTTGTAGAATCAATTTTTCACACTGCAATCATAATGATGCAAAAAAAATAATTTTAACTATTAATGAATTAAATATAGAGCTCAATTCACATGTTGCAATCTTAGGTGATTTACAGGGTCCCAAATTAAGAATTGGAGAAGTTACACAAAAAACAACTTTAAAAAAAAATGATTTAATAACTATTCAAGAGGGTCAAAATCCATCAAATAAAGAAAGTCTTTTTATTAATTATGTTAACATTATCAAAGATATTAAGGTAGGTGATAAAATACTATTAGATGACGGTAAAATAATATTAAAAGCACAAAATTCTGATAATGCGAAAATTCATTGTGTTGTTGTGCAGGGAGGTGAATTAAAAGAAAATAAAGGTGTTAATTTACCTAACACAAAAATATCAATCCCAACAATTACTAAAAAAGATTATACTGATGTTCTTTTTTGTATAAAAAATAACATAGAATGGTTAGCATTATCATTTGTTAGATCAGCTAAAGACATTATAAACTTAAAAAAAATTATTTCTGACCACAATGGAAATTTAAAGGTAATTGCAAAAATTGAAAAACCTGAAGCAATTAAAAATTTAAAATCTATTATTTTAAATTCGGATGCCCTAATGGTTGCTAGAGGTGATCTGGGAGTAGAAGTGCCTACACAAAAAGTACCTGTACTGCAAAAAAAGATTGTACGTGCATCCAGAAAAAAAGCTAAGCCAGTTATTATTGCAACACAAGTTATGGATAGTATGATTAATAATTTATCTCCAACTAGAGCTGAAACAAATGATGCTGCAAATGCAGTTTTTGACGGAGCTGATGCCTTGATGTTGTCCGGAGAAACCTCGGTCGGAAAATATCCAATAAGAGTAATTAGAATAATATCTAAAATTATTTTAGATGTAGAAGCATCTGATGAAAGAAAACATTTTAATAAATTTCTTCCTTATAAATCTAATAAAAGATATGTCTCCGATTCCATCTGTTACCAAGCATCTGAAATTGCAAATCAGGTTGAAGCAAAAGCAATATTAGCATTTACAGCATCGGGATATAATGCTCAAAAAATATCTTCAAATAGACCAAATGCTCATATATGTGTATTTACACATAATAGAAAACTTTTAAACACATTAAGTTTACTTTGGGGAGTCCTTGGTTTTTATTATAATAAATTTGATAGTACTGATAATACTATTCAAGAAACCCAAAATATTTTAATAAATGAAAATATCATAAAGTCTGGTGATTTTGTTGTCAATATTGCAAGTATGCCAATAAAAGAAAAGGGAATGACTAATATGCTTAAGTTAGAGAAAATAAAATGAAGCTAATGTATTTGGTTGAATTGTTTTAAAAATCTTATGTCATTCTCATAAAATAATCTTAAATCATCAACTTGATGTAAAAGCATAGTAATTCTTTCAATTCCTAGTCCAAATGCAAATCCAGAAAATTTTGTAGCATCTATATTCACATTTTCTAAGACATTTGGATCCACCATGCCACAACCCATTATTTCTAACCATCCTGTTCCCTTGGTAATTCTATAATCGGCTTCTGAATTTAAACCCCAATAAATATCAACCTCAGCACTTGGTTCAGTAAAAGGAAAAAAAGATGGTCTAAATCTTATTTTAACATCTTTACCAAACAGATTATGCACAAAATACATAATCATTTTTTTTAAATCAGAAAAATTCACGTCACTATCTATATATAGGCCCTCAATCTGATGAAAGATGCAATGTGCACGAGCAGAAATATCTTCCTTTCTATATACTCTTCCTGGGGATATTATTCTTATCGGAGGTGGATTGTTTTCCATATATCTAATCTGAACTGAGGAAGTATGAGTCCTCAATAATGTATCTGGATTAAGAGTAATAAAAAATGTGTCTTGCATATCTCTTGCGGGGTGATGTTCAGGCATATTTAATGCAGAAAAATTATGCCAGTCATCCTCTATCTCTGGGCCGTCAGAAATCACAAATCCAACTTTATTGAAAATTTCAATAATACGATTTTGAACTTTGGAAAGCGGGTGTTCCGCACCTATACCACTATAAATAGCTGGCATAGTTAAATCTAAATTTTCCTTCTTTGTTATTCTTTCTTCATTTGAAGAAAGAGTGTTTGCTTTATTAATTACAAGTTGTTTTAATTGATTTAATAATTTACCTGTAATTTTTTTTTCTTCATTAGGCAAGCTTTTAAATTGATTAAATAAATTATTTAGAATTCCGTTTTTACTTAAAAATGTATTTTTAAAATGAGTATATTCTTCTTTATTTTTAATAGATAATTTATTTATATCATTTATATATTTATTTATTTTTTCTTGCATTTATGACTATATTTATGTTACATCTAATTTACACGATATTAAATAATTGTTCACATGATTAAACAAAAATTATATAAAATTATATTATTATTTGTAGCATTTTCATTAACTCAATGCTATACAGATCCTTTCTTTACTTTAACTGTTGAAATCGTAGACCAAAATCTAAATCCAGTAGAAAATGTTAATATTGTTATTGAAGCAACAGATGTTGACAATGGAACAACTATTGACGGGTCAATTATTTTCTTTGAAGGAATAACAAATAATCAAGGTGTAGTAGAATTTGATTTTGAAAATAAAGCTTTTGTAAGTGCACGTGCATGTATTACTTTAAATGATATCAATATGTGTAAAGAGGGTCATATCTATTTAGAGGCAAACACAAATAAAAACTTAACTTTAATGATTGATGAAGGAGATTGTATATATTGTTATTAAAACTTAATTCCTGATTCAGTAAAGTATATAATAGCTGCTTCCTTCATTAATATAGTTTGTTCTCCTGGTTTAAGAGGGGGTAGTTCTGTGTTAGTTTTCCAATGTGGCCATCCTTCTTCATCTTTACCTTTATACTCATAAAATCCATAATTGCTTAACAACTTACAAATTGCAATATGTAATAGATTCATTTTTTCATCTTTAGTGAATTCTCTATATCCTTGGCCAAGTTCATTTACACCAATTAAAAATAGAATAGCTTGTAAATCTAAATTCTCGCCACCTCCAAACTTTTTACTTATAAAATGAACAAGTGCTTCCCATTTCTTTTTATTAAATTCTAATTTATTTCTTTGCATTTTAGATGTCAATTTTTAGTGATTTCATATTTAATATTCCTGGCAAATTACTGTCTCTAAAAAAATCAAGCATCGCACCTCCTCCAGTCGATATATAACTAAAATTATTTTTCATTTCTAATTTCGCAATATCAGACACTGTATCTCCCCCTCCAACAATACTATATGCATTATGAGCAGTTGCTTGTGTAATAGATTCTGCTATTTTTCTTGTTCCAAAAGAAAAAAGATCAATTTCTGACACACCCATTGGTCCATTCCACATAATTAATTTTGAGGCTTTTATGGTTTCTGAAAATAATCTTATTGTATCTTTTCCAATATCAACTCCCATATATGAATCTGGTATGTTGTTAATGTAAATATTTTTACAATCTACACTATTCTCTAAATCATTAGTCGCTATACAATCAGTTGGTAAAATTATTTTTGTTTTACTTTGCTGTGCTCTATCCAAAAAAGATTTTACTACGCCTAATTCACTTTCTTTATAAATTGAATCACCTATACTTCCCCCTAAAAACTTGATAAATGGGAAAGCCATCCCTCCGCCTATCAATATATTATCAGCTTTATTTAAAAATGTTTTTAATAGGTGTATTTTTGATCCGATTTTTGATCCCCCTACAATAATTGTAAATGGTCTCTTGTTATTTTGATTTAGTTGTGATAATTCATCTAATTCTTTCTTTACTAGTAAGCCTTTAAATTTCTTATTTAAAAAAAAATTACCGATTGCAGATACTGATGCATGATGTCTATGGGAAACACCAAATGCATCATTTACATATATATCTCCGTATTTAGACAGTAACTCAGCAAACTGTACATTATTTTCCTTTTCACCAGAATAAAACCGTAAATTTTCTAAAAGAAATATCTGATTTTTATTTTTACTCAATAAATTTCTAACATTACCATTTATATCTTTAACAAATTTTACCTTTTTTGTTAATAATTTTTCAATTGAGGGTATTATTTGCTTTAATGAATATTTAGATTCTTGCTTTAAGGGCCTGCCCAAATGAGACATTAAAAAAACATTCATCTTTTTATCTAAAAAATACTTGATGGTTGGGATAGCAGACTCTATTCTAGTTAAATCTATTACTTTACCTTGCTTTATTGGCACATTAAAATCTACCCTAATCAATACTTTATTCACGGATTTAAAATTAATCATTACTATATTAAAAAATTAAATAACTCAAAGATAACTAAATCTATTTTGTAAATTTAATTCATGTATTTTAATAATGTATTAGGAAATGAACTAGTAAAAAAATTACTCCTTGCAGAATTCCATTCTAACAGAGTTCCACATGCACAATTATTTTTTGGAGAAGATGCAAGTCAACAATTACCAATGGCATTAGCTTTCTCTTCATTTATTTTTTGTAAAAAAAGGAGCTCTAGCGATGCCTGTGGACAATGTTCAAGTTGTGTTAAAATGTCCAAACTTATTCACCCCGACTTACACTTTTTTTATCCAACTATTAAAATACAGAAGGGTGAAGAAAAAAAATCTGAAAGCAAAAAATATTTCCCAAAATTACAAGAAACTCTTCTTGAAAATCCCGCAGTCAACATAAATAAGTGGGAAACTAATTTGCATTCAACAAAAAAAGCAAGCATTCGATCAGCTGATTTAGTAAAAATGTGTGACATTGCGAATCTAAAATCATATGAGGGAGAATATAAAATTTTTATTATATGGGGAGCTGATAAAATTATTCAAAAATCTAGTTCAATATTGCTAAAAACACTTGAAGAGCCTCGAGCAAAAACTGTATTTATATTAATTGCAAATAATCCAAATCTAATCCTACCTACTATAACATCAAGACTCCAAGTTAAAAGGTTTGAAAAAATTAATAAAGATATTCTCACCGAATACTTTGAAAAAAAATTCCCACACATCGAAAAAAACAAAATTACATCTGAAATTAATAATTACAAAAACAATTATTATGACATATTAGATCAATTAAAAGAAAATAACAATGATGACAGTGTTATTTCTGAATTCATTAATTGGATTAGATTGTGTTTTTTATGTGTTAATCAAAAATCTAAATGTATGAATCCTAAAACTAACGAAATTGAATCTGTGATGATACAATTAATTAGTTGGTGTAATATGATGGCTGATTGTGATAAGAATTTTCAAAATCAACTAATTAATAAAGCTATTGAAGTTATAAGAGAGGCTTTTCTATTGAATTATGATTTACAAACATTAATTTGTAAAAAAACTAAGCATCCAAATTTTAGCATTCATTTATTTTCTAAATATATTCAGCATAATAACATAGCTGAAATACTTTCTTTATTAAGTAATGCCAACTATTGTTTAGATAGATATGCTAATTCAAAAATATTATTTTTAGATTTATCATTTAATCTAGGAAAGTTGTTGAATAAAAACAAATAAAATGGGTTGCACCAACTGTAATACGATCGTAAAGAAAAAATCTGGATGTAAAAATAGTAACAATTGCAGTCGATGTAATAAATTCACTGTTTTTGACTGGTTAAATAATATACAAAGTCCATCACAAAAAACTAAATGTAAAATAATTGAAGTATCATTTAAAAATGGGCGAAAAAAATACTATTCAAATCACAAAGAATTAAATATAAAAATTGGAGATCCAATTGTAGTGAAATGCGATGTTGGATATGATATTGGTCTTATCTCTTTAAAAGGTGAGCTAGTAAAAATTCAACTAAAAAGAAAAAATATTAATCCTGATCAAATTATAGAAATAATTCGACATCCTTTCCAAGGAGAATTAGACTTGTGGCATACAGCAATCAAACTAGAAAAAGATACTTTGTTACAAGCAAGAAAAATTGTTAAAAATCTTCAATTAAATATGAAAATTACTGATGTTGAATATCAAGCTGATAAAAAAAGAGCAATATTTTATTACTTAGCTGATGAACGAGTTGATTTTAGAGAGCTTATAAAAGTTATTAATAAAGAACTGAATGTCAAAAGTTTATTGAAACAGGTTGGAGCTAGACAAGAATCTGCAATTATAGGTGGTATAGGTTCTTGTGGACGAGAACTTTGCTGCTCTTCTTGGTTAACTGATACCCGCAGTGTGAGTATTTCTGCTGCAAGATATCAGAAACTTTCGTTGAATCCACAAAAATTGACAGGACAATGTGGAAAATTAAAGTGCTGTCTAAATTATGAACTTGAAAATTATATGGAAGCATTGAAAGAATTCCCAAATACGAAAATCTTAATCGAAACAAAAAAGGGAAAAGCTAGTGTTCAAAAAATAGATATTTTCAAAAAAAAGATATGGTATAGTTATATAGAAAATAGTCATGACTGGTTTCAATTATCATTAAAAAATGTTAATAAAATGATTACGTTAAATAAACAAGGAAAAAAAGATTTTATACTTGAAAATTTTATAAAAACAATCTAGGTAAATAATTATTATGAACAAACTTTTTATTATACTTTTAATTTTATTCTCTTGTAACAAAAAAGTTATTTCTACTTATCAAGTAGATGAAAATAGCTGGAGTGCTAATGACTCTATTATATTTGATTTTAATATTTCAGATACAGTTTCAACATACAATTTATCTTTTTTTATAAGAAATACATTAGATTTTGAGTATAGAAATATTTTTTTACTTATTAATACAAATTATAATAATGCAACGATTAAAAAAGATACCGTAGAGTATGCAATCACAAATAAATCCGGACAGTGGCTTGGTCGTGGATTTGGTGATATGAAAGATAATTATTTAATTTTTGAAGAAAATTTAATTTTTAATAACACTGGTCAATATGAGTTAAGTGTGAAGCATGGAATGAGAAGTGAGCCGCTAATTGGAATTAATACATTTGGATTTAAACTTAATAAGAATGAAAATTAAAAATTTTAAAAAATACTTTTTTATTATCTTTTTAAGATACATAACTCCCGCTACTATAATTCTACCTGTGTTAATACTATTATTATGTTTATTTTGTGCAGCTAACGGTATATGGGGGCCCCTACCTGATTTTCAAGAGCTAGAAAATCCAGAAACTAATTTAGCAACAGAAATTATATCATCTGACAATAAAATACTTGGAAAATACTTCTACGAAAACCGTACTCACGTAGAATATGATTCTTTAGCAACAGTTCTCGTGGATGCTTTAATTGCAACAGAAGATGAAAGATTTTTTACACATTCTGGTATTGATTTTATAGCTTTAATTAGAGTGCTGAAAGGAGTGCTTACAGGCAATAGTAATCTTGGTGGAGGCAGTACCATTACACAACAACTAGCTAAAATGTTTTTTTCAAAAAAGCCAACATCCAAGATAGACAGAGTAAAACAAAAATTTAAAGAATGGATAATCGCAGTTAGGATTGAAAGACAGTATTCAAAACAAGAAATTATATCTATGTATTTAAATAGATTTGATTTTTTAAATCTTGCTGTAGGAATTAAATCTGCATCTAAAGTCTATTTTGATACAACTCCATATAATTTAAAAATCGAGCAGGCTGCTACATTAGTGGGTATGGCAAAAAATCCTTCTAGATACAATCCTTTACGATGGATAGAAAAAACGACTCAAAGAAGGAATATCGTTTTAAATCAAATGGTTAAAAATAATTATTTATCTAAAAAAGAATGTGATTCACTAACCCTAATACCAATTGAACTAAGCTACAAAAAAGTAGATCACAATGAAGGAACAGCAACATATTTTAGAGAGTATTTAAGATCTTATATGCGAAATTGGGCAAAAAAAATAGAAAAAGAAACTGGTGAAAAATACAATATTTATAAAGATGGATTAAAAATTTATACAACTATTAATTCAAAAATGCAGAAAAATGCAGAAAAAGCAGTTACTAATCACATAAAAAATCTTCAAACTAAATTTTATGATCATTGGAAAGAGTTTGAAAATGCACCATATGATACAAGTTGGCGTACTGGACAAATTGACACACTTATATTAATTCCTGCTATTAAAAGATCTGAGAGATATAGAAAACTAAAACTAGCGAAAAAAAGTGAAAAAGAAATTTTGAAAATTTTTAATAATCCCGTTAACATAAATGTTTTTTCTTGGAACGGAAGATTAGACACATTACTTAGTCCCTTAGATTCAATAAAATACTATAATTATTTTTTACATTCTGGCCTAATTTCTATTGACCCGTCGAATGGCCATATTAAAGCTTGGGTTGGTGGTATTAATCATGAACAATTTAAATATGATCATGTGTTTGAAGGTAAACGACAAGCTGGATCCACATTTAAACCTTTTATTTATGCAACAGCTATTGATCAATTTAAATACTCACCTTGCTTTAAAATTCCAAATGTTCAAGTAATATTTGAAAAAGGTAAAAGGTGGAAATTAGAAGAAGATTATATTCCGGAAAATGCAAATAAAGAATACGGTGGAGAATATACTTTAGTTGAGGGTTTAGCAAAATCTAAAAATACTATTTCTGCTTATTTAATGAAGCGTGTTGGACCAAAAAGAATAATTAATTTAGCTAAAAAAATGGGAATTAATAGTTATTTACCAGCTGTTCCTTCCTTATGTTTAGGTGCTGCAGAAGTATCCTTATTTGAAATTACTGGTGCATATACTACTTTTGCAAATGAAGGAATATATAATGAGCCCATCTTCATTACAAGAATAGAGGATAAAAATGGTATAGTATTAGAAAGCTTTTCTAATAGCCCCGTTGAAATACTAAGCAAAGAAAAAAATTATATAATGGTGAAATTACTCCAAGGTGTTATCAATAAAGGTTCAGGCGGAAGACTTCGTTGGAAATATCAATTTAAAAATCAAATTGCTGGTAAAACAGGCACTACACAAAATCACTCGGATGGATGGTTTATAGGCTTTGTTCCTAATTTAGTAACAGGAGTATGGACAGGTGCAGATAATCGATCTGTTCGATTTAGGGATTTATATTTGGGACAAGGTGCTGAAATGGCATTACCAATTTGGGGGGAATATATGCAATCTTTATATAACGAAAACTCACTAAATATATCTACTGAAAATTTCCCTTTTCCAGAGAATGGTGTTTCGGTAGTGCTCGACTGTAATAAAATAATAGATAATAATACCGAAGAAGAATTTTAATATGAATAAATTATATAATAATGCTCACGAGGCAATAATTGATGTAAAAGATAATAATACTATTATGCTAGGTGGTTTTGGGTTATGTGGTATTCCCGAAAACCTTATACAGGCACTTGTAAAAAAGGGAACTAAAAATCTTACATGTATTTCTAATAATGCAGGAGTAGATGATTTTGGTATTGGATTATTATTAAAAACTCGTCAAGTTAAAAAAATGATATCATCATATGTTGGTGAAAACTCTGAATTTGAACGACAACTTCTAAATGGTGAACTTGAAGTGGATTTAATTCCGCAGGGCACTTTAGCTGAAAGATGTAGAGCAGCTGGAGCGGGAATTCCCGCATTTTATACTCCTGCAGGTGTCGGAACAGAAATTGCGAAAAATAAAGAAATTAAATTATTTAATGGGAAAGAATATATTTTAGAATTAGCATTTCAGTCTGATTTTGCTTTTATCAAAGCTTGGAAAGGAGATGCCTTAGGTAATTTAATTTACAAAGGGACTGCTCGAAATTTTAATCCAATGATGGCTACAGCTGGAAAAATTACAATTGTTGAAGTTGAAGAATTAGTGCCTATTGGTAGTTTAGATCCAAATATAATTCATACTCCTAGTATTTATGTTGATCGAATTTTTGAAGGTAAAAATTATGAAAAAAGAATTGAAAAAATAACAACACAATAAAATATTATATAATGGGACTAAATAAATTTCAAATAGCACAAAGAATTTCACAAGAATTAAATGACGGTGATTATGTAAACTTAGGAATTGGTATACCAACTTTGATAGCAAACTATATTCCTAACAATATCTCTGTTATTATGCAATCTGAAAATGGTCTTCTTGGAATGGGCCCATTTCCTAAAAGGGAGGATGTCGATCCAGACTTAATCAATGCTGGTAAAGAAACAATTACTACTCTTGATGGCTCTTCTATTTTTAACTCATCTGAAAGCTTTGCAATGATTAGAGGAGGACGTGTTAACCTCACTGTTCTTGGTGCTATGGAGGTATCGCAAGCAGGTGATATTGCAAATTGGAAGATTCCTGGAAAAATGGTTAAAGGGATGGGGGGTGCAATGGACTTAGTAGCTTCAGCAAAAAATATCATTGTTGCTATGATGCATACAAATAAAAAAGGCGAGTCAAAGTTGCTAAAAAAATGTTCTCTTCCTATTACAGGTATTAATTGTGTAAAAAAAATTGTTACAAATTTAGCAGTAATTGATATAGAAAATAACAATTTTATTTTAAAGGAATATGCTCCTGGAGTATCAGTCGAAGAAATTAAAAATGCAACAGAGGGTGACTTAATTATAGCTGATTCTATTTCTGAAATGTGTCTACAATGAAAATAATATCATATAATATAAATGGTATAAGAGCAGCTGTTCGTAAAGGTTTTTTGAATTGGATAGAAACAGAATCCCCGGATGTAATTTGTTTACAAGAAATTAAAGCTAACACAGATCAGTTTGATGTTAGATTGTTTGAAAAATTAGGTTACAATTGTTATTGGCATTCTGCAAAAAAAGCAGGCTATAGTGGAGTAGCAATACTTACAAAACTAAAACCTAAAAATATTGTCTATGGATGTGGAATTAAAAAATTTGATGATGAAGGAAGAATTATAAAGGCTGAATTTGACAATATTAATATTTTATCTTGCTACTTTCCATCAGGTAGTAGCGGTGATATTAGGCAAAGTTTTAAAATGGATTTTTTAAAACTATTTTATAACTTTATTAGAAGAATCAAGGAAGAAAATAACACTCTAGTTTGTGGTGATTTTAATATATGTCATAAATCTATAGATATTCATGATCCTATTAGAAACAAATACTCATCAGGTTTCCTAGAAGAAGAACGACAATGGATAACCTCATTTTTAAAATTAGGATTTATTGATACTTTTCGCGAAATAAACAATAAACCAGAAAATTATTCATGGTGGAGTTATCGTGCAAGTTCAAGATTACGAAATAAAGGTTGGAGAATTGACTATCATATGTTAAGTGAGAATCTTAAAAAAAAGATAATTAATGCTGATATATTAAAAAATATTCATCACTCTGATCATTGTCCTATTTTACTGGAAATTTCTTAAGGACAAAGCACTGATTCACCAATCATAAGTGCAGTACCATTAAATCCTATTTCGACCAAATAACAATTGCCATTACCATCATTAATTATTAAATCATTTAGATTTAGATAATTCGAAGGTGGACCCACTGGACCCACTGGACCCACTGGACCCACTGGACCCACTGGACCTATCGGCCCCATACTTAAATCATTTAAAAAATCTTGTTCTGTTCCAGGATTTCCATCATTATCGCTGTCGTTATTTGCATTATCTCCTTCTTGATACCATAGCTCATATGTATTTGAAGCTAATAGTAAAATAAACTCATTTAATGTGCCTTCATTGCCGTTTGCTAGCCATGATTCATATAAACTTGCTCCAGTTGGACCTTGTGAACCAGTAAGGCCTTGTGAACCAGTAGGCCCAACTTCACCCTGTGGTCCAGTAGGTCCCATAGGTCCTTGTGGACCTGTAACACCCTGTGGTCCAGTAGGTCCCATTTCACCCTGTGGTCCAGTAGGTCCCATTTCACCCTGTGGACCTGGATTCCCCGGGTTTTCACTTGTCTCAGCGAACAATGCATAAGGTACACTTCTTAGTTGAGTAGATCCTATAATTAAATAATCTGTTTCTGAAGTGTTTGAACCTACTTCAGAGATACCTATTGTTAAAAAATGCAAGTGATTCCCCCAATCTATTAATTCAAAATCTGAAGTTGGAGTTGCTTGCCCACCACCAATAGCTAAATTTACTAATCCTATGTTATTAGTAGTTACTGAAAAATGTTCTTCTCTATATATTGGAAAGTTGTCAGGACTATCTTCAGAAATACTGACAGAAATATTAATTGTTTCATTCACTCTAGGCTGCCAGTTAGCATCTCTTATTACAGTTTGATATGAAAATGTGTGAGGTGCTTGTGCACCAACAAGTCCAATAAAAAGAATTAAAAAAATATTAAATAAATTTTTCATATTAATTATGCTTTTGAATTTGATAAAATTGTATTGAATTATCACTAAATACTATTTCTAAAAAGTAAACTCCATTTGAAAATAAAGATAGATCTATAACTTGTTTTACATCACCCGAAGCACTAGAAATTGATGCTAGGAGAACACCTTTTGTGTCAATTAATTTTAAATCTACTTTTTCTTTTGTGTTACAATTAATGTAAATAACATCAGTAGTTGGATTGGGATAAAAATCAATTTTATAATTTTCCCTAAACTCACTAATGTGTGATATCTCATAATTTTCTTGATGAAATCCTTGAGTGAGTATTACATCATTTTGATTAATTGTTTCAATAGAAATTTCTCCCAAAGAAAAAGATAAATTATAATTATCTTGTGATAATGTTCCACCTGAAGAAGCAATTAATTCAGGACTATTAATAATTTCTACCTGAGCATATAAATTATTCATTGAAAAGAAAAATAAAAATAAATATAATCTATACATAAATCTATTCTTTAATAAAACAATGTGTAGCTGACTGATCATCTGACTGTAAGTTAATAAAATATGTTCCTGTTTTTAATCTTTCAACATCTAATTTAATACTATTTGGTTCTGATTGAAAATTTTCATCTAAAATATCTAGTATTTGTCTTCCTTGACAATCATAAATCTTTAATAATAACTTTGAAAAGTTTTTAAAATTATGAGTAATTGTAATTTCACTGTTTACAGGGTTTGGAAATATATCAACATATGAATTTATGTTTTCTGATATACTTGTTTCCTCTGAAATACCTAAGTAAATATCTTCATCCCCTTCTTCGTAGGGTACATAATAAATTGGGCAAAAAAACATTTCATCAGTTGTTAATTCACCCCACGACATATTAAAATCATTAGTATTATCATATTTAGCAATAGCTTCTATTCTTGAGCCTGCAGGAATATGTTGCATATATTCAGGGTAATAAAAACCTTGCCAATCAAAATCCCAATCAGGAATTTTAATAATAGGTAATGTTTCCCCATTGGGGGTTTCAGCATATACTTCCCATGATTTCCCCATTAAATGAGAGTGTGGTAAAATACCCAATAAACTCCAGGCCTCAGGCAATTCGCAATTCTGTTCTCCATATAATCCTGTAGGTTGACCAAATTGATAAATTTCACTAGGGCCAAACATATCAAGAAAAGAATTTGAAAAGTTTAAACATGCCTCTAGTTCAGTTTGTGTATTTGCTTGTATATCCAAGTCTAATCTCAACCACATTTTCATTTGAACCTCTCGTTGTACTTCTGAGGCTGGTTTTGTAAATATATTTATTGATGACTTGTCCCATTCATCAATAGATGATGGGGCATAATGAATTTGACACAGTAAATCAGCACCTGCTGGAATTTTCATTCCAAGTTCACCATTCCAAACTATTGGATTCATTCCTGGTGCATAACCACCTAAAAAAACATAATCATTTGGACTTACCCCGTCTAAACTAAAACCACCAAAAGACTCATATCCTAAAACATTTGGTGATTCAGCATCAAGTTGTGCTGCAGTACCTGTAACATCAATCATCATAATTGCATGATGAACCGCCTCTCTATTATCAGGCCTAAATTCAATTGATTTAATATATGTGTCTTCTGTAAAACCGGTTGGAAATACAAACACTCTATAATCGTCCATATTATTTCCTTCAATATAATACTCGGATTCCATTTCAAAAACATAATCAGGCTCACCAATAGCTGATCCTGATGGAAAGTCAGGGATAGATGCTTCTAGGGATGGGTCTCCCTCAGGATACCCTTGATCAACCCAATCACTAATTAACATTTTTTCTTCTTCAGTTAAATATCGCTGATCCAATAAAGCATGATTTGTATAGCTAGGGTCTGGAGGCCAAGGAGGCATATAATTATTTTGAGTTACCTCTTTAATCATATCTGCCATTGCAGCTACCTCAGGATATGAGGTGAAAGACATAGGGCCTGCTTCACCTGGTCTATGACAACTTGTACAGTTATTATATATAATTGGGGAAATATCTTCAGTAAATGTAATTTCATTTGTTTGACCAAATGACAGATAACTAATAAAAGAAAACAGTATAATTTTTTTCATAAAAAAATAATTTTAATAATTTATAAGACAACCTACAGCATCCGTTTCGAAATATACAATTTCTTCCTGATTTATAAAATCAGTTAAAATATTTGACAAAAAATTCTGTGTTGGAGGACTCCATTCACCTAATTCTTGGTAACTATTATCAATCATTCCTTTATATACTAGTTCCCCATTTATCTCAATAAATATTTCTGGTGTTACTGAAGGTAAGTAATTTTGTGTATATAATCCTGGAATATTAGCATTATGATTATAGTCAATTGAAATATTAAAAGGAATATCATAATCTATTATAAAATCTGCAATACTACTATTTGTAGAAAATGAATTTGGCGAAAATCCTCTAAAAACAAAATCTTGATTTAAAGTGTCACAAAAGTATCGGTAAGCATCCCTAAGAGGACCACACATATACTGAGCTATTGGACAATTTTCATAAAGAAAAACCGTAACCATGACTTCAGGAATGGTGCTAGGCTCAGGCAAGCAAGCATCCCAACATTCTTCTAGTGAAGAAAACAAACCTGAATCACTCTCAACGCAGCAGCAACTTTCACATGCATATCTGGTTTCTTCAGCCTGTTCACAAGAAAAGAAAAGTAAAATTAAGAAAATAAATATTGTGAATCTTCTCATTATTTAACAAAGGTAATCATTTAATGGTTAATTATAATTCTTTTAATGAATAGTGAGCTGAAGAGGAGATTTGAACTCCCGACCTCTTCCTTACCAAGGAAGTGCTCTACCCCTGAGCTACATCAGCATAAAAAATATGATTTAATTTAATAAAATAACAAAGTTAATAATTTGAACTATATTGTCACATCTAAGATGTGATATGTCAAAAAGAAAAAAAAACAATCAAATAAACTTAAAAGATTTCATATTAGAAATTCTAAAAAATAATAAATCTACTATGAATAGTAGGCAGTTAGCCTGGGCACTAAATATGAAGGGTGGCAAACATCTTAAAAAGATTACTTCTTCTCTTAAGAAATTAGAACATGAAAAATTAATTATTCAATCTGAAAAATATAAATTTCAGTATAATAATAATAAGTTTACAACAGGTGTTATTGACATAAATAAAGCTGGTAATGGCTATGTATCATCTAAATTTTATAAAGATGATATTTTTATAGAAAAAAAAAACCGACTTAATTCTTTAAATCATGATACTGTATCAATAGAAATAATTAAAAGTAAAAAAAGTGGATTTGCTGGAAGGGTACAGGAAGTTATTTCAAGAAAACAAAATAAATTTATTGGAAGAATCAAAAAAGAATCAAAAAATTACTTTTTTATTGCGAATAATGCTAAAATAGGATCTGATTTTTTTATTCCACTTGAAAAATTAAATGGTGCTAATCATAATGATTTAGTAATAATTGAATTTATAGATTGGCCGGTCACTGCTGGATGCCCTTTCGGATCCGTAGTTAAAATTCTTGACGATGAACTAAATTTAAAAACATATATTAATTCATTAATTGAAACTTTGAGTCTTAGAAATTCATTTTCTGATGACATTAATTCTGAACTATCTAAAATTGATACGACGATTCCCGAAAAAGAAATAACAAAAAGAAGAGATTTCAGAGATAAGTTAACTTTTACAATTGATCCAGACGATGCAAAAGATTTTGATGATGCTATATCTTTTAACTTACTACCTAATAATAATATTGAAATTGGAATACATATAGCTGATGTCAGTTACTACATTCAACAAGATTCTGCTATTGATAAAGAAGCATTTTTAAGAGCATTCTCTATTTATTTCCCTGGCAAAGTGATTCCTATGATTCCTGAAAAATTATCAAATTTAGTTTGTTCACTCAGACCTAATGAAGACAAATTAAGCTTTTCCATTGTTGTTCAATTTAACACACAATTTAAAATGTTAGAAAATCTTTGGATGGGTAAAGGTATTGTTAATTCCAATAAACGATTTACATATGAGGAAGTTGAAAATATTATAAATTTAAAGGATTCAAAAAAATATAAAGAAATACAGATTCTATATAAGATAAGTAAAAATCTTAGGGAAAAAAGAATGAGGAGTGGTTCAATTGACTTCAATCGAAGTGATATAAAATGTATATTAAATAACGATATGGAGCCCGTTAAAGTAATCGAAAAAAAAACATTAAAAGCACATAATTTAGTTGAGGAATTTATGTTAATAGCTAATAAATTAGTAGCAAATAAACTATCTGCATTAAGGCAATCAATTTATAGAATTCATGATTTACCAAATCAAGAATCACTGGAAGAACTTTCTTTATATTTGAAGCATCTTGGAGAAACTAGTATTAATTTAAACTCGCGTGATAAAAATCTACCAAATACAATTAATAATTTATTAAAAAAAGATGATTTAAAGGCAAATAAAAAAATACTTCAGAACCTAATTTTAAGGTCGATGTCAAAAGCAAGCTACAGTAGGAAAAACATAGGACATTATGGTTTAGGATTTAAAAAATATACTCACTTTACATCTCCAATAAGAAGATATGCTGATTTATTAATTCATCGTATTCTAAATGCTGCGATTTACAATAGTAAAATTAACATTTCAGAATTAGATAAACAGTGTGTACATTTTGCGAATGTAGAAAAATCTTATACCGATATTGAAAGAAAAACAAATAAATTTATACAATTAAAATTACTAGAAAAGTCTATCGGTCAAACTTTTAAGGGTCTTATATCAGGATTAACAAAATGGGGTATATATGTTGAGTTGGAGGATGGGGCTGGCGAAGGTCTTGTTGCAATTAAAGAATTAAAAGACGATAATTATTATTTAAATGAAGCTAAAAAATCTTATGTCGGAAGAAAAAGTGGAAAAAAATTCCAACTTGGTCAGGAGGTAAGTGTAGAAATTAAAAAAATAAATTTATTAAAAAATGAAATGGACATGGTATTTGTTTAAAAACATATATTGTTTTATATATGTATATATATTGATTCCTATATTCTTAGTTGGCTGTGCTAATATTGTAGCACCTAGTGGAGGTGATAAAGACATATCCCCGCCTAAAATAATTTCAGCAAATCCTCCCAGCAAATCTATTAATTTTAATGGTAAAAAGATAATCTTAGTATTTGATGAATATTTCAAATTAAAAAAAAATAATATTAATCTTTCCCCGATATGTGAACCACCTCCAAAAATTAATATAAAAGGCAAAACAATTGAAATTAATATTGAGTGTGACCTAATGGATTCAACTACATACACAATAAATCTTAGCAAATCAATTGTGGATTTAAACGAGGGTAACATATTAAACAATTACAAATATGTGTTCTCTACAGGGGCCGAGCTAGATTCTTTAAGCATAAAAGGCTCTGTTAATGAGCTTTATAATAATAAGGTGGCCAACAATGTACTAATAGGACTTTATCAAAGCACAGACTCGATTAAACCTTATTATTACACATTTAGCAATGAAAATGGTGAATTTTTAATTGACAATATTTCTAAAAAAGACTTCATTCTTTTTGCTATTAAAGATGAAAATATGAATTTAAAATATGACACCGGTGAGATGATATCTTTACCTGAAAAAATTTATGATTTTAGTGGAAATAAAAATATTGGCTTATTTTATGAGGACCTCTCAAATCAAATTATAAATGTTGAAAACATTCATAGGAATTCAATTATCTTTAATCATGGTAATATCAACGATTCTATTTTTATTTTAAATACTAATGGATTATGGTCTAAAGGTAATAATTATTCAATGTTTTGGTTTAATGAAAATCCTACATTTATTAAATATAAATTTAATAATATAACTGATTCAATCCGAATTTTTAATAGAGATAGTGTTGAATTAAAATTAAATTTAACAAGCACGATTGAGGATTATTATTTTAACAAAAAAATTATTATAAACTCTAATATTCCTATTACGGATATAGAAGAAAATTTAATTTACTGGAAACACTCCGATCAAAGTACCAATCTGTCTATCATTGATGATTTTAATATACAGTTGGATGTTGCTGAAGCCACTGAAGCACCACAATTATTAATTATTAATAAAGGTGCTATTAATTTTGTAAATAACACTCTTAATGATTCGTCTGTCTTTAATTTTAACTATAACGAAAATGATTATGGTACCATTCATTTAAAATGTGAAACTTGCAGTGAAAAAACAATTATAGAATTATTTAATGCAAATCAAAATACAATAATAAAAGAAAGCTGGAAAGATCACCTTAAATTTAGTTTTATTACACCGGGAAAATATAATCTTCGAATATTTGAAGATCTTAATGGAGATTTCAATTGGAATAGTGGAAAAATTAACCCTATTAAAAAGCCTGAACCTATTAAAATATACCCAGAAGAAATTAAAATTAAAGCTAATTGGGAAATAGATCTTATAATTGAATGAAACATATATAGAAAACTATATGTTTTAAGCGATGAATTATTTCATACAATCTTGCTAAATTCCTTTAATTATGTTGTTTTATATTTTTTTCTGATTTAAATTAGTAACTGATTTACAATAAAATATATTTACAAAATGCAATCTTCAATAATTAAAAAATTTTTTATGGCATTGTCCGGCATTTTTTTAATGATTTTTTTATTACAACACCTTGCAATCAATCTCACATCACTAATTCCAGATAATGGAGAAACATTTAATACCATTTCACATTTTATGGGCTATAATCCAATTGTACAGTTTGTATTGCAACCTATTTTAATTTTTGGTGTGTGTTTTCATTTCGTAATGGGATTTATTTTAGAATATCAAAATCGAAAAGCTAGAGTTCAAAAATATATTTTACATAAAACAAGAAGTTCGTGGATATCTAGAAATATGATAATCTCCGGTTTAGTGATACTGGCTTTTTTAATTTTACATTTTGATGATTTTTGGCTGCCTGAAATTAATGATAAATATATAAACCCCGTACTACCCGATCCTGAAAAATATTTTTTCCATTTACAAGAACAATTTTATAACCAAACATATAGGACTATTTTTTACTGCATATCTTTTGTTTTATTAGGATTGCATTTGAATCACGGTCTAGCATCCTCTTTTCAATCAGTAGGAGTAAGCAGTGCTAATAAACACATATTAAAAGTAGCAGCCAACGTATATTCTATTACAATTACAGTAGGATTTATTTCTATTGCAATTTTTCATTATTTTATTCATTAGATTTTATATGAGCGAGCCAAATTTACATAATCATAATTCAAGTGAAAGTTTTCCTTTTTCTAATAAAGTGCCTAAAGGGCCAATAGGTAATAAATGGGAACAACATAAGGGAAAAATAAACTTAGTTAGCCCTGCAAATAAAAGAAATATTGATATTATAGTTGTTGGAACCGGTCTTGCGGGTGCATCTGCATCTGCAACACTAGCAGAACTTGGGTACAATGTAAAAGCTTTTTGCTTTCAAGACTCTCCAAGAAGAGCTCACTCTATCGCAGCACAAGGAGGGATTAATGCTTCAAAAAATTACCAAGGCGACGGTGATTCTAATTATAGATTATTTTATGATACAATTAAAGGTGGTGACTATAGGTCTAGGGAAGCGAATGTATATCGTTTAGCTGAAGTTTCAGCAAATATAATTGACCAGTGTGTTGCACAAGGGGTGCCTTTTGCAAGGGATTATGGTGGCCTACTTGACAACCGATCTTTTGGTGGTGTTTTAGTTTCTAGAACTTTCTATGCTAAAGGGCAAACAGGCCAGCAGTTATTACTGGGAGCATACTCTGCTCTTAACAGACAAATAAATAGAGGAAAGGTTAACATGTATACTCGACATGAAATGATGGACTTAGTGGTTGTTGATGGAAAAGCTCGTGGAATAATTGCCCGTAATCTTGTTAATGGGAATATTGAAAGACATGGCGCCCATGCTGTTGTTATTGCTAGTGGAGGATATGGTAATGTTTTTTATCTATCTACAAATGCTATGGGGAGTAATGTTACAGCAAGTTGGAAAATATATAAAAAAGGTGCATTTTTTGCTAATCCATGTTTTACACAAATACACCCAACATGTATACCTGTTTCTGGAGAACACCAATCTAAACTTACATTAATGTCAGAGTCGTTAAGAAACGACGGGAGAATTTGGGTGCCAAAACATAAAAAAGATGTGGAAAAAATAAGAAACAGGGAACTTAAGCCAACTGAAATAGCTGAGGAAGATAGAGACTATTACTTAGAGAGAAGATATCCTGCTTTTGGAAATTTAGTGCCTAGAGATGTTGCATCAAGAGCAGCGAAAGAGAGATGTGATGCAGGTTATGGGGTCAATAAAACTGGTCAAGCAGTTTACCTTGATTTTGCATCTGCTATAATTAGATATGGTAAAGAAAAGGCCATTTCTACTGGTCAAGACCCAAATAATACGACATTAATCGATAAGCTTGGTAAGCAGGTTATTAAAGCTAAATATGGTAACCTTTTTCAAATGTATGAAAAAATAGTTGACGAAAATCCATATGAAACACCAATGCAAATATTCCCTGCTGTACATTATACAATGGGTGGTGTTTGGGTGGATTATAATTTAATGACCACTATTCCGGGTTGTTTTGCAATTGGAGAAGCTAACTTTTCTGATCATGGTGCAAATAGACTTGGGGCATCTGCACTAATGCAGGGATTAGCAGATGGCTATTTTGTTTTACCATATACTATTGGGGACTACTTAGCAAATGACATTAAAACTGGTAAAATAGATGTGAATATGAAAGCCTTTGAAGATGCGGAGAAAAAAGTAAAAGAATTTATATCAAATATTTCATCAAATCAATCTGGAAACCCCGTAGATTATTACCACAAAAAACTTGGTCAAATTATGTGGAATAAGTGTGGGATGTCTCGAAATGAACAAGATTTAAAAAAAGCAATAGAAGAAATTAAAATACTAAAAAAAGACTTTTATAAAAATGTTTATGTCCCAGGAGAATCAGGTGGTTATAATGAAGAACTTGCTAAAGCTGGTCGTGTAGCAGATTTTTTAGAACTCGGTGAACTTTTTGCAATAGATGCCCTGGAAAGAAAGGAATCCTGCGGGGGTCATTTTCGAGAAGAGTATCAAACTAAAGAAGGTGAAGCTCTGAGAAACGATGAAGACTACACTTTTGTTTCATGTTGGGAGTTTATGGGAGATGGAAAAACCCCTAAGCTCAATAAAGAACAATTAAAATTTGAGTCTATTGAATTAAAATCTAGAAGCTATAAATAATATGGATTTATCACTTAAAATTTGGAGACAAAAAAATAAAAACGAAAAAGGGTCCATGCAAGACTACTCAATAAAAAATATAGAACCTGATATGTCATTTCTTGAAATGCTTGATGTGCTTAATCAGCAACTTATTAGTGGCGGAGAAGAGCCTGTTGCTTTTGACCATGACTGTCGAGAAGGTATTTGCGGATCTTGTTCTTTGGTTATTAATGGAGCTCCACATGGACCCCATAAAAGCACAACCACATGTCAGTTACATATGAGAAAATTTAAATCTGGGGACACAATTTATATTGAACCATTTAGAGGCTCTGCTTTTCCGATTATTAAAGATTTGATTGTTGACAGAAGTTCATTTGATAGAATACAGCAGGCTGGCGGGTATGTGTCAGTTAACACATCAGGTAATACGGTCGATGCAAATGCTACTCCAATACCAAAACCAAATGCTGATGAAGCATTTAAATCTGCAGCTTGCATTGGTTGTGGTGCCTGTGTTGCTGCCTGTAAAAACTCATCTGCTATGTTATTTGTTGGTGCTAAAGTTTCACAATATGCTCAACTTCCACAAGGCAAAGTTGAAAGAACTGAGCGAGTTAAAAATATGGTTGTCCAAATGGACAAAGAAGGTTTTGGTAATTGCACTAATACTGGTGCTTGTGAAGCACATTGCCCAAAAGAAATTTCATTGGACAATATTGTAAAACTAAATAGAGAATACTTAAACTCAAAAATCAAATAATGAGATATCCTCCAATTGATAATAAATTATTTAAAAGTAATCGTTCTGAATTTTCAGAATTATTAAGAAATAATTCTATTGCCATATTTAATTCCAATGATTTAATGCCGAAAAATGCTGATCAATTAATGACATTTAAGCAAAATAGTGACCTTTTTTATTTATCTGGTATTGATCAGGAGGAAACTATATTAGTAATAAAAAAAATAGAGGGTAAGATAACTGAATTTCTTTTTATAAGGGAAACAAGTGACACTCTAAAAATATGGGAAGGGGAAAAACTTTCTAAAGATAAAGGAAAAAATATTTCTGGAATTAATAATATCTTTTGGAATACAAGTTTTGAAAAAAGATTACCTGAATTAATGTCAGGAGTGGAATATATATATTTAAATAGTAATGAACACCCAAGAGCAAATGTCGTAGTTGAAACAAGAGATGCTAGATTTCAAAAATGGCTTACACTAAAATATCCAAACTACAAATACAAAAAAAGTGCGAAATTATTACATAAGATTAGGCCTGTTAAAAAAAGTACAGAAATTGACCTGATTCAATCAGCATGCAATATCACAAAAAAAGGTGTTCAAAGGGTATTCAAATGTTTAAGGCCTGGTATATATGAATATGAAATTCAGGCTGAAATAATACATGAATTTTTACTTAATAAAGCAACTGGATTTGCATACGATCCTATTATTGCTTCCGGAAATAATGCTTGTATACTGCATTATGGATCTAATAATGAAATATGTAAAGATGGAGATGTTGTATTAATGGACTTTGGTGCTGAATATGCTAATTATTCATCTGATTTAACTAGATCATTTCCTGTGAATGGGAAATTTACTAAAAGACAAAAAGATGTTTATAACAGTGTATTAAATGTTATGAAAGATGCAACCAATATGTTGTCTCCTGGTGTCTTACTCTCTGATTACGAAAAAGCTGTTGGTAAATTAATGGAAAAAGAGCTGGTAAACTTAGGGCTACTGTCATTGAGTGACATCAAGAATTTTAACACCCTTCCTGCTTATAAAAAATACTATATGCATGGAACATCTCACCATCTTGGGCTTGATGTGCATGATGTTTCTGAGCCGGAAACACCTATTAAAGAGGGTATGATTCTCACATGTGAACCTGGTATCTACATCCCGGAAGAAGGTCTTGGAATTAGGCTTGAAAATGATATTTTAATTAAAGAGGGCAGAAATATTGACCTAATGGCCGACATCCCTATCGAGGTTGATGAAATTGAACACTTTTTAAATATATAGTTTTCTATATGTTTTAATTTTTTTCAATAAATGAATCCCAACCATCTGAACTTATATCAACTGATTGTTCTGAAGTTGTTATTAACTCTATTTTAAAAGGAGTTGATGTCATATGTCCTATAATATGAGTGTCTTTTATGGCCTCTAGTTTACTCTGTGCCGCTAATGGAGCTGTAAATAATAATTCATAGTCCTCTCCACCATGCAAAGCACAAATTGTAGGATTAATATTTAGTTCAATAGCTGCTTCAGAAGTAAAGCTTGAAATGGGAATTTTATTTTCAAATATCTTAACCCCAATATTTGAGGCCTTGCAAATATGCCTAATATCTGAACTTAGGCCATCTGAAATGTCAATCATCGCAGAAGGTTGTATTTCATTTTTCTTTAAAATATCAATAACATCTACTCTAGCTTCAGGCTTTAATTGTCTTTCTAAAATGTATTTATAATTTTCTAATTCGGGTTGCACATTTTGATTTTCATTAAAAATATACCTTTCTCTCTCCAATATTTGCAATCCTAAATATGCTGCACCTAAATCACCAGAAACACATAATAATTCATTTGGTTTAGCCCCTTTTCTATATGTTATTTTTTTACCATTTACTTTTCCAACAATTGAAACATTAATAACAAGCCCACTAGAGCTGCTTGTGGTATCGCCTCCAATAAGATCAATACTATAGTTAGCGCATGCTAATTTTACTCCTTCATAAAGTGTTGAAATATGTTCTAAGCTATACTTATTAGGAATAGCCAAAGAAACAAGTGCATGAGTAGCATGGCCATTCATTGCACATATATCAGAAACATTAACTACTATTGATTTATAACCTAAGTGTTTTAGTGGAGTATAGGCTGAATCAAAGTGAACACCCTCAACCAACATATCAGTACTTATAAGATAATCTTCATTTTTTAAATATGGTATTACAGCAGCATCGTCTCCTATCCCCATTTTAGTTAATGAAGAATTTATTTTAATATCACTTACTAAATTATCTATTAAATTAAATTCCCCTAGATTGGCTATTGGTGTAAATTTATTTTTGTTCATTATTATAGTATCTAAATGTTGATATAAATATAATAGTTATTTAGAATGTTTACAGTGAAAATTTTTACCTTTGTAAAAAATATAAATTAATGGTAATTATATCTGATCAAGCAAAAGAAAAATTGATTTCTCTAATGGATAAGGACAAAGAGGGCTTGAAGTATGTTCGAGTTGGCGTCACATCAGGGGGCTGCTCTGGACTCTCTTATAATTTAGATTTTGACGCTAAAATTTTATCCACTGATAAAGTTTTTGAACATAATGAAATTACACTTCTTGTAGATGAAAAAAGTTATCTTTACTTAGTGGGAACCACATTGAATTATTCTGGAGGTTTAAATGGGAAAGGATTTGTGTTTGAAAACCCCAATGCATCAAGAACCTGCGGGTGTGGAGAAAGCTTTGCATTATAAAACAATAAATGGAAAAAAAAGACGAAAAAAAAATAATTGCAGAAATTACTGAGCAAAGCTATAAATATGGATTTGTATCTAAATTAGACTCTGACACTATTGATAAAGGACTCAATGAGGACACAATAAAACTTATATCCCAAAAAAAAGGGGAACCAGAATGGATGCTTGAAAAAAGATTGAATGCTTTTAAATTATTAAAGACCATGAAGCCCCCTAACTGGGCAAACTTAAAATTTGATGAAATAGATCTTCAAAACATAATATACTACTCTGCTCCGAAAAAAAAGGCATCTCTAAAAAGCTTGGATGAAGCTGATCCGGAGCTCCTTAAAACACTAAATAAATTAGGTATCTCAATTGAAGAACAAAAGAGATTAACAGGTGTTGCTGTTGATGTAGTTATTGATAGTGTTTCAGTTTCCACATCTTTTAAAGAAAAATTATCTGAACTAGGTATAATTTTTTGCTCTATTTCAGAGGCCATTAAGAAATATCCTGAACTGGTAAAAAAATATATCGGAACTGTCGTCCCTCCGAAAGATAATTTTTTTGCAGCATTAAATTCAGCTGTTTTTAGTGACGGATCATTTTGTTTTATTCCTAAGGGTGTTAAATGTCCTATGGAGCTTTCTACTTATTTCAGAATCAATGAAGCTGGTACTGGGCAGTTTGAAAGAACATTAATTATTGCGGAGGAAAATAGTTTTGTAAGTTACTTGGAGGGCTGCACAGCTCCTCAAAGAGATGAAAACCAACTTCATGCTGCTATAGTTGAACTTATTGCCTTAGATTCAGCTGAAATTAAATACTCAACTGTTCAAAATTGGTACCCTGGAGATAAAGATGGAAAAGGCGGAGTTTATAATTTTGTTACCAAAAGAGGAATCGCTCATAAAAAAGCTAAAATTTCTTGGACACAAGTAGAAACAGGGTCATCAATAACATGGAAATACCCATCATGTATACTTAAAGGTGATGACTCAATTGGTGAATTTTTTTCAATTGCTGTTACTAATAATTATCAACAAGCTGATACTGGGACAAAAATGATTCATCTTGGAAATAGAACAAAAAGTACAATTATAAGTAAGGGGATTTCTGCAGGTAATAGTAATTCAAGCTACAGGGGGCTTGTTCAAATAAATAGACAGGCTAAAAATTCTCGAAATTTTTCACAATGTGATTCATTATTAATGGGCAACAAATGTGGAGCACACACATTTCCATATATAAAGGTGAGGAACAAATCCTCTGTTGTAGAGCATGAAGCAACTACATCTAAAATTGGAGAAGATCAATTGTTTTATTGTAATCAAAGAGGAATTGGAAATGAAGAATCTATTGCACTAATTGTAAACGGATACTGTAAAGATATTTTGCAAAAACTTCCTATGGAATTCGCAATTGAGGCAAAAAAATTATTAGAAATAACACTTGAAGATAGTGTTGGTTAAAATAAAAATACTATGTTAAAAATTAAAAATTTACATTGCAATATAAACTCAATACCAGTTTTAAAGGGTTTAAATTTAACAATTAATCCAGGCGAGGTGCATGCTATTATGGGGCCAAATGGGTCGGGAAAAAGTACTCTTGCTTCTATAATTGCAGGGAATGAGAATTATGAAATAACCCAAGGTTCAATTAATTTTTCAAATAACGACTTACTGGATTTTTCTCCTGAAGAAAGGTCACATCTTGGTATTTTTTTATCTTTTCAATACCCAGTTGAAATCCCAGGAGTTAGTGTAAGTAACTTTATAAAAACCGCGGTTAACGAACATAAAAAAATTAACAATTCAAAAGAGCTCACATCAACTGAATTATTAAAACTTATGAAAAGTAATTTAAAATTGCTTGATATGGACCCTAGTTTTTTATCAAGATCTATGAATGATGGTTTTTCAGGTGGCGAAAAAAAAAGAAATGAAATTTTTCAACTTGCAATGCTTCAACCTAAACTTTCCATTCTAGATGAAACAGACTCAGGCTTAGATATTGATGCACTGCGAGTTGTGGCGGCTGGTGTTAATAAATTAAGATCTGATTCAAATTCATTTATAATTATTACCCATTATCAACGATTACTTAACTATATCTCTCCGGACTTTGTTCATGTACTAAATGACGGGAAAATTGTAAAATCTGGAGATGCAAAACTTGCTTTAGAACTAGAAGAAAAAGGCTATGACGGACTTTAAGTGTTATACTGAAAATACTGATTTACTTGCTGATTTATCATGTGCTGAATTTTACATCACCATAGTAAACAATCAGTTAAATTTAAATTTATCTAAATTACCAAAAGGGGTTAGCACATTTAATTTAGGAGAATTAAAAAGTCGCACTGATTTTAAAACTTTTCAAAATTCAAAAAATAAATTAAATAATAACGATTTTATTGTTGAAATAGATTCCTCAATTAAATTAAATCAACCAATATATATTAATCATATAATTGATAATAATTATAAAAACAATGACAATATTAATATAGCTTATCATATTAAAGAATATTCTGAAATATCGCTTATCGAAAAAGTCTATGTAGCAAATAAGAGTTGCTCTAAAAAACCAATAATTACTAATTTAACCTCTTTTTGGAAAATTGATAAAAATGTACAATTATATCACTATGAGTTTAGCCCCGCTGATTTGCATGAAGGCTCTGCTCTTACAAAGAAACTAAATTTGGAGCAACGGCAAAATAGCGAAGTGTCATTTTACACATTCTATTTAAATAATAATAAAATTCACAATAATATAAACATACAACTAGATGAGCCTGGTGCAAAATGTAATTTATTTTCTATTTCTATGTTGTTTAATGCTGGTTGTGTAGAAAATAATATCATTGTAAATCATAATTCTCCTGAATGCGAAAGCCGCCAAATATATAAAGGTGTATATAATGATAAGAGTATTGGAAAATTCAACAGTACTGTGTACGTTGCAAAAGATGCACAAAAAACATTTAGCAAACAACAAAACAATAATATTTTACTATCTGACTACTCATCTGTTAGCTCTGACCCTCAATTAGAAATTTATGCTGATGATGTTAAATGTGAACATGGGTCTACAATAGGGCAAATTGACCCAAAAGCATTGTTTTATTTGCAATCAAGAGGGTTAAATGAAAAACTTGCAAGCAACATGCTTTTAAATGCATTCTTAAGTGAAGTAATTAACCAGATTAATGATGCTAACATAAAAAGCACCGTCTTATTAGCTGTAAATAAACGACTATAATTAATGTATTAAAAATATAATAATATTGTATACTGATAATAAAAATATTATAAAGCAATTTCCTTATTTACAGTCCGTAAAAAATAAAGATATAGTATACTTTGATAATGCTGCAACAACTCATAAGCCTAATAAAGTTGTTGATGCAATATGTGAGTTTTATAAATCAAATAATACAAATATCCACAGAAGCACACATGTTCAGGGGGCAGCAATAACTCAAGATTATGAAGATTCAAGAAAATGTATAGCAAAATTTATTGGAGCTAAAAATAATAACGAAATTATATTTACAAGTGGTGCTACTGAAAGTATAAATTTATTAGCAAATTCATACGGGCGAAAAAACATACAAAAAGGGGATGTTATTTTAATCTCTGAAATTGAGCACCATTCTAATATGTTGCCTTGGACCACTCTTGCTAAAGAGACGGGAGCTGAAATCCAAATAATACCATTAAATGAGGAGCTAATGGTAGATTTAAGTGAGTTGAAATTAATTTTAAACAATAAAGTTAAAATAATTGCTATTCACCATATTTCAAATGTTACTGGTATTATGCAAAATATTAAATCAATTATTAGTATCGCTCATAAATTCAATATTCCTGTTTTTGTAGATGGTGCCCAAGCTCCATCTCACATTAAAATTGATGTTAATCTATTAAATTGTGATTTTTATTGTTTTTCTGGACACAAATTATTTGGACCCACAGGAGTTGGTGTTCTATTTATAAAGCATAAATACTTTAAACAACTTACACCTTATAAAACAGGTGGACAAATGGTTGTAACTGCATCTATAAAAAAACCTAAATGGGCGGAAATGCCTTTACAGCTTGAAGCTGGAACCCCAAATATAGCCGGTGTACTAGGCTTAAGGGCGGCAATTGAATTTATAAAAGAATACGGTATTAATGAAATAATTAAAAAAGAGGAAGAGCTTAATTCATATATGGAAATGCAATTAAAAAACATTCCTAAATTAATTCAATATGGTAAATACAATAAAACTGCCCCGATTTTTGCATTTAATATAAAGAATATACACCATTATGATATTAGCACATTATTAGCACAAAATAACATTTTAGTAAGATCCGGGCATCTTTGTAATCAAGGTCTCATGAATCATTTAAAGATTGATGGATGTGTTCGAGCTTCACTAGCTTTTTATAATAATTCTAATGAAATTGATAAATTTATATCAGTTTTGAAAAAAATAATTTCATTTTTAAAATAAAATGTTAGAAAAAATTGAAAAAAAAATAATTACTGACTTCTCTCTTTTCCCATCTTGGGAAGAAAAGTATGAATATATTATAGAATTAGGCAAAGAACTGGCTCCACTAAAACAAGTTTATAAATCAGAAAAACACCTGATTAAAGGTTGTCAATCAAGAGTTTGGTTAGTGTGCAAATACAACAAGCCAAAGTTATATTTTTTTGGAGATAGTGATGCCTTAATTACCAAAGGAATTGTTGCATTAGTTATTAAACTATATTCGCAATCTAGTCCGCAAGAAATCATTAATAATGATATGGGGGTTTTTTCTAAAATAGGCTTAAATGAGCATTTGTCTATGACAAGGTCTAACGGTTTAAATTCTATGTTAAAAGTAATTAAAAACTATGCTTTAAAATACTATAAAAATGAGTGAAAATCTACAAAAATTAGGTGAAGATGTGGTTAAGGTTTTATGTGAAATTTATGACCCTGAAATTCCTGTTAATATTTATGAATTGGGATTAATTTATGATGTCCAAATTAGTGAAAATTTTGAGGTGAAAATTTTAATGACATTTACCGCTCCTAATTGTCCTGTTGCGGAAACAATGCCTGTTGAAATAAAAGAAAAAGTTGAAAAAATTCCAACAATTAATAAAGCAACAATAGACATTACCTGGGACCCCCCTTGGCAAAAAGATATGATGTCAGAAGAAGCAAAGTTAGAATTAGGATTTTTATAAATATGAATCAGAATATTAAAAATAAAATTGACGAAGCAGGACTAGTAACATTGGACTTAAAAATATTTGAAGTTCAAGGTGAAAGGATGTGTATCGATTTAGCTGATTGGCTTGATAATGAATTTATTATTAAAGAGGCTTCATTTAAGGAAAAAATTGAAAAATATAATTGGAGCAAAATGCAAGATGCTTTCGTGGCAGTATTTTGCTCTAAAGATGTGATTATTCCACCTTGGAGTTACTTATTGATACAAACAAAGCTAATTACTATTGCTAGACAAGTTTTTTTTTCTGATATTCACACAATGAATTTATTATTATTTCAAAAAAAATTAGATGAACTCAATTTAAAAGAGTATAAAAATAAAAGGGTGTTTCTAAAAGTATGTTCTGGAAGCCCTGTTCCATTGGGCGGTCTTTCTCTATGTGTAAATAAACTTATACCGTGTGTAAAAAGTTTATTTTATGGAGAACCCTGTTCTAGTATTCCATTAATTAAAAATTAAATTATTATGAGAAAAGTTTTTGCTATTATATTAGTTTTATTATTGTCTATTCCTATCAATTCTTCTGCTGACGAAGGAATGTGGCTTCCAATGTTTATTAAAAGATTGAATATTCAGGATATGCAATCAAAAGGTTTAAATTTAACCGCTGAAGAAATTTATAGTGTTAATACAGCTTCTTTAAAAGATGCTATTATTAGTTTTAACGGCTATTGCACAGGTGAAATAATTTCACCAAAAGGCCTATTGCTCACAAATCATCACTGCGGATATGATGCAATTCAAAATCATAGCTTAGGTGAAAAAGATTATTTGGGTGATGGTTTTTGGGCCAAAAGCCTAGAGGAAGAACTTCCAAATGAAGGTATGTTTGTAGATTTTTTAGTCCGAATGGAAGATGTAACTAAAGAAGTTTTAGATAGCATTGACTATGATACAGAAGAAGACTCCAGAAATGATTTGATTTCTAAAAGAATTAAGGACATTAAAAATCGTGAAATAGGAGATTCTAATTATTGGGCAGAAATTAAGCCGTTTTTTGGTGGAAATGAATACTATTTATTTATTTATGAAAGGTATAATGATGTTCGTCTAGTTGGTGCTCCCCCAGAATCAATAGGTAAGTATGGTGGTGACACGGATAACTGGATGTGGCCAAGACATACTGGTGATTTTGCCTTTTTCAGAATTTATACTGCTCCGGATGGCAGTCCTGCAGAGTATAGTGAAGAAAATATTCCACTAGTCCCAAAACATCATTTACCTATTTCACTGGATGGGGTTGATAATAATGATTTTGCTATGGTAATGGGTTACCCAGGGGGGACAGATAGATATTTGTCGTCTTTTGGTGTGCAGTCCGCAATAGAAACTTATAATCCAACGGTTGTTAAGGTGAGAGCTGCTAAACTTGACATCTTAAATAATTATATGCGAAATGACAGAGAGGTAAGTATTATGTATGCGAGTAAAAAGGCGAGAATATCCAACTATTGGAAATACTATATTGGACAGACTAGGGGTTTAAAACGACTAAATGTATATGAAAAAAAGAAAGATTTAGAGAAAAGTTTTGAATCATTTGCTAACTCTAGTGAAAGCAATAAAAAAATATATGGAAATGTTTTAGCTAATATTGAAGCTGCAAATATACAATTAGGAAAAACTACTCTTTCAAGAATATATTTAAATGAAGCAGCATGGTCAGGACCAAGCTTTGTTAGGCTTGCAAGAAGATCTGAGTCTTTACTGAGAGCACTCGATGGTGGCGATAAGTCAAAAATAGTGACAGCACTAAATAAATTCAAAGAACAAGTTAACTCTAATTTTGAAGAGTATAAAAAAGAAATTGATAAAGATATTTTTATAAAAATGATGGATATGTATTTTAGTGGAGTGCCTAAAAACCAACTACCAAATGCTATAGATTCATTACAAAAAAGATTTCGTGGAGATTTCGAAAAATGGGGAAATGCACTATATGATAAATCTATTTTTGTGGATAAAGAAAAAATGAATGATTTTTTAAATTCTATTAATACTAATTTCGGAGATGTTGCAGCATCCATTATTAGACAAGATCCAGCATATAAGTTACAGAAATCCATTTTATCAAATTATTTTCAAGTAATACGCCCACAAGACACAGCTCCACAAAAATCTCTAAATGTTGCTAATAGGCTATATATTGATGGACTAAGAAAGATGTATCCAAATAAAAAATTCTATCCTAATGCAAATTTTACAATGCGATTAACTTATGGTAGTATTGGGGATTATAATCCTGGTGATGCTGTACACTACGATTTTATAACCACCTTAAGTGGGGTAATGGAAAAAATGGATAATGATAATCCAGAATTTATTGTGCCAGAAAAATTAACAAATTTATACGACAAAAAAGATTATGGTAAATATGGTAATAATGACGGTACTATTAATGTCTGCTTTATTTCTAATAATGATATTACGGGCGGTAATTCTGGCTCACCAGTAATTAATGGTGATGGGCATTTAATTGGGTGTGCATTTGATGGTAACTGGGAGGCTATGAGTGGAGATATTGCATTTGAAGACCAACTTCAAAGAACAATATCTGTTGATGTGAGATATATTTTATTTATCACAGATAAATTTGCTGGAGCTAACAATATTATAGACGAGCTAACATTAATTTCAACAGGTAAAAAAACTAAAAAAAGTAGAAAATTACCTACTTACAGTGAAGCATGGAGCTCTAATTCTATGGGGATTAAAAAACGATATGTAAATAAAGCAGCTTTTGTGGCAGACGCTAAATTATGGTGGGCAAAACAAGCAAATTAATTTTTAAATAATTTATATTGGAAACTGCAGATTTAGCTATTTTAACTGAAAAAAGATACCTGCAAAAAAAAGTTGGAAATCATTATGTAGAAAACATATTTAAAGAAGATAATCTTATCCAAAAAGAGTTAGAATTATTGGGATTAAATTGTAAAAGGGTTGCATGGGACGACAACTTTAACCCAGCCTTATTTAAATATGCATTATTTAGAACAACATGGAATTACTTTGATCAAATACATAATTTTAATAATTTTCTAAAAATCTGTGAAAATAAAGTAATACTTATTAATTCTAGAGAACAGATATTGTGGAATTTAAATAAAAAGTACTTATTAGAATTACAATTGTCTGGAATAAATATTCCAAAAACACATCTTGTTAAAAAGGGGAGTGATTGTGATTTGATACAGCTTTGTTGTGATTATGGTTGGCAAGAGGTGGTTGTAAAGCCATGTGTTTCTGCTGCAGCATGGAATACCCATTATATTAAAAAAATAAATACTGATTCAAATAGTTTATTTAAAAATCTAGTGCAGAATCATGATATGTTGGTTCAGCTTTTTCAAAAAAATATTTTAAATTTTGGAGAAATTTCACTAATGATGATAGATGGTAAATACTCTCATGCTGTTTTAAAAAAAGCTAAAATAGGTGACTTTAGGGTACAGGATGATTTTGGCGGCACAGTGTCACAATACCAACCCTCAAAAAAAGAAATTCAATTTGGTGAAAATACCATCAACAAACTATCATTTAAACCTATCTATGCAAGAGTTGATATTATTATTGACAACAATAACAACCTAGCACTATCCGAATTAGAGTTGATTGAACCAGAGATGTGGTTTAGATTTTTTCCTTCTTCAGCAAAGAAATTAGCATTAAAAATTAAAAATTATTTTAACTGAAATTTTAATAGGCTCGAGAGTCATTTCCCTCAATATAATATACAAATGACCTGTTAGCCACCATATTGCCACCAGCAGTTGGATAGTCACCAGTAAAATACCAGTCTCCTGTGTGATTTGGGGATGCTTTATGTAAACATTCTACTTTTTGAAATAAAACATCGAAATCTGTTGAAATATTGTCAGTTTTTAAAAGCGAGGCTATTTCTTTTGAAATTTCATATTGTGTAAATGGAGCATATATATTCTTGAGGTGATTTACTTGTTTTTCTTTCGGTGTTGTTTTTGCTGCCTTACATTTATTATAAGTCGTTTTTATTAATTCTCTACCTTTTTCTGTTTTTTTCAACAATGAGATAGCTGCTTTGAAAGCAATGAAATCACCTAATTTAGCCATATCTATTCCATAGCAATCTGGATATCTAATTTGCGGTGCCGATGACACAACAATAATCTTTTTTAAATTTAACCTATCTAATATTCTTAATATACTTTTTTTCAAAGTTGTACCCCTAACAATACTATCATCTAAAATAACAAGTGTGTCTGTACTTCTAGCTATACCATATGTAACATCGTAAACATGTCCAACTAAACCATCCCTATCACTATCCGAAGTAATAAATGTTCTTAATTTTGCATCTTTTACCGCCATCTTTTCAACTCTGATTTTTTGACATATAATATCTTTCAACGTGTTTGTATCTCCACTTAATAATAAAGTTTCTTTTTCGCGATTCAATTGACTTTCAAGTTCGGAAACTAGCCCCAAAAAAGCTGTTTCTGCTGTGTTAGGTATATATGAAAATACTGTGTTGTTAAAATCGTTTTTGATTATGGATGAAATAGGTTTAGCTAAGAGACATCCTAGCATTTTTCTTTCATTGTAAATTTCATAATCATTACCTCTTGAAAAATATATTCTTTCAAATGAACAGGATTTTCTATTTTTTTTCTCAATAATTTGACTAAACTCAACTTGTCCGTTTTTTTTAATAATAATAGCCTTGCCTCTTGGTAGTTCGTGGATTTCTTTTGAGCTTACATTAAATGCCGTTTGAATTACGGGTCTTTCAGAGGTTACAACTGCAATCTCATCATTAACATAATAATAAGCTGGTCTTATTCCGTTAGGGTCACGAAGTGCAAATGCATCTCCATGTCCAAGTAATCCTGACAAAACAAACCCACCATCCCATTTTTTAGATGCATTGATTAATATATTAGAAATATTAATATTGTTTTCAATTAGTTTTGAAATTTCAATATTAGAAAGATTTTCTGATTTATATTTATTATATAATCTAGCATTTTCTTCATCGGTAAAATGACCTATTTTTTCTAAAATTGTAACCGTGTCTGATTTTTCTTTTGGATGTTGTCCTAAATCAATTAATTGATTAAACAACTCCTCAACATTAGTCATATTAAAATTACCAGCTAAAACTAAATTCCTAGATTTCCAATTATTTTGTCTTAAAAAAGGATGACACTGTGTTATGTTGTTTGTTCCATAAGTTCCATATCTTAAATGCCCCAAAAATAACTCTCCCATAAATGAGCAGTTATTTTTCAACCAAATAGGGTCATCGAATTTAGAGGGATATCTTTTCTTTATTTTATTAAAATTTTCACTAATCTTTAAAAAAACATCTTGAATTGAATTTTGCTCCACAGAGCGTCTTCTACTAATATATGGTTTTCCTGGTTGAGCATCTAGCTTAATATTAACCAATCCAGCCCCATCTTGTCCTCTGTTTACTTGTTTTTGCATTAACAAATACATTTTATTTAAACCATATAGAGCTGTCCCATATTTTTTTTGATAATAACTTAAGGGTTTTAATAGTCTTAATAGGGCTATTCCGCATTCGTGTTTTATGTAATCACTCATATGTAGTATTTGTCATATTTAAACAAAATTATAAAAAATCTTCTTTTTTAATCCCTAACCAATCTAAGACATTTTTATGCCAAATGTTTTTTCCTTCTTTTTTTGTAAAAACACCTTTTTCAATAGCATAGTCTAAAACACGACCCGGATAAGAGGTCCCTATGTCTTCCATTTCTCCCAACGGATAAGGGTCATCTAAACCCATTATGATTTGATTAACTCCAACTCTCTTCTTTAAAAGTTCCAAAGTGTGTGAATCATGTACCAATGTGTCAAAAAATAAATTTTTATGACCTAATGTTTTTCTAGGGTCTTGAAGGTTTTTAAAAATATCTGGACGACCATCATATCCCTGAACTCTCCTGCCGTAATTTGCTATACCTAACATTCCACCGTGTGCAAAACTAGTTCTTATATTCCTATATTTATTTGGCAGGTCCCGAAGTGTGAACACATGTAATGTGTCTGCACACTGGGCCATCATCCAAATTAAATGAAATCTCCAATAATGATTTTTTAAAGCAATCATTTTATCTGCATCATAAGGGTGAATTTGTATAGCTAATTTATGTTTGTCAGCCATCTCAAATATAGGGTCAACATCTGATTCTGCAACTGATGTCCATTCCTTTTGAGAATTTAAAAAATGGGTTGGTAGGCACAGAATCCTTAATCTAAGCTTATTAACACACCTATCTATTTCTTTAAGTGCTTGATCTATATAACATGGCTGAACCACAAAGCCACAGGTGAATTTTTTTGGATATTCACTTTGAATAAAAGCATTAAAATCATTTTGAAATCTAATTCCATCCTCGCAATCTTTTTTTTTCCATCCATTGCAATATAGTTGTGAGAGGCATAACATAACACTGTGGTCAATATTATGTTTTTTCATCCACTCCAACTTTTCTTTTAAAAAAAAACTAGGAGCAGTAATGGGCCTCGACCATTCTCCCTGCCTCATAAACTTCTTGTTTTCATCAATATAAAACAGTTTTTTATCTTTCATGAAGTTTGGAATCTGAAAGGGCTCAGGAAGTATGTGTCCGTGTCCATTTATTCGCATAGTATAATTTGTATTAAGCTCTTTTTAATGATATCATTATTTTGTATAATATGGTTCAATGAGTATTATATTTAAATCTAAATATATCTAGGGTCGGCTTCCATAATCTCTCCTGAAATAGGGCATGTTCTCAATTTTTCATTACTATAAAATTTTTTAAAAATTGGTAAAAAATCTTTTTCAATATTAGTTAGGTGAAAATACTCTTCATATAATAGTGCATTTTCTTTTTCAGAAAACCACATTAGCCCATCTTTATGGAAGTCTTCTCTTTTTCTTTCAATAACAAGACCTATTGAATTAGCTGATCGCACTGGAGAATGAGGGACTTTCGGGGGTAATAAAAACATTTCACCCTCCCTTATATTAACATCTTCTCTTTTTCCATTTTGCTGAGTTTTTACAACAATATCTCCTTCTATTTGATAGAATAATTCTTCGGTTTCATTGTAGTGATAATCCTGTCTAGCATTAGGGCCGGCTACTACCATAACAATGAAGTCCTCTGCATCTACATATAAATTTTTATTTCCTACAGGTGGTTTTAGTAGGTGCCTATTATCACTAATCCATTTTGTTAGATTAAAAGGTACTTTAATGTTTTTCATTTAAAAAATATTTTTATTTAATGTGATTTTTTATAACTAAAATGTAGCTTTAAATTAGTTATATTTGAAACAATATGGAAATAAATCTAAAAAATAAAACTGCCTGGGTCTTTGGTGGGTCAAGAGGCATAGGTAAAGCTACTGCTATAAAACTGTCTCAGTCAGGAGCAAATATTTTATTAATTGCTAGAAATAGAATGGCTTTACAAAAAGCACAAAGTGAGCTCTGCACCAAATTTGGTCAAGAACATGATAGTATATCATTAGATATGGCTGACTCTGAATCCATTTATAAACAACTAAATAATTATATAAATTTAAATAGTGTTGATATTTTAATTAATAATTCGGGTGGACCTGAGGGTGGATTAGCTCACACAGCTGATTTAGATGAGTACAAACTAGCTTTTCAACAACATGTTCTGTCGGCACAAGTGGTTAGTAAAATAGTTATTGGAGTAATGAAAAAAAAGAGATTTGGAAGAATTATAAATATAATTTCAACTTCCGTTAAACAACCAATTGAGGGGTTGGGTGTATCTAATACTATTCGTGGGGCAATGGCAAATTGGGCAAAAACCTTAGCCAATGAACTAGGTTCATATCAAGTTACTGTAAATAATATTCTCCCCGGTGCCACTCAAACTAATAGGCTTGTAGAGTTAATTCAAAAAAAAGCAATAAAAAACAATTGTGATCAAAATATTATTGCTGAAAAAATGAAAAAATCAATTCCTGTGGGCCGATTTGCAACACCTGAGGAAATTGCTTATATGATTGTTTTTTTATGTTCAAGTTATGCGAATTATATAACTGGAGTTAATATACCTATTGACGGAGGTAGAACAAAATCCTTATAATGAAAAAATTATCAAATTATATTGATGGGCAACTTATTCCTCCTGTTAATAAATCTTATATAAATAACTACAACCCTAGTAATGGAAAACCATATTCCTTGACTCCCGATAGTTGTTTTCAGGATGTAAAGTTGGCTAGTAAAGCGGCTAAAAAAGCTTTTAAAAATTGGTCAGAGCAGAAAAAAGAATTTAGATATGCTTGGATGATGAAACTTGCAAAAGCTATTGATGATAACTCTAAGAATTTAATTGTTGCTGAAAGCCGTGATAATGGCAAACCTGAATGGTTGGCTGAGCAAGTTGACATACCTCGTTGCTCAGAAAATTTTAGGTTTTTTGCAACTGCTATGCTGCATTTTGAATCAAAGTGTCATAATATGAATAATGATGCATTAAATTATACTTTAAAAAAACCTGTTGGTGTTGCCGGGTGTATTTCACCTTGGAATCTTCCTCTTTATTTGCTTACTTGGAAAATTGCTCCTGCAATTGCGGCTGGTAATACCGTGATCGCAAAACCCTCTGAAGTAACTCCATACACAGCCTATTTGTTTTCTAAAATTTGTGCAAAAATTAATTTTCCCAAGGGAGTTATAAATATTGTACACGGATTAGGTAAGACAGCTGGAAGTTCTGTTGTTAAGTATAGTGATATTATTTCCTTTACTGGCGGCACTGAGACAGGGAGGGTTGTAGCTACAAGTGCTGCAAAAGATTTTAAAAAATGTTCTTTGGAGTTGGGAGGTAAAAATCCCACTGTTGTATTTAATGATTGTGATTTCGAATCTACAATTGATATTGCTATAAAATCTGGATTTTTAAACCAAGGGCAAATATGTCTTTGTGGTTCAAGAATATTTATAGAAGAGTCTATATATACGAAATTTAGGACAGCTTTTGTAAAAAAAGCTAAAAACGTACTAGTTGGTGACCCTAAAAATCCAAATAATAATCTGGGGGCCATTGTTTCTGAAGAACATTTAAACAAGATTATTTCTAAAATTAATTTAGCAAAAAGAGATGGTGGTAAAATTTTATGTGGTGGTGATAGATTGTTTTTGAAAGGGAAACTGTCAGGGGGGTATTATTTGAAACCAACTGTTATTGAAGGTTTAGATTATAAACATGAAATAAATCAAGAAGAAATATTTGGCCCCGTTGTAACACTTATTCCATTTAACAGGGAAAAAGATTTGATTAAAATGTGTAATAGCACAAAATACGGTCTTTCAGCATCTATTTTTTCAAATAATGTTTCAAAAGCCCACCGTGTTGCCGCAAAAATAGATGCGGGAGTTATTTGGGTTAATACTTGGCTTTTAAGAGATTTAAGGATTCCATTTGGTGGTGTTAAGCACTCTGGTCTAGGCCGTGAAGGTGGCTTCTATTCTTTAGAGTTTTTCACTGAATCTAAAAATGTATGCATTAAGATTGAAAACGGAGTAAATAAATAATATATTTAAATTTAATAAAAACATACAATGAAAACCCACTTCACATCACATAAGGCACCAGAACCTGTTGGTAGCTACCCACATGCTAAAAAAGTTGGAAATCTGTTATTTTTATCTGGTGTTGGTCCTAGAAAAAAAAATGAAAAATCTATTCCGGGTGTAACATTATCTCAGGATGGAAAAATTATTAATTATGATATTGAAAAACAGTGCATATCTGTGTTTGAAAATATTAAACTAATTTTAAATGATGCTGGTTCTAGTTGGGACAATATTGTTGATGTAACTGTTTTTTTAACTAATATGGAAGATGATTTTGATAAATACAATGTTTTATACAGAAAATATTTTTCTACTCCATTTCCAACAAGAACAACTGTTGAGGTAAATTGTTTACCCACACCTATTGCGATTGAATTAAAAGTAATTGCTACAATATAAATTTTTAGTAACTATGTTTCCAGAGTATAAAAACCTTGATTTAGCGAAGATTTGTAATGAAATCAATTCCTTTTGGATAAAGGAGGGGATTTTTGAAAAAAGCATACAATCTAGAATTAAAAACAATCGTTTTGTGTTTTATGAGGGCCCCCCTTCTGCTAACGGTATGCCTGGTATACATCATGTAATGGCTAGATTAATTAAAGATATTTTTTGTCGATATAAAACATTATCTGGATACTATGTAGAGAGAAAGGCTGGATGGGACACACATGGTTTGCCTGTGGAATTAAGTGTTGAAAAGGAATTAAATATTAACAAAGACGATATTGGAAAAACTATTTCTGTTTCTGAATACAACGAGGCTTGTAAAAAAACGGTAATGAAGTACACTGAAGCTTGGAATAAGCTAACTGAAGTTATGGGTTACTGGGTTGATGTTGAAAACCCATATATAACATATGAAAATAAATATATTGAAACTGTTTGGTATTTAATAAAAAAACTATATGATAGTAATTTAATTTACAAGGGTTACACTATACAACCATATTCACCTGCAGCTGGAACTGGGCTGAGCTCACATGAATTAAATCAACCGGGGTGCTACAAGTTGGTTAAGGATTTGAGTGTTGTGGCTTTGTTTAAATTATTGAGTCCTGAGACAATAATAAATACTTCAAAAAAAGTTTTTTTTATGGCTT
>CEQM01012255.1_pt1 | contig 43947 bp, 45 predicted proteins | sample 531111 | NCBI WGS metagenome assembly CEQM01 (sample SAMEA2621278, study PRJEB7988) | marine metagenome | biome: marine biome (ENVO:00000447); feature: deep chlorophyll maximum layer (ENVO:xxxxxxxx); material: "saline water (ENVO:00002010), including plankton (ENVO:xxxxxxxx)" | depth 120 m
TAAATTATCCATAGTTAAAACATTGAAAAGCATGATAAGAGTAGAATGAAATTAATACTTAAATAATAGGTTGATTACTTCTCTTCTTCATTAGTATTAATATCTGATATATTAAGAGAATCTATACCTCTTCTAACTTGACCCAAAATTTCTGATAAACGTTCCTCTAAATCAAAAAGTACTTCTTTAGAATAATTGTCTGCACCTTCTTTCTTTGACATAATTTGCTGATCTGCGGAATCAATTATATTTTCTGCCTTCTGTTCCGCTCTTTTAACTATATCTTCTGCTTCATTTTTACTTTTTTGTATAATCGATTCAGATTTTTTGGTAGCTTCTTCTATTACAGACGAATCATCAACTAATTGTTCAAACTCTTCTTGGCTTTTGTTAGTAATATCAGAAGATTCTCTATTAGCAGATTCTATAATTCTTTGTGATTCCATATTGGCTTGCGCAAGTATGCTGTTTTTCTGATTAATAATCTCTTTTGCCTCCTGAATATCTTGAGGCATAAGATCAGAAATTTCTTTAACAAATCCATCCAATCGTGATTTATCTAGCATAACTTTATTTCCAAAGCCTGGGACTTTTACACCAGTACTAATCAAATCGTTAATTTTTTGTAACATATCATCATTAAGCATTTTTTACTCCTTAAAACTATATTACTTGAATTTTAAATTTAATGCATCTACAACATTGTTTGGAACGAGTCCTGTAATATCACCACCTAATCTTGCAACTTCTTTTATTCTGCTTGCATAAATAAACTGATATTCTAATGAACTCATCAAACATACAACATCTATATCTTTTTGTAATTTTTTCCACATTAAAGCCATTTCAAATTCTAATTCAAAATCAAATCCTGCTCTCAATCCTCTTAGAATAAATTCAGCTTTTAATTTTTTTGCAAACTCGACTGCTAATCCTGAAAAGATCACTACATCCACATTTGAAATTTTACCATCTAAGGCTATCTCAATTAGCTCTACTCTTTCGTCAGCGGTAAATAAAACGTCCTTTTCAGGTTCTGTATAAACCGCTACAGTTAAATGATCAAATAATTTTGAAGCTCTTTTTATCAAGTCTAAATGCCCATTATGCATAGGATCAAAACTACCTGGATATATGCCTTTCATACTTTTGTTTTCCTTATTAGAAATTTAATTTTTGTATCTCCCTTTGTACGTTCGTCACAATCATATAATTCTTTTTGATAAATAAAATCTTTAAATTTATTACTCATTTCTAAAACTATAATTCCATTATTATTCAAAATTTGATTTAATTCAATTTCTTCCACTAGTTTATTATATTCTTTAAAATTATATGGAGGATCAGCATATATATGCGAGGCTTCTACTTTTCCGTAATTTAAAAATGAATTTACTGGACTGCAAATTACTTCAGACTTATGTTCTAAATCCAATAGATTTAAATTGTCAGAAATTTTCTTGCATAAATACCTATTTTTCTCTACAAAAAAAACTTTTTTAGCACCTCTGCTAAGCGCTTCTAATCCCATAATTCCTGTACCTGAGTATAAATCCAAGAACACAGATTCGTTATTTATATACTGTGGCCTTGAATCTAGTACTGAAAAAATAGCTAATCTCGTTGATTCCATTGTAGGACGAAGTTCGCTAGATTTTTCATATGAAAACCGCCTACCTTTTAAATTGCCACCTGAAATTCTAATATTCATTTTTAATTTTTATTTTTAGTTATTAAATCATTCATTGATACAAAATAACATATAATGCTTGTTCTTTTTTTGATTTTTTATATAGTAAATTTCTTCTATTAATTTAAAATATATATATTAAATTTACTGGAACTACAAATGGAAAATATCACAGACTCTCTAAAAAATATTAAATCTGGCATGGTAGTTACTGCCCATCCTGATGATGCTGAATATGGCTGTTCAGGAACAGTAGCAAAATTAGCTAATAATGGATCAGATATGGTTTATGTTTTATGTACTGACGGAAGTAAAGGAACAGAAGATAAAAACTTAAGCCCTGAAAAATTAGCTAAAATTAGAAATACTGAACAATTAAATGCAGGTAAAGTTTTAGGACTTAAGGACGTTGTTTTTCTTGGATATCCTGATGCCTATCTAGTTCCTTCATTGGATGTTAGAAAAGACATAGCAAGACAAATAAGAATTTATCAACCTGAAATTCTAATATGCCAATATCCTATGAGAAATTTAGATGGCTCATGGGGATTTGGTCACCCTGATCATATAGCCGCAGGAGAAGCTGCTATGGCTGCAGTATTCCCGACAGCGAGAGATCATAAAACTTTTCCAGATCTTTATGACAAAGAAAACCTTGAACCGCATAAAGTCGAAGAAGTTTGGATAATGGGGCATCCAGATCCAGATATAATTGTTGATATAACTGACACTATGGATCAGTCAATTGATGCTCTCTATTGTCATAAATCACAGATGGCAGGAAGAACTAAAGATGAAGTAAAAGAACGGGTAGGTGAATGGAGAAAAAATAGAGGAAGAGAAGAAGGAATGACATACGCAGATACATTTAAAAGAATATCGCTCAGAAACTAATCAAATAATATATTTGCAATTAGCTTAACTCTATTCTAATCTAGTAATATAAAATTATATATAAATAAAAACAGGACAAAATGGAATTTGAAGGCGTATACCCAGCTATAATCACACCCCTAGACAATAAAAATAAATTCAATGAAGAAGCATTTAGAAAAATTGTAGAATTTAATATCAATTCCGGAGCACACGGATTTTGGGTATCAGGAGGCACGGGAGAAAGTGTCTACGTTGATCAAAGTGAAATAAAAAAAGTAATAAAATCATCTGTTGATCAAAGTGAAAACAGAGCAAAAATAATTGCTCATGTCGGTGCAATAACTACTCATAAAGCACAAGTATTAGCAGAATCAGCAGCAAATTCCGGCGCACATGCAATATGTGCTGTTCCTCCTTTTTTTTACAAACCAAATATAGATACAATAATCAATCATTACAAAGCAATATCTGAAGCTGCAGGAAATATACCATTTTTCGTATATAATCTGCCTCAAAGCACAGGGACAGAAATCACTCCTCAAATAATGAAAGAAATAATGACTGCAATACCCAATACAGCAGGATTAAAACATTCTGGACCTGCATTCACTGATTTGAAAGGATTTGTAGATTTAAATATCTCATGTTTTATAGGAAATGCTAATTTAATGCTCCCTGCATTAACATTAGGAGCATCAGGGTGTATTGATGGACCTTTAAATGCTGCTCCTGAATTATGGTCAGATATTTGGAAAACTTTTAAAAACAATGAATTTAACAAATCTATGATCGCTCAAAACAAAGCTATCAAATTCTCTAATATAATTAGAGATTTTGATATGCACGCTTCAATTAAAGAAATTATATCTAAAAGATTAAACATAAACTGTGGAAATCCGATCCTGCCTTTGCCGCAATTAAATAATGATGAAAAATCTAAATTAATAACTGATGTTAAAAAATTAAACCTTATAGATTTTAACTAAGAGGGAATATCGTGTATGAAATAAATTTAAAAGACAAAACAGCGTTAATATTTGGATTTTCAAATCATAGAAGCATTGCTTGGCATACTGCTAACAAGCTTCATGAGGCTGGAGCAAAGATAATTTTTTCAGTCTATGGAGAAAAAATGCAAGAAAATTTACTTAAGCTTGTATCTGATTGGAATTATACTCCTGAAATAATTCAATGCGATGTGTCTGATGATAAAAGTATAAGCTCATTATTTACAAATCTTGAAAGTGCTAATGAAAAAATAGATATACTAGTGCATAGTATAGCTATGGCAGATAAAGACGAATTAGGCGGAGATTATCTGAAATTAAGTAGAGATGGATTCAGATTAGCTCTTGATATAAGTGCATATTCATTTATTGCTCTATGTGAAGGAAGCAGAAAAATTATGAATAGTAATGGAAGTATAGTTACTTTTACTTTCCAAGCCTCTGAAAGAGTTTTCCCCGGCTATAATGTAATGGGAACAGCAAAAGCTGCACTAGAGCATGAGGTTAGGCAAATAGCTTATACACTTGGTGAAGAAAATATTAGAGTAAATGCTATTTCTGCGGGCCCATTAGACACTATTTCATCAAGAGTTATTCAGGGTTATAAAACAATGAAAAATGCCGCTTCTGAAAAATCTCCATTAAAAAGAAATATAACTTTAGATGAGGTAGCAAATTCAGCTTTATTTCTTTTATCTGATATGGGTACTGGTATAACAGGAGAAGTTCTTCATGTTGATTCAGGATATAATATTATGGGGATATAAAATGCAAGAATGGGTAAAGATAATTATAGACTCGCTTAAAGAACATAATATTTCTTTTATTTCTTATGTTCCAGATATAAGCATTGATAAAGTTACAAAAGAAATCGAATCAGATCCGTATTTCACTGTGGTTCCAGCAACAAGAGAAGAAGAGTGTATAGGTATTGCTTCAGGATCTTATGTATCAGGCGTGAATTCAGCAATATTTATGCAATCAAGTGGATTTGGTAATTGTATTAACGCGCTTACAAGTCTAAATTTACCAGCTAGAATTCCCATTCCTATGTTTATAAATTTAAGAGGAGAAATTGGAGAATTTAATATAGCTCAGGTTACGATGGGGAGATCTACTAGGCCCATATTAGATGTGATAAATATACCTCATGTTACTCTTGATAATGATATTAATTTACATAAAAAAGTATCTGGGAATATCACACTTTGTTACGCTTCAAAAATACCTTTGGCTATATGTTTGTCTCCTCTATTACATGGAGGGAAAATTGCTTAGATACGATGTAATTAAAAATATTTTACAAACATCTAATAACTCTCCTGTCATTTCAAATTTAGGACCAACTTCAGATGAATTATGGCACATAACGAAAGAATTAGAATTACTACCTCGTGAAAGAAATTTTTATACTTATGGTTCAATGGGACTATGCTCATCGATAGCTCTAGGAATAGCAATTAACACTAATGAAAAAGTTGTTTCAATTGATGGTGACGGATCACTATTAATGAACTTAGGTACTCTTTCTACAATAGGAAGAGTATCACCCGATAATTTAATAATTGTTGCCTGTGACAATGAAATGTGGGCACAAACAGGATATCAACCAACCGCAACTGCATTTAATACAGAATTAGAAAACGTGTCAAAATTTTGTGGATTTAAAAACACTTTTAAATGTACTAATATTGATGAATTTAAAAATATTTTTGAAAATGCATTAAAAATTAAAGGTCCTACAATGATAGTAGCAAAAACCAAAGAAACAGGAGAGTTTCCCGAAGTTACTCCAGTTGAACCAGAATTTACCACTTATAGATTTAGAAATTCCATGTTAAACAATAACGAGGCAAAATTATGAATTCATCAATAGCTTTTTTTAAAGGCAAATTTGTTCCCTATGAAAATGCAAACTTGCATATAACAACACATGCTTTGCATTATGGGACTTCAGTATTTGAAGGTATAAGAGGAAATTGGAATGAAGACAAAAAAACTTTATTTGTATTTAGAATGAAAGAGCACTACGACCGGCTTCTTGAGGGTTGCAGTATGCTAATGCTAGATATTCCTTATACTTCTGAAGAACTTTGTAAAATCACATTAGAATTAATAGAAAAAAATAATTTTAAGGAAGATATTTACATAAGACCCTTAGCATATAAAAGTGAAGAATTAGTAGCAAATCTAAAACTACAAGATTTAGCAAGTGATTTTGCATTGGTTGCTGTTCCATTTGGATTGTATATAGATTCAAACAGAGCAATAAATTGCTGTACATCTTCATGGAGAAGAATAGAGGATACAATGATACCAACAAGATGTAAAATTGGCGGACATTATGTAAATAGCATTCTAGCAAAAACTGAAGCTACTTTATCAGGATTTGATGAAGCTATATTTTTAACCCAAGATGGTTATGTTTCAGAAGGAGCTGGTGAAAATTTATTTTTAATCAAAAATAATACAATCATAATACCTCCTGTATCAGCAAATAATCTTTCTGGAATTACAAGAGATTCTGTAATTAAGCTCGCTACTGAAGAATTAAACCTTTCTGTTATTGAACAAAATATTAGAAGATCAGAAATATATTTAGCAGATGAACTTTTTCTAACTGGAACTGCAGCGCATGTTACAGCTGTTGGATCTTTAGATAATCGTAAAATAGGTTCTGGTGATGTAGGCCCGATAACAAAAAGCATACAAGAACTGTATTTTGATTGTGTAACAGGAAATAAATCTAAGTACATTAATTGGTGTACAGCAGCAAATTTAAAAAAGGTATAACATGAAAATAATTCCAAATTTTTTTAATATTATTATCAGTAAAATTAATTATTCAATTCCTAACAATCATACAGAAATGGTTAATACTAGAATTAAAGGAATAATTGAAGATTCTGAGGAATTAAGTAAATTTAAAATTAACAATATGGATTCCCCTCCAAAAATTAATCATGAATAATAAATCATTTACGTATCAATCTATAACTGAGCTGTCTAAATTATTAAAAAATAAAATCATTTCTCCTGTTGAATTGACAAATCATTTTTTAAGCAAACTTGAAAACGAAGGATCTGATTATAACGCTGTAGCTCATATTAACAGATCTTCAGCTATCACCCAGGCTAAAGAAGCTGAAGCAAGCATAATGAAAAAAAAATATCTTGGCAGATTACATGGAATTCCATTTGCAGCAAAAGATTTGCTTTCTACAAATGACGGAAGTCCAACATCTTGGGGAGCAAAACCATTTGTAGAGAATGTATATAATGTTGAATCAACTGTTATATCTAATTTAAAAAACTCTGGAGCAATTCTATGTGCAAAAACCTCAATGGTTGAATTTGCAGGAGGAATGGGATACCAACAACCTGATGCTAGTGCTTTTGGGCCAGGGATTAATCCTTGGAACAAATCGCATTGGAGCGGAGGTTCTTCAAGTGGGTCAGGATCAGCAGTTTCAGCTGGACTGATTCCTTTTGCTATAGGGTCTGAAACATGGGGATCTATACTATCTCCGGCTGCTAATTGTGGCGTTACTGGATTAAGACCAACTTTTGGAGTTGTTAGCAGATATGGTTCAATGGTTTTGTCATGGACTTTAGATAAAATAGGACCATTAGCTATGTCAGCTAAAGATACAAATATCATAATTAAACACATGATGGGGAAAGATGAAAAAGATGAATATTCAATTAATAATAACTTTAATTCAACCCTCAAAATTCCTTCTGATATTAAAATAGGTATTCCAAAAAATTTAAATAAAAATATGCAAAATGAAGTTACTAAAAATTTTGAATCCACAATGAAAATATTACAATCAAAATATCAAATCATTGAAATCGATTTACCTAATATTCCAATAAGCGCTGCAACAAGAACAATACTGTCATCAGAAGTAAGTTCTGCTTTTGAAAATGTGTTTGATAAAAACATCCAGTCAAAATTAAATGCCAAAGAAACACATTATTCAGTTTTAGCTACCAATACAGTTTTAGCAAAAGATTATATAAAATCACTAAGAATACAAAATGCTACAAACAAAGAAATGAATAATTTATTCAAAAATATTGATGTCATAATTAGCCCAGTTAAGCCTACAACAGCATCTAAAATTGATGAAAATTTCAGGTGGGCATCAAGGAAAGACTTCAATGAAGAACACCCAACAACTTTAATTGGAGCAATTGGAAATCTAATAGGATTACCAGCAATTAGTATTCCAAACGGATTTGATCAAAAAGGTCTTCCAACCAGTTTTCAAATTATGAGCAATAAACACAAAGACGATCTAATAATAAAATTAGCTGAATTTATACAAGATAATACAGATTGGCATAATCTGCATCCAAATTAAAAGATTTTTAGCCTATCTACAGACATTGTTTTTGATATGTTATCAAACCAATCTACTACTTCCTTATGAAGAGGGATCCCATTCTCAATTCTGTCCAACTCATTTTCGTACTCAATAACGCCTGGATATATAACTCTTTCTGAATCAGCAATTGAAGGAGTTTGCAATAAAGTTTCAAGCATTTGATCCATATTTAATATAAAGTTATTGTAGTCTGTAAACGCTTCTATGTTAAAAGCTGCAAAAAAATGACATAAATTCCCATTTGGATCTACCATATTAGGAACATTGCCCGATAATATAGTACAGAGTATTTCAACAAATAAAGAAAGTCCATAACCTTTATGAGATCCTTGGTCCCTATTTCCTCCAAGAGGTAATAAAGGTGGAATATGAATAAAGTCTTCTGAAACATCAACACCAACTGAATCCATTATAGGGTTTCCTTGATCATCCCCAATAGATCCTGGGCTTAATTTGGTTCCATTTCTTGCAACAAGTCTAACTTTATTTCCAGCGATCGATGACATTGCAGCATCAAATAAAAAATATGGGTATCTTTCAGAAGGCGCTGCAAGAGAAATTGGATTAGTACCGGTGCGAGTTTCTTTTGCAAAAGTTGGTAAAACCAAAGTTCCTCCTGCGGTCAAACAAATACCAACCATCCTCTTATCAGCAGCAATCATAGCATGATGTCCAACCGCTCCTATATGCCCACTATTAAATAATGTAACGATACCAACACCTGTTTTTTTCGCTTTCTTAATAGCCATATTCATAGCATAGGGTCCTTGCATAATACCTAATCCATTATCGCCATCAATATTAATTGTTGAAAGGTTATCTTTAATAATTTTAAAATTTGGGACAGGATTAAGTTTGCCAGACTGATAATCTTTAACATAAATTCGAAGCATGTTTGATACCCCATGAGTATCCACACCTCTTAAATCTGTAGAAACCAAAACATCAGATCCTATTTCAGATTGATCATCAGGGACTCCACATTTAAGAAAGACTTGCTTAACGACATCCTTTAACGAATCAGAATCTACTCTGATTTCATCTCCTTTTGGAATTTGGAATTGTCCAAGCATTGAACTAGTTAATTCATTGATTCTCGGATTATAGTTATGACTTCATCTACCTCATCATCGCTAACATTTAAAGGATCAAAAATTATTTCATCAGGATGTATTAAGTTACTGATAAATACTGGTTTATCTCCTGTTCTCATTCTTTGCATCACATCTTTTGCAGAAGGTCCTTCCCATTCTTCGTTAAAGAAAATAGAAGCATTAGGTGTTAAATAATCAGTTTTGTCATGTTTTAATTCAACATCTAAACCAGGAGTTTCACTAAATGCATCAACTACTTTTTGACTTCGTTTTTTAAAAACGTCCATTTCAGCTTTTTCATCTTCATTTACAAAATTATGTAATGCAGTTAATATTCCTACAATTTCTTCCTTAGCAACTTTAGCTGATCTTCCTAAAAATTGATGAGGCGAAGCATTCGCAAAAGCTGCATCAATTAAATTCTTTTTGCCTGATAATAATCCAGTTCCCTGAGGGCCTCTAATTCCCTTACCTCCACTATGAATTACCAAGTCTGCACCCATTTTGTGATATTTTGATAAATTTTCTCTCGGAGGTAACATTGAAGCTGCATCAACTATAACAGGAACTCCTCTCTCATGAGCAATTTCGCATACTCGATCTAATGGAAGAGCTAATTTTGATGTTCCGGGTGAAAAAAGATAAGCAACAGCCGCAGTTTTATCTGAAAAAGCTGCTTCTAATTGCCATTCATGACATCTTTTACCGTCACCAATTTCAACAAACTTTGCTCCCGCTGCTCTATAACATTGATCATAAGGAAATCTTTGAGATCTTTGAATAATTATTTCATTATTCATACCTTCCGTATCTGGTAATTGTGACATTTTTTTTGGATCGTCTCCCGCAATAACTGCACATGCTTGAAGCAATAATCCTCCCGCAGACCCACTTGTAACTAATCCCGACTCTGCTCCTGTTAATTCTCCAATCATTTTTCCTGCTGCTTTATTCAGTTCGTCCATATCTAACATAACTGTAGAAGCTTCAATCATTATTTCAGTAACTTCCGATCTTAATTTGGATCCACCATACATTGTTGTAGATCCTGCAGCGCTAATTCCTTTTCTTACACCTAAACGTTCATACAATTCATCTAATTTACTCATAAAATACCTCCATAAGTGAAATAGTAAATATCAATCTAATTTAAAGCAATACATATGGATAGAAGTTTTTTGAAATTGATGGTTTTATAAAGAATTTTAATTATTTATTTTGAATCAATGCTGCTTTATATGTGTTTTTTAATAACATTGCAATTGTCATAGGACCAACTCCACCAGGAACTGGAGTTATTGCTTTCACATGACCAATCATAGAATCATAATCAACATCTCCAACTAATCTAAATCCTGATTTTTTTGTATTATCCTCAACTCTATTTATTCCTACATCAATAATTATTGTATTTTCTCTAACCATATCAGCAGTTAAAAAATTTGCCCTTCCTAAGGCTGCCATTACTATATCTGCATTTTTAGTATATTCTGAAATATTTTTTGTATTTGAATGACATATAGTAATTGTCGAATTAAAATTCTTTAATTTTTGAACAAATAAATTTCCAAGCGGTATCCCCACTATATTACTTCTGCCAATAATAACGATATTCGAACCTTCGACTTCCAAATTATTTCTTATTAACATTTCAGATATCCCATATGGTGTTGCAGGAACAAATCTAGGCTGTCCTAGACTAACCAAACCTACATTAAATGGATGCAATCCATCAACGTCTTTCAACGGATCTATTGAATTAATGATTTTATCTTTATCAAAATTTGAGGGAAGTGGCAATTGGACAAGTATGCCATGAGTTAAGGGATCATTGTTTAACTGATAAATTAATTTTATTACAGATTCACTATTATCATCAGAACTAAATTTATAATCAATTGCATCCATTCCCACAGATATAGCTGATCTCTGTTTATTTCGTACATACACTTGAGAAGCAGGATCATTTCCAACTAATATCACAGCTAGTTTAGGGGTAATATCATATATATTTTTAAATTCGTTAACATCAATAGTTATCTCAGATCTTATTTCAGAAGATAATAATTTACCATCAATTATTTGTGTATTCACTTGAATCACCTGCATACAATTTTAAGTAGAAATTTTATAATACAAATAAACAGGAATAAATACAACTTTTGATAGTTACAGGAACAGACCTTATAGAAATTGACAGGATTACAAATACTTTAGAAACCTATGGCGAAAGATTTCTAAAAAGAATCTATACACAACATGAAATAGACTTTTGTAATGGGAAGGCTAATTCTCTTGCGGGCAGATTTGCAGCAAAAGAAGCTGTAATGAAATTGTTAGGTACTGGTATTAGGGGAGTTGGATGGAAAGAAATTGAAATCCATCGAAAAAGAGGTTTTAAACCTACAATAAATTTGTATTGTAGGGCTAAAAATATTGCAAATGATAAAGGTATAAAAAATATAGAAATTTCTATCACTCATTCGAAGACAATGGCATTAGCTGTAGCGGTAGGTGAAATAAAATAAACATGTTAAATTTTGAAAAAATTGTAACTAATCACGAAATACTCGAAATTGAAAAAAATGCAATTAAATCAGGATTAAAAGAAAGCATACTAATTGAAAGAGCAGGCCAAAAAATATCTGAATTTTTATCAGATACAATTAGTAATCGAAAACAAATATTATTTGTTATAGGTAAAGGAAAAAATGGTAAAGATGGATATGTTGCATTCAAAAATCTTATTAAAAAAAACTTTAACTGTAATATTTTATTTGTATTTCCTAAATTAAATTACGATAATTGGGAATCTCTGCCAACTAATTTCTCAAAATCAGTTTTTTATTATGATGAAACAAACCAATTCCACAAATTAATTCAAGAATCTGACGTGATAATAGACGGCATATTTGGAACTGGTCTAAATAGAAATTTAAATGATAATTTAAAGAAATTAATTTATTTTATAAATCAACAAAACAAGCAAGTTATATCAATAGATTTGCCATCAGGTTTATCAGATACAAATTCATTTACAGATAATAAAAACACAATTATTGCAAGTAAAACTTTATCTTTAACAGCAATTAAAAATAATTGTCTAAATTTTCATACTCAGAAATATGCAAACACACTTATTAATTTTGATATAGGAATAAGTAAATTTCCGGAATCTTATAAACCAAAATTTTTAATTGATAAAGAGCAATCTATGAAACTTATTCCAAATAAAGATAAATACGGAAATAAAAGAAGTGGGGGTAATATATCAATAATCGGAGGGTCAACTAGGTATCCAGGCGCAATATTAATGGCATCATCAGCCTGTATAGAAACAGGTATAGGGTTAATAAATATATCTATCCCATCAAAAATATACGATGTGGTTGCAGGGCAGATCCCCGAAGTATCATTAAATATAGATAAGGAATCAAATGAATATATAACAAAAGAAAGTATTAAAAGCATTTTAGAAAAACAATCTATAAATAGCATCATGTTTGGCCCTGGGATGGAAACTAATAAAACTACCATTAATGCAACCAAATACTTGATTAAAAATATTGCTAACAATAAAAAAATTAATAGCCTTTTAATAGACGCAGACGGATTAAATTGTTTGTCCGAAATAAACGATTGGTGGAATAACAATTTTCCGAAAAATTTTGTCATAACTCCTCATTTAGGAGAGTTCTCAAGATTGACAAAATTGAGCAAAAAAGAAATTGAGAACAACCCACTTGAGATAGTTTGTAATTACGCGAAAAAATGGAATGCTACCATTATGCTAAAAGGACCCTTAAGCTATATAAGCGATGGAATTGAAACCTATGTTTTAGATCAACCAAACCCAGCATTATCCAAAGGTGGAAGTGGTGATGTATTATCAGGAATAACTTCTAGTTTTTTAGCTCAAGGATTAAATTCAATAGAGGCAAGTATACTTGGGGTGTCTTTGTTATCCAAATTGGGTGATTTTACTGAAAAAAATCATGGGATTTTAAGTTCTAGTGCCACTAAATTAATCAAAGCTATAAATAAAGTTAAAAATTATGAATGATAAATCATACATAGTCCAAAAAATGTTTAATCAAATAGCAAAAAATTATGATTTGATGAATTATATTATGTCGTTTGGAAATCATAAAAAATGGGAGCAAGAAATTATAAAATCAGTAAACAAAAAAAACATGAAGATTTTAGATGTTGCTTGTGGGACAGGTTCTCTAACAAAAGAACTTATTAAAATTAGCAATCAAAATAATACAATTGGTCTAGATTTTTCGTTATCAATGCTTTCAATAGCAAAAAATAATGGAATTGAAAATATTGTGCTTGCAGATGGTCATTTTATTCCATTTAAAAATAAAACTTTTGACATGATATCAATAGCATACGGTATAAGAAATTTTTCAAATTTAAACCAAGCTTTAATTGAAATAAAAAGATGCCTGGCAAACAATGGGGAATTGAAAATAATAGAAATAATCAAACCAATTAATACATTTAAGTCTGTTCTATTCAAAATAGGATTTAAATTGATTGCCCCTTTACTAGGCATTATTATTTCAAGAAATATTTCAGCATATACTTATTTGCCAAAATCAGCAGAGTTGTTTTTAACTGTAAAAGAAATCAAGAATATACTAAACAAACACAATTTTAAAAATATCAAAATCAAACAAAAATTTTGGGGATCAGTAATACTTTTAGAAACAAAATTGTAATTTACTTCAAGTTAATTTTATCTGTTAATAATTTCTCTGATATTTCTTCATAAATACTGCTTGCTGCATTTCCGAAAAGCTTCCGTACAATTGAGATTTTAGGTTGAAAAATTACAGTTTGTTTAGATGAATGAAATTTTTTTGAAGCGTAATCTATTGCAGTATTAATATCACCTATTTCATCAATAAGTCCAAGTTCTTTTGCTTTTGGAGCCCAGTATATTTTACCATCAGCTAGTTTTTTGATCTTACTTATATCAGTATTTCTATTTTGAGAAACTATTTCAAGAAATCTATTATAATAATCATCTATAAATTCTTGTAAATATTTTGCATCTTTTTTTGTCTGCTTTCTCCAAGTAGAACCTGAGTCCTTAAACTCTCCCGTTTTGTTTACATTTACTCCAACACCAATTTTCTTAAGAAAATCAGTCAACTCAGGTCTCACTGAAATTACTCCAATAGAGCCTAAAATAGAACCCTCTGAAGCAATTATTCTATTGGAAGAACATGCAATCAAGTATCCTCCTGATGCACCTAATCCCTGAACATAGGCAATAATTGGCTTAGTTTTATTTAAATTTTTTAAAGATGAATAAATTAGATCTGAATCTGTTACACCTCCCCCAGGAGAATTGATATCTAAAATCAAAGATTTAATTGATTTGTTTTTTTCAATCTTCTTAATTAAAGGAGAAAGCCGATCATACTTTACAGTCGAACCAATGGTTCCATGTATTTTTAATATGCCAATTTTATATTTTTTAAAGAATCTGAACATAATTTGATCTGGATTAAAATTCTGAGATAATAAAGCTTAATTTATTTATAACGATTATTTTATTTTAAAAAATGAAAAAAATCTACGATAGAATTTCTGCAGGTGGCCTTGTTTATAAAATCACAAATAAAGATGTCTTTTTTGTAATATGCTTCAAAAAGTCAACAAACAGATGGCATCTTCCAAAAGGAACTCAAGAATCAAATGAAAATATAAAAAATACTGCAATACGAGAAGTGCAAGAAGAAACAGGGTTAAAAGTTTGTATAAAAACCTTTTTATCAAACATAGAATATTCATTTAAAAACGAGATAAATAAAATAATTAATAAACAAGTTGTTTTTTACACTATGGTACCTACAGGCGGCTCTTTTTCTGATCATGATAATGAATTTGATGAAGTAAAATGGGCTAGTGCAAAAAATTGTATAATCCTATTACAATATGAAAATGAAAAAAAATTGGTTCAAAAAGCTTATGAAATGGTTAAATTTGATGAATGAAGAAGTATTCACATACAATAATATTTTTCTAAAAAATATTTCTGAGATTTCTGGAGATAAAGTTGTGCTTAAAAATAAAAGTATAGATGATTTTGCAAAAGATTATATTTGGAGAACAGATCCCGAGCTTGCTACTCTAGATGCTTCTTATCCATTGGATATTTCATTCAAATCATTTGTTAAAGCATACAAATCTGAAATAAAGAAAAACGAAAAAAATACTGCAAGATTTTCTATTTTCTCTAATGAAGATCGGCACATTGGTAACAGTATGCTCTATAATATAAACCATTTCTCAAAATCCATGGAACTTGGCATTATGATAGGGGATAAAAATCATTGGAATAAAGGATACGGATCAGACACAATAAAAACAATGATAAAACATATTTTCAAACACACTGATTATCACAAAATTTACCTTCACACATTAAAATGGAATCTTAGAGCTCAGTCATCATTTAAAAAAAGTGGGTTCAGTAATTTTAGAGAAGTCTCTAGAGAAGGTAAAAAATTCATTTACATGGAAATAAACAAACAGCAAACCTAATTATCACTAATTTTTACTCCCGAAATGTTTTCAATGAATGTTGCTATACCAGAGTGATCCCACTCTCCTTTACCATCAGAGATTAACGAGCTAATCATCTGTTGAATTAAGCCGGTAACTGGCAAAGCTACTCCTAATTCTTTTGCAGTTATCAAAGCATTATTAAGATCCTTTTGGTGCAAATTAATCCTAAATCCCGGGTCAAAATTACCTTCTGCCATCATTGGTCCTTTGGCATTCAACACATTACTTCCTGCTAATCCGCCTTGTATAGCATTAAGTACCACTTTTGGATCCAATCCTGATTTTTTTGATAAAACTAAGGCCTCGCCTAAAGCTTCAATATTTGCTGCAACAATAATCTGATTAGCTAACTTTGTTGTATTCCCTGCTCCACTAGAGCCACAGTAAACTTTACTTTTTCCAAGTATGTCAAAAATTGCAGAAAATTTATTAAATACTTTTTCTTCACCGCCCACCATAATGGCCAAATCACCGCTAATTGCCATTGGCTCTCCTCCGCTAACTGGAGCATCGAGAAAATCTACTCCATTTGCTAAGCATTCTTTATATATTTTTTGTGATACCAATGGTGAAATAGAACTCATATCAATAACAGCAGATCCTTTTTTCAATCCGTGCAATACTCCTTTTTCAGAAATAATTGCTGCTTCAGAATTTGCAGAATCTTGTACCATTACAATTACAACATCAACACTACTCCCCAATTCGTTTGCATCAGAACATCCTTTAGCTCCTGCATCAGTTAACTCATCTATTACAATCTGCTTATTATCATATGCAAACACCTCATATCCCGCTTTTAATAAATTTTTTGCCATTGGTTTTCCCATTATTCCCAAACCAATAAATCCTACTTTTATATCTTCCATATGATTTCCTAAACTTGAATTACTAATAGAAAGATAAATTATAAAACATAATATGTTATGTTAAAATCAAATAATCATTTTTAATCAATATATTATGGCTAATTTCAATTACGATATAAATAATATTAAATTTATAAGATCTGTTACTGAAGGAGTCCCTGGCAACAGAGTATTTAGCATTGAATTATTTACTGAAGACATCAATATAAAAATTATTATTGAAAAAGAACAACTTATAGCAGTATGTGAATATATTATTAGAAATCTATATGATAAAAATATACCCGAACTCCCCAAAGAATTTGATTTTGACCCTGATTTTGACGAAGAGTACAGATCAAATGACCTAACAATAGAAATATTAGCCCAATCTGAGCAATTTCAATTATATTTCAGAAACCAAGAAGATGAAGGTATTTCAAATCAAATATTAATAAAAATAACATACGAACAAGCTCTTAACTTTGCTAAATCAAGTATAAATCTTTCTTCCAAAGGAAGACCTGTTTGCAAATTATGCCACAGGCCTATGAATCAAAATGATATATCCTCTGAAAATCCTCTAGTATGCATAAATTGCCCAAGAAAAAATGGCCATCATAAAAATTAAATTATGCAAGAACTGGAGAATTTAAATTTAAACATAATTTTAAAAAATGAGTTCCCTGACATTAAATTTACCGAATTTGAATCTGTTCTGAAAACCAAAATAATTAACATTTATAATGTTGTTAAAGGATCCAATAATAATTTATTAATTGAATTCGTAAACAACGATTTTGCAATATTCAAGCCAAAATTAGGGGAACGAACATTAAATGATTTTCCAATTGGAACTTTGTATAAAAGAGAATATGCGTCGTATATTCTCTCTCTTATTCTGGGTTGGCCTAATATCCCTCCAACTTCGATTGTTGAAATAGATAACATTGGAATTGGAAGTATTCAAAAAATAATAAACAATAAAGGATTAAATTATTTTGAAATAATAAAAAATAATAAAAATGAATTTATGAAATTCGCTATTTTTGATTCATTAACTAACAATGCTGACAGAAAAGGCGGGCATTGTATCATAGATGATACAGATACAATCTGGAGCATAGATCACGGAGTAACTTTTCATGAAATATTTAAATTGAGAACAGTAATGTTTGACATATGGGAAGATAAAATCTCAAATGATTATATCAAAGATATCAAATTACTCAAAAAGAAACTCTCTGAAAAAAAATATAACAATATTTTTTTAACCCTTTTAACAGAAAAAGAATTTGAAGCTCTAAATATGAGAATAGATACATTAATAAAATCTAAATCTTTGCCAAGTATAAATCAATATGAAAACATACCTTGGCCATTAATATAATTATTTGTTTGTAAAAATTATATCAAACCCTATTCTGTATGACTTTTTATCTATATTTTTATAAATTTCTTCCATAGATTTCATTTTTTTCCATTTACCCTCTTTATTTTTAGAATCACGTAAATAAATACACTGTTTTTCATTTGAAAATATTCCAATCAAACTTGAAACATCCCATATTTTAGGATTATTACACAACATAGATTTAGCTTTACCTAGAGCCACCATTGCTCCTTCAAAAGATATACTACCAAAATTTCTGTAATCATTAGCAATATGCTTAACCTTACTATATTTTTTACTTTGATTATAATCAGTGTATAAATTACCTGGGACAAATGAAAAATTCGACTTGTTATTCACTTCTACAGTTATATTATTTTTGCTTAATCCAGATTCCTGCGACCAAAAAATATAATCACCATCGATTGAAGATATAGATGGAATATATATATTCGCATATCTAGTTTTATAATCTTCTATATACGCAATGGAACTTCCAAATATACTTAAGCCATTGGAAAAATTTGAGGTTCCATCTAATGGATCTATAATCCATAGAGGATTTTTAAAATCATAAGAAAAAGAATCAATATCTTCTTCTGATAAAATATTATGGCTTGGAAATAAGTTTTTTATTTCTTTCTGAATATTATTATGTATATCTAAATCAATTTGAGTGACAACTTCTTTTTGCCCATCTGAATTTGTTTTGTAATTCTTAACATTAACTTTATTTACATTTTTTAATATGTATGTCCCTGCATCCTTTGTTATCTTTTTAGATAATTCTGCAATTTTTTTACTTTCTAAACTATTTATTCCTTTCACTTTAAGACCTTGTAGTAATATGATAATGAATATTATTGACATTAATAAATCAATTAATTAATTTATTATATTCAAAAATAAATAATATGAAATATAAAAGAATAGTAATAAAAATTGGAACTTCTCTTATTACTCAAGATAATGGAAATTTAAATACCGATTTCATGTCTGGGTTAGCAGAAATTTGTAAAAAATTAATTGAATCTAAATGCGAAGTAATAATAATTTCGTCAGGTGCTATAGGTGCAGGAATCAAATTAATTAATCCTGATAGCAATAAAATAATTGATAAAAATCAAACCTCAATAAAGCAAGTACTTGCTTCAGTAGGACAGCCTTATTTAATGAAAAATTATCAGGAAATATTTAATCAGTTAGGTATCAAAACTTCACAAATATTGCTTACAAGAAAAGAAATTAGAGAAGATAAGTCTACTTATTTAAATATTAAAAATACTATAGAAAAACTTATAGAATTAAACATAATACCAATTATCAATGAAAATGATGTAGTCTCTACAGAAGAAGTAGAAGGAGACAAGTTTGGAGATAATGACACTCTATCTGCCTATGTAAGTAATCTAATTGATGCCAACCTACTTATAATTTTAAGCTCTGTTGATGGTGTGTTTACTGCTGATCCTAATGTTGATCCGGAAAATGCAAAACTAATAGAAGAGTTTAAAGACTTATCATTCAATGAAATAAATACTATTGGTGGTCCCAGTTCTGACAACATTGGAACAGGTGGAATGAGCGCAAAATTGAAGGCAATTGAAATAGCCACCATGTCAGGTACAGATGTTGTAATCACCAATGGGAATAAAATAACAAATATAACTAAAATAATTAATGACGAAAAAATCGGAACTTTTTTCCCAGCAAAATCTAAAATCCATGAGAGGAAAAAAAGATGGTTATTAAATAACATGTCTAGATCTAAATCGATTACAATTGACGATGGAGCTAAAAATGCTATTCTTAATAAGAATACAAGTCTTTTACCTGCTGGAATAATCACTGTTTCAGGGAAATTTAAATCAGGGGAGGTGATTTGTATATTAGATAAACAAAAAGAAATAATAGCCTGTGGTATATCTAGTTATTCTTATGAAGAAATAAATAAAATTAAAGGGGAGCAATCATCAAAAATATTAAGTATACTTGGATATGTTCATACAGAAGAAGTTATTCACAAAAATAACATGGTAAATATATAAATTATGGAAACAAAAGATCTAATTAAACTTGCAAGCAATACAAAAATTGCATCTAGAAAACTTGCTGTTTTAACAAACAGTGAAAAAAATAGCATACTAACTAATATAAGTAAAAATCTTTTAAAAAATATCGATATTATATTAAAAAGTAATTCAAAAGATATAAAAAATGCAAAAGCTTCAGGTAAAGACTACGCATTCATAGATAGACTGACATTAACAGAAAAAAAAATAAAAAATATGGCCTTTGCAATACAAAATATTATTGAATTGGAAAATCCTGTAGGTCAAATTATTGAAGAAAAAACTTTAAAAGAAGAAATGAATCTTAAAAAAATTACCGTTCCTTTAGGAGTACTAGGCGTTATATATGAAAGTAGGCCCGAAATCACTACTGACATAGGGTGTTTGGGAATCAAATCAGGAAATGCAGTAATTTTAAAAGGAGGAAAAGAATCAATTAACACTAATATTGTATTAGAACAAATAATTAAACAATCAATCACTGAATCTGGATACGATGAAAATATAATAAACCTAATAAAATCTACTGATCGCAAAATTACTTCAGAATTCTTATCATTGAATAAATATATTGACCTGATGATACCAAGAGGAGGAGAATCTTTAGTTAATATGGTGGGAGAGCAAGCTAAAATGCCTGCAATCACTGGGGGAGTAGGGGTCTCACACATATACATAGATGAATATGCAGACATTGAAAAAGCAATAAACATTACACATAACTCTAAAGTTTCAAAACCTAGTGTTTGTAATGCTCTAGACACTTTGTTAATTAATACTAGTATTCTTAAAGAAGTTATACATAAGTTAATTAAAAATTTAATTGAAGCAAATGTTGAAATTCGTTGTGATAAAAAAACATATAAATTATTAGATCAAAACAATAATAAAGTTCTTTTAGCTAACGAAAATGACTGGGGAACTGAATTTCTTGATTATAAGATGTCCATCAAATGTGTAGATAGTATAGACGAAGCAATAGCTCATATTGAATTATATGGTTCAGGCCACACTGACGCAATAATTTCAGAATCAGAGGATCGTATAAACAAATTTGTAACTAACATAGATTCTGCAGCCGTAATGATTAATGCCAGCACTCAATTCAATGATGGTGGTGAATTCGGTATGGGTGCAGAAGTTGCAGTCAGTACAAACAAATATGGCGCAAGAGGACCAATGGGATTAAAGGATTTATGTTCTTATAAATGGGTTTTAAAGGGTAACGGAAATATAAGAATCAGATAATCATCAATCTAAAAAGTCTCTTAACTTTTTAGATCTCATAGGATGCCTTAATTTTCTTAAAGCTTTAGCTTCAATCTGCCTTATTCTTTCACGTGTAACACCAAAATCTTTACCTACTTCTTCTAATGTCCTACTTCTACCGTCTTCTAGTCCAAAACGTAATTGCAATACTTGAGCTTCTCTTTCACTTAAAGTTTCCAACACATCTTCAACTTGTTCTTTTAACAATTGGTGAGAAGCTGCATCAGCAGGTGCAATAGCAGTTCTATCTTCAATAAAGTCACCTAAATCACTATCATCTTCTTCTCCAACAGGAGTTTCAAGAGATACAGGCTCTTGAGATATTTTAAGAATCTCCCTAACTTTTTCTGGGGTGACTTCCATTTCTTTTGCAATTTCTTCACTGGAAGGGTCTCGTCCGTACTCTTGTACTAATTTTCTACTTGTACGTAATAACTTATTTATTGTTTCAACCATATGCACAGGAATTCTTATAGTTCTAGCTTGGTCAGCAATAGCTCTCGTTATAGCTTGCCTAATCCACCATGTAGCATAAGTACTAAATTTATACCCTTTTCTATAATCAAATTTTTCAACAGCTCTTATTAAACCTATATTGCCTTCTTGAATTAAATCTAGCAACGACATTCCTCTTCCAATATATTTTTTAGCCACACTAACTACAAGTCTCAAATTTGCTTCAGATAATAATTTTTGACTATTATGAGAAATAGTTTTTTTCTGATTATAAAAATTAGACAAATCATCACTATGATTATTAAATTCTTTAAATATCTCTCCTGATTTAAGAGCTTTTTTCAGATCAGTATTTTTTTTGTACTTTTCGATCACTTCAAATAAAAAATCTGGAATTAATCTCAATGAAGTCGAAGTTGATCTAATTGTCTCAGCAGTATCTAATGGTTCTTTGTTCAAAGCATCTGCTATGTAATTAACAAGCTCTTCATCTAAAATATCATAAACAAATTTGTTATATTTCTTTAATTGTCTTTTATCTAAATCATCTTTTATTGAAAATAAATCTTTTACTTGAAATCCTGAACTAGGCACTTTGTGACCAATAAATTTTAGTATCAGTTCAAAGATTTTAATATTATCTACAATTTTTTCTAAAGCAATATTAGCTATAAATGTTTCAGTTAATTCTCCTGCTTCAACTAATTTTGGATTTTGTGAAACAAGATTAATATAATCACCTTCTTCCATTGATCTTGCTAATTCTCGCTCATCTTTAGCAGATAATAATCCCACTCTACCAATTTCTCTTAAATACAATCGAACTGGATCATCAATTATTTCCGGAGTATCATTAACTACGTCGTCTAATAAAACAAGTTCACCTTCTTTATTAAGTTGATAAGAATCACCGAAATCGTCATTTATATTTTCGGAACTACCTGCATTTTCTCTTGAAATTTTCAAGCTCATAAAGTCTTTAGCTAAATCTTCAGGATCGTCACTAAACTCTTCTCTTTGAACCATATTTTTCTTAGCCGATTGAATAAAATCAACTAATACAGAATCCTGTTCTCTGTTCCACATTTTTTCAGTCATTAATTTACCTACTTGAATTTCTTAATTTTTATTGCTTAACAATATATCAATATTCTTTATTCGATTTTGAATTGTAATAATTTGATCTTTAATTTCAGATTGATTTAAATCTGTGTTTGAAATTAAAGCATTGTTTTTCATAACCAAATATTCTCTTTCTATTTGTATTTTTAATTTACCAATAACTTCTAATAATTTTTGATTGTCATAAAACACAGATTTTTCTAACTTCAACGAATCAATTTTCTCTATTAAATTAGCGTCTGTAACATTTAAATCCGAATCATTAATCCATTCATATAACAATTGCTTACAAATTGTATCATCTATCATCTCTAGATCCCAATCATTAAATAGGTCTTTATTAGTGATATTATTAGATATTATCAAGCTTACTAAGTGTTCGGTTAATAAAAGTAATCTGGTTTTACCATTATGCATAAAATTTGTATCATTGAAATTATTTTTTGAATCAAAATATATTCTTGATTTATTATCAAATCCTGCTCTAATCCTTTGCTCAGAAACATCTAATTGTGAACTAAGCATTGATATATATTGATCCTGTATATAAGGATTCCTTTCATTAGATATAAATGGGCGAACTGTTTCTTCTATTAATTCCTTTCCTTCAGGAGTAGACGAATCAAATCTTGCAGCCAATAATTTAATTAAATATTCAATAATTGGCTTCGCATCGTCAATTATTGTCTTCCACGCTTTGAAGTCTTTTCTGATAAACGAATCTGGATCTGTTTCGTCTGGTAATTCAACCACTTTTAAAATAAAATTCTTCCGAACTGATTTATTTGTAATGCCGCTTGGATGATCTTTGTTACTAGACGCAAAAATACCCCAACTTTTATCTAATGCATTCAATGTGGCTTCCGTTCCCGCTTGGTCTGCATCTAAAGCTATTATTGCATTATTAGAAATATCTGCTATCTTGCTAGCTTGTTGAGTAGTAATTGCTGTTCCCATTGAAGCCACAACATTTTTGTATCCATACTGATGAGCAATAATAACGTCAGTATATCCTTCAACCAGTACACATTCGTCATTATCTCTAATGTACTCTACTGATTGATCAATTCCATATAATACAGACCCTTTATCAAAAGCTAAATTTTTTTTTGTATTAATATATTTAGGGAGTTGGTCATTTAAAATACGTCCCCCAAAACCTAGTATTTCTTTTTTTTGATTTTTAATAGGGAATATTAATCTATCCGAAAAAAAATCATAAAAAGTTTCGCCCTTAGATTTAGAAACCAATCCGTATTTACTTAAAGAATCTAAGGAGTATCCTTTATTATTAATATAATCTGACAACTTATTCCCAGGAGGATTGTATCCAAGATCAAAATCAATTGCAGATTGTTTACTTATTCCCCTATTTTTTAAATAATTTCTCACATTTTCTCCACTAGTAGAAAAAAGTGATGTCTTAAAAAATTCAGCTGATAACATATTAATTTTTTTTATTTCTTCTATTTCTTTAAATTTTTGTGAACTAAAATTTTCAGTAGTAATCCCTAGCTTGTTTTTTAAAAAATTTAAAGAATCTAAAAAAGAAATACTGTCTTTTTTCATGATAAAAGAAATAACATCGCCACCAGTAGAACATGCACCAAAACATCTCCACATGTTTTTATCTGGATCCACTATAAATGACGGGGTATTTTCAGAGTGAAAAGGACAAACAGACTTAAATAATCTTCCTTGTTTTTTTAAGTCCACAAATTCAGATACCAAATCTAAAACTGTAACCTTATTTTTTATTTCTTCTGTTAAACTCATAATTTACAAATAATATATATCCAAAATTTTATTGAATGCTTAAAATAAACAGGAAATATAGAATAATAAATTAAAAGAAAAAAAACTATAAAGTTTTGATTAATATGAATGCAAAAGAAAGAATAAATTACTTAAAAAAAATAATTAACAAAAACAGTTATTTATATTACATAAAACAAAATCCTGAAATTAGTGATAATGAATATGATATCTATTTCAGAGAATTAATTGATTTGGAAATATCACATCCTGATCTAAAAGATGCAGACTCGCCAACAAATAGAATTGGCTCAGAACCATCAAATGAATTTGAAACAATAACTCATATTGAACCTATGCTTAGTTTGAATGACTGTTTTTCTGAAGAAGAATTCCACAAATGGCATGAAAGAAATTTAAAAGCAATTAATCAAGTAAATGTTGAAATGATTTCCGAATTAAAAATTGATGGATTAGCAATATCTTTGGTGTATGAAAATAGTATTCTTAAATCTGCATCTACAAGAGGTGACGGAATAACTGGAGAAGATGTAACTAAAAATGCTCAAACAATAAATTCTATACCATTAGTATTGAATGAAAATATCCCAGGGATCATCGAAATTCGCGGTGAGGTATTTATACCTATCTCTGAATTTGAAAAACTTAATAAAGAAAGAGAAATTCAAAATTTAACTAAATACTCTAATCCTAGAAACTGCGCATCTGGTTCTTTAAGACAACTTGATCCTAATATAACTAAATCTAGAAATCTTGATACATACATTTACAATATAGGATATTTTGATAATGAATTAAGTATTCCAGAAAAACAATCAGAAAGATTAGAATTTCTTGACAAATTAGGCTTCAGGATTAATAAAAACTATGAAGTTACACATACCGCTGAGCAAACAATATCTTTATATAAAAATTATCAACAAAAACTTAAAAAGTTAGACTACTTATGTGATGGAATTGTAATTAAAATTAATGACATAAAATTACAAAACATCATAGGAGGACTGTCAAGATCTCCAAAATGGGCTATTGCTTTTAAATACCCAGGTAACACAGCATTATCCAAAATAGAAAAAATTGATATCAATATAGGTAGAACTGGATCAATAAACCCAATAGCTTTATTAAAACCTGTTCAAATCGACGGAGTTACAATAAAGCACGCTACTCTTCATAATGAAAATTATATAAACAATCTTGAGTTATTAGTGGGTGACTGGGTTTATATAGAAAGAGCAGGAGATGTAATACCAAAAGTCATATCAGTTGACAAATCTAAAAGAAATGGAACTGAATACAAATTTGATTTTCCAAGTAATTGTCCTAGTTGCAATACGATAATATCTAAAAAAGATGACGATGCCATGTATTACTGCAAAAACAACAAATGCAATTCTAAAATTATAAGATCTTTAGAATATTTCGCTAGTAAAAGCGCTATGAATATAGAAGGTCTAGGACCTTCTATAATAAATAAATTAGTATCAAAATCATTGATAAAAAATTTTGCTGACATATACAAACTTAAAACTACTGAACTTTTACAAATTGAAGGGTTTAAAGAAAAAAGTGCCAATAATCTAATTGATTCAATTAGCGAAAGTAAAAAACAATCTTCATCAAAATTGCTAATTTCACTAGGAATAAAACACGTTGGTGTAGAAATATCAGAATTATTACTTGAGAAATATAAATCTTTAAGCAGTATTATAAATATTTCATACGAAGAGTTGTTAGAAATTTCTCAAATAGGCCCCCAAATTGCTCTAAGCATAACCGAATATTTTAATAATTCTGATAATGTTTGTGTACTAAAAGAATTATTTGATTTAGGATTAAGTGACACATATCAATCTAATCAAATAAAATTCAACGAAAAAATATCAAATAAAATTTTTGTAATTACTGGAAAGTTATCTGAATTCACAAGATCTGAAATTCATGCAAGGATTGCTGAATTTGGAGGGGTGAATTCAGAAACCATAAGTTCTAAAACAGACTATTTAGTAGCAGGCGAGAAAGCAGGATCTAAGCTAGAAAAAGCTAAAAAATTAAATATTCAAATTATAAACGAATCAGAATTCATAAATTTAATTGAAAAGGAGAAATAATGGATCTAGGAATTGAAAATAAAATAGCTTTAGTAACAGGAAGCTCTAGAGGAATAGGAAAAGCTGCCGCTATTTCTTTAGCTAAAGAAGGTGCAAAAGTAGTAATTTGTGGAAGAAATCAAAACACCTTAGATACAACTCTAACTGAAATAAAAAAAATAAATCAAAATATAATTGGAATAAACTGTGATGTTACTGAGGAAAAAAATCTTATTACTCTTGTTAATGAAATAAAAACTCAAATAGGTGAAATAGATATTTTAATAAACAATGTTGGTGGGTCTATTAATAGAGAAGGCATTGAGGGAACTCCTATAAAAGATTTAAATAAAACTTTTGATTTGAATCTTAATCCTGCAATAAAGCTTATGCAATTAGTAATACCTAACATGAAACAACAAAATTGGGGAAGAATAATTAATATTTCATCAGTTTATGGAAGAGAACTTGGTGGTAATCTATCATACATGACTGCAAAAGCTGCTTTAAACAGTATTACTAAACATGCAGCAATTGACTTGGCCCCATTTGGAATACTTGTTAATGCTGTTGCTCCTGGTCCGGTATCACACAAAGATGGTAGCTGGGAAAAATTCCAACAAAACAATAGTAAAGAAGTTGTCCAGAATTTTATAAACGAAAATTTACCTATAGGTAAATTTGGGTGGCCAGAGCCTGTTGGAGACTTGATTGCTTTTTTATCTTCCGAAAATTCAGGATTTATTACAGGAACTTGCATCAATATTGATGGAGGATGGAGCAAGTCAATAAATTAATTTATTAACTTGTATAGCATTGCGTAATATTATGAAACAAGTTTTAAGTGTTGCGGATCTTAAATATTTCCAAGAGTAGTTTTTACTATATTAGCTGAATTTAAGCCATATTTGTTTACTAATTCTTCTGTAGTTCCTGATTCTGCGTAATCTGTCATTGATATGCTTAATACTTTACTTGGATTATGTTGGGATAAATATTGAGAAACCAAACTATGCAATCCTCCATATTTAAAATGCTCTTCAACAGTTAAAATGAATTTAGAGTCCTGTGAGCATTTCAAAATTGTATCTTCATCTAATGGGCGGAGAGAATACATATTAACTACTCTTGCATTAATTCCATGAACTTCTTTTAATTCTTTAGCTGCTTCAATTGCAGGATAAACCATATATCCATAAGTCAAAATAGACACATCTGATCCGGTTTCATAAACAGTTTTTGATCCACCATGTTTCAAAGAAATATTTTTGTCATTAAATATAGGAAGAGCCGGTCTAGAAAGTCTTACATAAAATGGACCCTCAGTATTTACTGCCAATTCTACAGCTGCCTGAGCTTCGTGTGCATCAGATGGAACCAAAATAGAAAATGAATTTAAAGATAGAAATAAAGAAATATCTTCTAAGCTTTGAGCTGAAATACCATCTTCGCCTGTTATTAATCCAGCATGTGTTAATATAACTTTAACATTTAAATTAGATTGGGAAACTCCAACTCTTAGTTGATCCATTGGCCTTGTTGATCCAAAAACAGCAAAAGTACTTACAATTGGAATTTTGCCCGACGCAGCTAATCCTGCTGCTATATTAACCATATTTTGCTCAGCGATACCAACATCAAAAAATCTTTCAGGGTATTTTTCTGCAAACATATTAGTAAATGTAGATTTATTTAAGTCTGCTCCTATAACGCATAATTCAGAATTGGATTCCCCCATTTCTAAAATTTTTTTTCCTGCATATTCTCTTGTTGATCCGGTTTCCATATCTTTATTTATTTTGAATTGATTTCATTAATAGCTTCTATAAGCTGTGTTGGATCTGCAGTTTTGCCATGAAAATCAGGATTGTTTTCCATAAAACTAACTCCTTTTCCTTTTACAGTATCTGCAATTATTACTTTTGGTTTACTATTTTCATAATTCAGAGATTTAAAAACATTTTCAATATCTTCGGTGTTATGACCGTCAACAGAGTATGTTTCCCATCCAAATGCAGACCATTTATCTATAATAGGACTCATATCCATAACTTGATGAGTGAATCGATCATTTTGTATCCCATTTCTGTCTACGATGGCTACCAATTTGTCTAGCTCATATTTTTTTGCCGACATTATTGCTTCCCAAATTTGCCCTTCATTAAGTTCGCCATCTCCTAATAAAACATAAGTTTTATAATTTTTTTTATCAATTTTAGCAGCCAAAGATACTCCCACGCCAAATGACAATCCTTGTCCAAGCGAACCTCCAGACATTTCTACACCTGGTGTTTTAATATGAGCATGTCCCTGCAGTCTTGAATTAAGTTTTCTAAATGTCATCAATTCAGATTTCTCAAAAAATCCTGTTTCGGCCAAAGCTGCATACAAAACAGGGCAAGCATGGGCTTTGCTTAATATAAATCTATCTCTATCTTCCCATTTAGGATTAGAGGAATCATAATTCATAATAGAGCCATATAAAACAGAAACAATATCAGTTGAAGACAGAGATCCTCCTGGATGACCGCTATTAGCATTACTAGTCATATTCAAAATATCTATTCTCATATTCTTAGCTAAATCTTTTATAGCGTCTATGTTCAATTTTTATCTCTTGAAAATTAATATTGCGCAATAATTATAATTTGGTTGAATTTATAAGTCTATCTCAAAATTAAGGATAAATTTAATTTCCCCTATGCAAAAAAATAATGTTATAATCTTTCTAACATTCAAGGAGGCAACATGAATAAAATAATCAAAGGCAAATACTTAATAGATGGCAATGGCGGTAAACCTAAAGAAAATTCTGCTGTAATAATCGAAAACGGGAAAATTAAAGATATTACTGACGCAAACAATTTACCTAAAGATGGATACGAAATACTTGATTATCCTAATTCAACAATAATGCCAGGATTAATTGAGGTTCATACTCATATGCATGTTAGCCCAGAACCTGGAAACTATGAGGCTGCGCTTAGTGATTCAGATACAGTTTTAGCTATACGAGCTACTGATGCAGTTAGAAAAACTCTAATGAGTGGAGTAACTACAATGAGAGATATTGGAAGTAAAAACCATATTGCTTTTCCTGTAAGAGATGCTGTGAATGCAGGCATTATTCCTGGCCCAAGAATGCTGCTTGCAGGCCAAGTAGTTACAACAACAGCTGGTCATTGTAATTACTTTGGAACAGAAGCAGATACTTTAGATGAAGCAGTAACAGCTTCAAGAGCAAACATTAAATTGGGTGCTGAATGGATTAAAATAATGTCAACAGGAGGAGGATTCACTCCTCGTTCAAATATGAGAGCTGCTCAATACCCTGCAGAAACTTTAAAAGCAGTAGTAGATGATACTGTTAGACTAGGAGGAAGAGTTTGTTCGCATGCTCACGGAACTGTTGGTGTTGAAAACTGTGTTAAAGCAGGAATACAAAATATTATTCATTGTTCTTGGTTAGCTGAAGATCCAGACAAAATGTTTGACTATAAAGAAGATGTGGCTGATCAAATCGCCGAAAAAGGTATATATGTAGACGCTACAGTAGCAACTGGATACATGAGAACATTTAGAGATCCTGATTTCGATGACGAAGCAGCAAAAATGTTTAGAGATCCAGGGGAAAGAGCTGAAATTTTACAAGATATGAGAAAAAAAGGAATAAAATTTGTTTCAGGAATAGATAGTGGAATGCTGTATGTTAGATTTGGTGACATTGCATATACACCTGAAAGAATGGTAGATGTCATAGGTATGGGCAATATGGAAGCAATAGTTGCATGTACTAAAACCTCTGCTGAATGCCTAGATGTAGCTGAAGAAACTGGCACATTAGATAAAAATAAATCTGCTGATATAATAGTTGTTGACGGAAACCCTGATGAAGACATAAAAAGTCTGCACAACGTCACTTCAGTTATGTTACGAGGTGAATTAGTTAAAGATAATGGAATTGAATTAGTTTGAATTAACAAATATGAATGAAGACAATTTTAAAATCGTTTCATTTTATGAATTTAAAAATATTAAATCTCAATATTTAAAATATAAAAATTCGATAAAAGAAATTTGCTCGCAAAATAACTTAAGAGGAACAGTAATTCTTTCACAAGAAGGAATAAATGGAACTCTGTCTGGATTCGATGAATCAATTGATAATTTTTTAACATTTTTAAAAAATCTTCAATTTAACAATACCGAAATAAAATTTTCCTACTCAAAAACTATTCCATTCTATAAATTGAAAATTAAAGTAAAAAAAGAAATAGTCCCATTTAACAATGAAGTTGAAAACCCAAATCAAACGGGGAAATTTATTGACCCTGAAAATTGGAATAAAATAATTGAAGATCCTGCAATTACAGTTATAGACGTAAGAAATGAATACGAAACTAAAATTGGGAAATTTAAAAATTCAACAGATCCAAAAACAGATAATTTTACTGATTTTATAAAATATATAAAAACCGATCTGAATGATAAAAAAAATGAAACAATTGCAATGTATTGCACAGGAGGAATAAGATGCGAAAAAGCATCAGCCTACATGATCCAAAATGGATTTAAAAATGTTTTGCAACTCAAAGGAGGCATTCTAAAATACTTTGAAGAAACTACTCCGGAATCATCTCTTTGGGAAGATGAATGCTATGTATTTGACAATCGTGTTTCAGTAAAAAAAGATCTCACTCAAGGAACTTATGAATTATGCAATGGATGTAAAGAGACAATATCCCAGTCTGACAAAAAATCAAAAAAGTACGAAGAAGGTGTTTCTTGTCCAAATTGTTACAATAAAAGATCAAAACAGCAAAAAGAAAATTCAAGAGAAAGACAAAAACAAATTGATTTATTTAAAAAAAATAACCAATCTTACCCATTTGATAAATTAAATCCAAGTCAATATAAAAATTTTATAAAAGATAATTAATTAATTTTATCTTGATTGTGAATAATAATTTTCTTTTATAAATAAACAAACCACCATCAAAACAGATACAATATTAGATACCAAAATTGAAGTCCAAACGGTTGTATTTGCCACATCTTTCATCATCCCAAATCTAAGCCAATAATCCAATCCCTCGTATTTATCAAGTGTAATGTTAAATGTAATGTTACAAGTAATAATTGAAGTTGTTAATATTATAAATACAGCTATAAATTTGTATAACTTATCATATTCGCCATATATCCACATTGTTAAAAATGTACCAAAAGAAGCAATGATTCCAGGGAAGTAAAACCAGCTAAAAAGTACTATTGACTTAGGCCAATATCCCCAAGACCCACCTAGTAAAGTGTACGCTGATTGAACCACAAAAAAAGCCAAAATGCCAAAAAATATAGACAAAGCAATTCCGCTTAACACTCGTGTCAACGAACCTAAATTAGGATTGAAAAACATAGAAATTATTCCTCTCTGTACTAAGCTCTTCTAGACAATTTTGGATCTAATGCATCTCTTAATCCATCTCCAACCAAATTCATAGCTAGCACATTGATAGTTAAAACCAAGCCTGGAAAAAATGCAATCCAAAACGCTTGTTGCAAATGTTTTCTTCCTAAAGATAAAATATTCCCCCAACTTGGATCTTCAGGAGGTATTCCTAATCCCAAAAAACTCAGTGAAGCTTCTGTCAATATAGCTAATGCAAAGAAATAAGTTGCCTGAACTATCACAGGAGCCATTGTATTTGGGGCAATATGAACAAATAAAATTCTTGGAGTTGGTGCGCCTATCCCTCTAGCTGCTTCTACATATTGCTGTTCTCTTACAGTAAGTACGGATGAACGTACTACTCTAACCATTCTTGGAGTATCAACTATTGTTATAACTGCTATAACATTCCAAACACTGCCTCCAAGCATAGCAATTAATGCTAATGCTAATAACAATGTTGGGAATGACATTAAAGCATCCATAACTCTTTGTATAATCATATCAAGTTTTGGGGAATAACCTGATACCAAACCTATGAACAAACCAGCTAATGTAACAAGGAAAGCTACCATAAATCCAACTAATAATGATACCCTTCCTCCATAAATCACTCTCGCATATACATCACGACCAATATTGTCTGCACCAAACCAATGTGCAGAGCCTGGTGGCATGAATCTATCTACAGGATCGATTGCTACAGGATCATATTTAACTAAAAAGTCAGCAAAAATTGTAAGAAACGAGAACACCATTAATATAAACAAACCAACAATCATATTAGGGTTTTTTCTGAGCATTCTATTAAACTGCACCCAAATTCTGTTCCCCATGCCCTTGGCCTGTCTTATCTCATTTGGATTGTATCCTCTATTAGTAGTCATGAATATCTAACCCTCGGATCTAAAAATGCATAAATAATATCAACTATTAAATTTAAAAATACATACGATGTTGCAAAAATCATCATTAATCCCTGAATAATCGGAAAATCTCTGTCTCCAACTGCTTTCACAAACATTCTGCCCATCCCAGGAATCGCAAACACAGTCTCTGTAATAACTGTTCCTGTGACAGCAGCAGCAAAAACTAATCCAATTACTGTAATGACTGGCATTGAAGCAGCTCTCAAAGCATGCCTTGTTAAAACTATACCTTCAGCCAAGCCTTTAGACCTAGCTGTTCTAATATAATCTTCGCTTAAAACTTCTACCAAGCTTGATCTAGTCATTCTTGCAATAAGTGCCATAAAAGCAACTCCCAAAGTTATTGCTGGCAATGCACTATATCTTAAAAATTCAACTGGCCCGTCGGTAAAGAAACTACGAAATCCAAAGACAGGAAACCAACCTAATTTAAGTGAAAAAAGAAAGATCAAATTAAATGCCAACCAAAAACCTGGAATTGCAAATCCTAAAACAGCAAAAACCATAACAGCTCTATCAATCCATGTATTCATTTTCCATCCCGCTAATACTCCCATTGGTAGTCCAAGTAATATAGCTATAAATATTCCGGAAAAAACTGTCGAAACAGTTGCTTCGATTTTTTGACTTACTAAATAAGATACTGATTCTGTTGTAAATAAAGATGTACCCAAGTTTCCAACAAAGAATCCACCAAGCCAATCAAAGTACTGAGTAATTGGCGGTTTGTTTATGCCCATTGCTTCTCTGACATCTTCTATTTCTTGAGCTGTAGCATACATAATGTAATCCCCGCCTAATACGATAGCAGCAGGATCACCTGGGGCAAGTTGCATAATTGAAAAAGTAATTATAGATACTATAAGCAAAACAGGTAAAGTTAAAATAGCTCTTCTAATTATGTATTTCCACATAGATAGATTTTCCTATATTTGAAAGTTTTTAAATATCTTTAGTATTAGACTTCAAAGGAGAACTGACTAAGTCAGTTCTCCTTTGTAAAACCTATAATCTAGTTAAGGTGTCCCTTAGTCCAACCAAACATTGTGCAATATTGGGAATAAACAGTCTAGGCAGTAGCCTTTAACATTATCCCTAATAGCTCTTGGCGGCTGGAATTGGTAGAAGTTAAGTGATGGAGGATTTTCATAGAAAATTCTATTCATCTCATCATACTGAGCCTGTTGTTTAGCAGGATCAGTTTCAACTAAGAAAGCTGCTCTAACTTCATCAATTTCAGGATTTTTATAACCCAAAGATGTATCACCGGAGAACATATGTGGAGCTAATGGATTAAGACCATTTGCGAAGTTTGACCATGAAGTCGCTGCTTCCCAAGGACCTTCTCCTCCTGTTATAGCTACTCTACTACCCCAGTCTAAGGATACTAACTCTGTGTTTACAAATCCTAAGTTTTTCATTGCTTCCCACATTACCAAGCCTGCTTCTGGCATAAACGGCATGTCGTTAGCAGCAATGATTCTTACTTGTTGTTCAGAAATACCTGGGCTTAATGCCTCAGCTTGAGCTAAAATTTCTTTAGCTAATTTCATATTTCCTGATTTAGTCTTCATACCTTCAGCTTGAATTGCTTCAGTAACTGATGTTTTCCAAGGGGTTCCGCAATGAACAGCCATGTAACATTCTGTCCACTTGTCTTCACCACCTACAGCTGCCATCATAATTTTACCGTTAGGTGCAGCAGCTACAACAGCTCTTCTTGCCAATCTGCCTGCTTCAGACATATCGAACGGAGCATGATGTAAGTTAAATGCCATTGTTCCCATGTTACCATCTCTAATAGAAGACCATGTAACACCGTCAACGCCATTTAGGTTTGAAGCCAAATCAATAGTAAAGTCATCAAGAACATCTACTTCACCAGTTTGCAAAGCAGCAATTCTTGTTGAATGATCAGGAATATCAAGAGCAACAAAACCGTCTAAGTATTGGTTGATTTCTCCTTTAGTGAAATTCCATTCTTCACCTGAGTTTGGAACGTATCCATCAAATTTGGAAAATTCTAATTTTTCTCCCTGGATCCATTTATCCATTTTATACGCACCAGTCCCGACAGCAGTTTTTACTGGCTCTCCTGGTTTTAAAGACCAAACATCTTTATGCATAATTGATGGTTGTCTTGGATCTAGCTGAGCTAAAAATTCCAAAACCATTCCTGTAGGTTTACTAAAACTCATTGTAATAGTATTCCCATCAGCAGATTGACTAAATGCTGAATCTTTTGATGATTTTCCTTCATTACCTGGAGATATAGCTAACAATTGTCGTCCTAAAGGATCAACTCTTGCAAACCTGGAATGTGATTCCATAACATCGTCCATAGATAATGCACTACCATCGTGGAATGTTATACCGTCACGGACTGTGAAAGTATATGTTAAACCGTCAGGACTCATATTCCAATCAGTTGCCATTTGAGGAAAGATATTATAATCTTTGTCTCTCCAAAACAACTGGTCATAAGAGTGTCGACCAACAGTTCCTGTAACAATAGCACCGGTAGCCATAGTATCAATATACTTTATACTACCTTGTACTACATAACGTAATGTACCTCCAGATTTTGGCTCGTCGCCTGTAGCTGCAGCTGGTGCTGGAGCGGGTGTTGACGGAGCAGCAGCTGGTGCAGCAGCAGCAGCAGCTGGTGCTGCAGCTGGAGCGGCAGCTTCTTCTTCAGAAGAACATGCAGCAACAATCAACAAGGCGAATATAGCTAAAACTGGTAACCATTTAAATAATTTCATTAAGGCACCTCCAATTTAACTAGTTTTTAGTAAATACATTATTTGTTTGTAAATCCTTCTAATATAAAAAATTAAAAGGTGACTTATTATTACTCATATGGCATGAAGGTGTCTATACTGAATGAAAGGTTTCGGTGTTTTTATAGTAATTTAATATAAAAAGATGATTTTTTTTCTAAAATACAGTTAAAATATATCACTATGAACAAAAACAAACCAAAATCAATTCTAAAAAGTAATCAAACTCTTCTAAATTTATGGTCAGCTGAATTAATTAATCGCTCTTCATATATGACGGGTAAATTCGCGTTGCCTTTCTTTGCAAAAAATTTAGGCGCAAGCACCACTCTAATTGGAACAATTAGCTCAATTTCTACTTTAACTGGTATATTTTTAAAACCAATTATTGGAGGAATTGGAGATAAATTTAACAAAAAACAATTACTTTTATTAGCTAACCTTATTTTTGCATTAACTCCATTATTTTATATATTTATTGATCAAACATATCAGCTAGTAATAATTAGATTATTCCATGGTCTTTCTACTGCAATTTATGGACCAATTACCCTTGCTATCATATCAACTGTTTACACAAATCAAAGAGCAACTTATTTAGGGTGGTTTGGCACAGCAAGAACAATCGGATATCTTGTTGGTCCCATTCTTGGCGGTCTGTTAATGTTATATTATGATTCAAAAAATTTATTTTTTCTTACAGGAATTATAAGTTTTATTTCTTTTATTCCAATAATTTTAGATAAAAATTCTTCGTCTACAGCAATATCAAAAAAATCTACAAGTAGAGAAATTATATTATTTATTAAAAAATTATTTACTATTACAAAACTTAAACAAGTATGGGTGGTTAGTTTGATTGAATGGTCATTCTATGCTGTGTTTTACTCAATGAAAGTTTTTGTACCCATATACCTTGTTAACTCTGGCTACAATACTCTAATCGCTGGCTCTTTTCTGACAACTGTCGAAATCATCCATATAATTCTAAGACCATTAGGTGGAATTTCAGGAGATAAATTTGGATACTACAAAAATATTATATTTGGATTATTGTTACTAAGTGTATCAATGTTTTTTGTTTCATTTACCATTAATTCTTCTACAATTTTTATTCCTGCTATTTTAATTGGCATTTCAGAAGCAAGCGTACTACCATCTGCTTTAGCACTAGTATCAGAATATTCTAAAAATGATAATATCGGCACAGTTATGGGCATAGTTGGATCTATAAGAAATTTTGGCAAGGTAGCAGGCCCTATATTTATTGGGGTTTTATTAGAAAAATTATCTTACCAAAGTGTTTTTCAGATTATTGGCATTACAAATATTTTAGTTGTGCTGTTTATTATTATGATTTTTATTTTTTCGTCAATGATAAAGAAAAAAAACTAATTAAATATGGTATTGTTTTAATATTAATAATTTAATCGAGGTTTACTTTGCCAGATTCAGATATCTTGTATAAATCAATTACAGAAATCCAAAAAAGTCTCATAAATAAAAAAATTTCATCTGTAGAACTAACTAAACTAGCATTAAAGAGAATAGATGAAACAAATAAAAAAACAAATGCGTTTTTACATGTGGCTCACGACTACGCAATAAATGAAGCTACAAAAATAGATACCAAGATTTCTAAAGGAGAAGACATAGGTCTTCTAGGCGGAATTCCTACGTCAATTAAAGATTTAGAAAGTGTAAAAGGAATGCCTCAAACAAATGGATCTTGGTTTTACAAAAATAATATTTCAGATTTTGACTCACTTGCAATCGAAAGAATAAAAAATGCTGGCGGAATTATCCTAGGAAAAACAAACACCCCAGAATTTGGGCTCTGCGCAACAACTGATAATAGGCTGGGAGATGATTGCAGAAATCCGTGGGATCTTTCTCGAACTCCAGGAGGATCAAGCGGTGGAGCTGGCGCTGCTATAGCCTCAGGTATTCATCCAATTGCACAAGGATCTGATGGAGGAGGTTCAGTTAGAATTCCTTCAGGGTTATGTGGAATATATGGAATTAAAGGAACTCAAGGCAGAATTCCAAGAAAGCACAGTGGATTACAAAGTTGGAATCCAGTCAACTTTTCTTGTGTAGGACCAATGAGTTGGTATGTTAAAGATAGTGCAATAATGTTACAAGTTATGTCAGGACCGCATCCTGAAGCAGAATCTACAACAATAAAAACAATCCCTCCAGATTTTATTACTACTATCGATGAAGGAATAAAGGGTAAAAAGATAGCTTGGTCTGTTGACCTAGGATCTATTAACGTTGATCCAGAAGTACAAAAAAAGACAAGCGAAGCAATGAAAGTTTATGAAAATCTGGGAGCAATTGTAGAACCCCTAGACTTTAAATATGATATCAAAGAATTATCTCTAAACATCGGTCCGATACTTGGTGCTTTAGGGTATAACAAAAATGGTAGATTTCTAGAAGAAAATCCTGACAAATTGATGAATTACACTAGAGCAATGTTAGAAAATGTCAAAAATTGGGAAGGGCCTGATTATATGAATTCTATTTCAGAACTTTACAAGTTTAGAAATTATATAGATTCTATATTTAATGAATATGATTTTATTGCCACCCCAACAATGGCAGTACCAGCTCATGAGTGTGGAAATCCTCCAAAAAAAATCAACGGTGTACAATTTGACTATAAATACAATGATAAAAACAACATGCTTAATTCATTTGGAGAAAATGAAAAGACTAATCATAAAAATGGCTCTTATTTATTAGCACAATTTACCGCAATATTTAATTGGTCCGGCAATCCTGCAGCCACGATACCTTGTGGTTTTTCATCTGATGGATTACCAATTTCATTACAAATAGCTGGAGCTCAAGAAAATGAATTAAGCGTTCTCCAGGCTTCAAGAGCATATGAAATTGTACAACCATGGCAAAACAAAAAACCAGTATTATAAAAAGGGGTAAATATGAATAACTTGGAAATCAAAAATGCAACCATAGTTGACGGACTAGGACAAGAACCTTATTTGGGGAACATATATGTTAAAAACGGGAAAATCGTAGCAATAACTCATAAAGAACATCTGCAATCAGAAAAATCTATTGATGCAAACGGGAAAATTGTATCTCCTGGTTTTATAGACCTTCATACTCACAGTGACTCATCTTTTTTGGTAGATTCGGATGCTGATAGTAAAGTAAGACAAGGGGTAACTTTAGAATTAATTGGTAATTGTGGAATGAGTACTTGTGCGCCTTTAATAGGTGAAGCAAAAACAATATTTAATCAAAGAGTATCTATGCTAGATAACCCTGAAGATTTAAATGTAGATTGGACTGATTATGCTGGATATATTAATGCAATGAAAAAGTCTGGTGCTCCTCTTAATGTTGCTTTCCAAGTTGGGCACGGTACTCTAAGAGCTGCAGTTATTGGATTAGATGATAGGCCACCTACTGCAGAAGAGTTAAATTATATGAAACAGCTCACAGCAGAATCATTGGACGCAGGAGCTTTGGGTCTTTCTACAGGATTATTTTACGCACCTGGTTACTATGCTAGAACAGACGAAGTAATAGCTTTGGCAGAAGAAGTTGGTAAAAGAAACAAGCTCTATTCCACTCATCAAAGAGATGAGGGGAGCAGGACAGTTGGCTTATTTGTATCATTAAATGAAGCTATTGAAATTGGAAGAAGAGCAAATTGCAAAGTCCAAATATCGCATGTTAAATGTGCAGCTCAAAAAGTATGGGGGAAATCAGATGAATACTTGCAACTTCTAGAGGATACTTTAGAAGAAGGAATAGATATAGCCGGAGATCAATATCCTTATACTGCTTCAAGCACTGCACTCACTGGAGCTTTGTTTCCTAGATGGTCTTTATCTGGAGGCAGGGAAAAGACATTAGAGTATATGGCAAACGAAGATGATCGCGGAAGGCTAGTTGAAGAAATTACTGATACTTTTTCTAAAGGCAGAGGAGCTGAAGGAATAATTATTGCAAGATATGTTGAAGATGAATCATTAGAAGGGAAAACATTAATAGAAATTGCTGATTTAATGAATACATCTCCAGCTGAAGCTGCACTAAGAATATATCAAGAAGGGGAAGCAAGTGTTATCAGTTATGGAATGACAGATGAAGATGTAGAAAATTTCGCATCTCATCATTTGATAGCTGTTGCATCGGATGGGTCATCTCTGGCTACAACAGGTAAGCTTTCAGTTGGAAAACCTCACCCGAGAAGTTATGGAACAAATCCAAGGTTTATTCAAAAATTTGTAAATGAAAAAAAAGTAGTTACAATTCAGGAAGCTATAAGAAAAATGACTTCAATGCCTGCACAAAGACTAGGTCTAACAAATCGAGGAAGATTAACACCAGGATATGCTGCTGATATAGTAATAATGGATTTACCTAAAGTAAAAGAAAAAGCTACATTTGCTGATCCTCATCAGTATCCTGAGGGGATATCTCATGTAATTGTTAACGGAGAATTAGTTGTAGAAAACGAAAAATACAATGGAACAAAAGCAGGCCAAATGATAACAGAATTTGATTCTTAATTAAATCGAAATCAAATATAATACCCCACCTGAAATAAGAAGAAATCCTATAAAAAATACAAAATTATAAAATACTACCGATCGGGTGAAAATTATAAAAAAACGTATTGTTATGATTCCTACAATAAATGCTATCAAAACAGATATCATATTAATGATAATATCATCTAATAATAAATAGATACCCATCAATCCTGCAATGATAGTTACAGGAATACTTAAAATGAAACTAATATTTAATGATTCATTTTTATCAAATTTTGTTATTAATAAAGCAGATATAGTCATTCCAGATCTGCTCATCCCTGGAATAATAGAGAGTCCTTGAAATATCCCTACAATAATAGCATTATAAAAATTATAATTGGGTTTGGATGTTTTATTTTTAATATTAGAACCTAATAACTGAATTAGGCCATTTATTAAATAGATAAATCCAATGACCATCATGCCAACCACGCCTAAAAGTTCAATGTTATCCGATAATAACGGTATCAACAAATATATTGGCAATGAAATAATCAAACTAATAGTTGTAGCTAGCACATAAAACATGCTTTCATTTTTAGATCTGTTTTTTTGAAAAAAATCTTGAATAAGAAGAACGATTTTTTTTCTATATATATATATAGCTGAAAAAGCAGTACCTAAGTGAAGACACAAAGAAAAAGCAAATATTTCTTCTAGGGTTTTATTATCAGTATTAAAAACACTACTAGTAAATAAAATTACTCCCTGAGAACTAACTGGGAGCCACTCAATTAAACCTTGAGTGGCTCCCAATATAATTTTAAGAACTACAATATTAATATCGATATCCTAATTAATCTTTTTGCTGAGCAGCCATACCTTGTTCTTTAGATAACTCAGTATCTAATTTTGCTTTCGCCTCTGCAGAAACCCATTTTGACCAAATTGGTTCATTTCTTAACAAGAAATATATTGCAACTTCATTGTACGCGATCCATCTGTCAGCCTGTTCTCTAAATTTTCTTGCTTTTTCTTCTAGTTTTGGAAGAGGGGCTTCTGAAAAGTCCCAATTATCTAGAAGATTTTTAATTTCCGGATGAGTTGTGTCGATATCAGATGAAATAACTAAAGAAGAATCTAAGGCACCATTCCTGGCATTTGATGGAAGTGGTTTATCACTATCCCATGCAAACACTAGATGTATTCGAGAGTTACTTGATCCCATACCTGCATCTCCTGTTTTCTTTGAAGTATCAACAGCATCTTCAGCAGTTACAGTAAATCTTCTTATTATGTCATCCATATCAGAAAACATAACTCGAGCATTAACGTCTTGCACTGTCTTTCCGTATCCAATTTTAGATATATATTCAAAGATAGCAGTTTGTATCATGGAGTTTTTTGACTCTAAACTTGCCGGACGTATAACTTCTCCTCTAAATTCATTAGATTGATGAGCTCTAGTAGCAGTGTCAGAAGCACATCCTAATACTATTAGCATAGAAGCAAAGATTATTAATAAAGGCTTAAAATAAGATGTAATTTTATTATTTTTAATTAACATAAATCACCTCATGAATTATAAATTTGAATAAAAAATATTATAGCATATAAATATTAAGAAAATAGATAGTATCGAAAAAGAAACATTACTCTTCGAAATTCTTATGTTTTTCCTCTTAGTTTAGGATCCAAGCTATCTCTCAAGCCGTCACCAAACATATTAACAGCCAAAGCTAGGAAAAATAATCCGAGTGACGGAAGTATCACAATATTAGAGTTACCAATAAAATAAATCCGGCCTTCTCCAATAATATTGCCCCATGTGGGAATGTCTGGAGGAACACCTGCTCCTAAGAAACTCAAACTAGCTTCTGACAAAATAGCTGAGGCAAATAAGAAAGTTGCCTGCACAATAACTGGTGCAAAAGTATTAGGTGCTATGTGTCTTAACAATATTCTTGTTTTAGACGCTCCGAATGCATTTGCTGCATCTACATACTGAGATTCTCTGATAGTTAATACAACTGATCTAACGATTCGTGAAGTTCTAGGTGCATCTACTACAGTTAAAGCAAATATAACATTTTCTAATTTTGGTCCAAGTATAGCCATCAACACGATAGCCAACAAGATTCCAGGAATAGCCATAATACCATCCATAAATCTCATTACTATGTCATCCAATCTAGAAAAATAACCTGCAACTATTCCAATTGCTGATCCTATAACAGCTGCTAATATCGCAACAGATAGACCAACTACTAATGAAATTCTTGATCCATATATAACCATAGAAAAGATGTCTCTACCTAATGGGCCTGTTCCGAATAGAAAAAGATCTCCTTCTTCAGATCTGCCTGGCGGAAGTAAACGATTAAGAGGATCAAAAACAAAAGGATCTCTCAATATACCGAACTTAATAAGTAGAGGGCAAAGGAGAGCTAATGTAACAACTAGTGAAATGAATACTATTCCAATTAACATATTAGGATTTCTTAAGACTGCCCTTAATGCAGCTTTATGCCAAGGTACTTTCTCTCTAAGACCTTGAAATGCTAAATCTTGTGCGTCTGTTTTATTACTCATATTAACTATCGTACCTTATCCTTGGATCTACAAAAACGTATAAAATATCTATTGTTAAATTAACCAAAACGTATATCAAAGCAACAACCAAAATTGTACTTTGAATTATTTGGAAGTCTCGTTGTGCGATAGACTCAGTAATCAATCTACCCATACCTGGGATTGCAAATACAGTTTCAGTAATTACAACACCGCTAATAAAACCAGCTATACTAAAACCAATTACAGTTAAAACTGGGTTGGCTGCATTTCTGAAGGCATGCCTTAACAAAACGATTGTTTCTCCAAGACCTTTTGATCTTGCAGTTCTAACATAATCTTCTTTTAATACTTCTAGCATCGTAGCCCTAGTCATTCTAGTAATCAAAGCTGACCCAGCAAATCCCAAAACAAATGATGGAAGTAATAAATGATGCAGGTATCCCCAGAAATCTTCACTCAAATATATATAGCCACCCGCGGGGAACCACTCGACTTGAACTGCTAGTAAGAAAATTATCACATAGCCAAGAGCAAAATAAGGGACTGCATATCCTGTTAGAGCTAGAATCATTACAACCCTATCAAATACAGAATTCATTTTCCAAGCAGCAAGTACTCCGGCGGGGATAGAAATCAATATAGATAACGACAAGCTTAAAAGTGCTAAAGATAAGGTAGGTTCAACTCTGTCTAGTATTAGAGCAGACACCTTGTGGCCAGAAAATATAGATTCTCCCAGGTCTCCCTGTGCCACTCCGCTTACAAATCTCCAAAATTGTACTGGTATTGGGTCTAGTAAGCCCATAGATTCTCTCATTGCTTCAACTTGCTCGTAATCAGCATCTTCGCCAGCCATAATAGCGGCAGGGTCACCAGGAGCCAAGTGAATAATTGAAAAAACAACAACACCAACTATAGCCATAGTAGGAATCGCTGCTAATAGTCTTTTTAGTATATATCTCTGCATATCAAATTAAGTTTAATATATAAGTGTTGAATATTATCTAAGAAGTATTA
>CEQM01000756.1_pt1 | contig 43920 bp, 47 predicted proteins | sample 531111 | NCBI WGS metagenome assembly CEQM01 (sample SAMEA2621278, study PRJEB7988) | marine metagenome | biome: marine biome (ENVO:00000447); feature: deep chlorophyll maximum layer (ENVO:xxxxxxxx); material: "saline water (ENVO:00002010), including plankton (ENVO:xxxxxxxx)" | depth 120 m
TTGAAAAAAAGTTAATTTTATCTTGAATATTTACAAATATTTACAATACAAAATACTAAAAATTGATGGACAAAGCATGTCGCCTTGTCTAAATAGTAATGATTTAGTTTTGGCAAAATATTCTTTGAAATTATTTCGCAATGATTTGATATGTTTTAATCTCCCATCAAATCCTAAAAAACTATATGTAAAAAGGATAATAGGATTGCCATCTGAATTTATTGAATTTACCGATTCTGACATCATTATTAATGGTAATAAATTTATATCCCATGATATCGATAGTAAAAAATTGAGTGCTTCTAAGTGGTACAATAATGAAAGTGAATTGTTTGTACTCGGAGACAATTATATAGATAGTTATGACAGTAAAAACTTTGGCCCCATAAATATTGATTGGATAAAATATAAGATTATTTTGAAATTATGGCCCTTGGGGAAACTAAACAGTCTTTGAAGTATTACCTTTTATCCAAAAAACAAATACAAAAAGTGTTAACGCACAAACTATAGCACTTAACATTATAGTGTCATTAGCAGCTAATAGAACTAAATCAGGGTTTATATTTTCAACTTGAGTATTTTGTATAGAGGATTGATTATAATGAGCTAATCTAGATCCAAAAATACCACTAGAAAAAGCGATACCTATTGCTAAACCTGTTTGCCTAGCTGTAGCAATTGAAGCTGATGCCATACCTAATCGATCTTGTGGTACAGAATTAACAACAGCAGTATTATTAGCTGGATCAAAAAGACCAAATGCAATACTAGCTAATGCTAAAACCAATGCTATTTCTAAAGACGCCCCATACATTGTTGCAAATGATAATAATACCAAACTAATTATTAATAATATTACACTGAAGAAAATGAGAATTTTTGAACCAATAATATCAGTAAGTCTTCCTGCAATAGGAGCTACAGCAATTCTCACTAGTGAAAAAATACTTAATAAGAAGCCAGAAAAAACAATACTATATCCCATGCCGTGTGTGGTTACAAATGGTGTAATGTATCCAATAGTATTCCAAGATTGATATATTAATAATAAAGTGATAATTGAAACTAAAAATACTGGGTTTTTAAACATATTTATTTGTACCACAGGAAATTCTGTATGCAGTTCTTGATATATAAATATAGGAGTAAAAACAACAAATAATATTAAACTAACAATTATTAATGGTGAAAAATATCCGAGAATATTTATCTGACTTATTACAAAAAGTAAACTCCCAAGTAAAATAAATAAATATAAAGAACCTAATAGATCGAGCTTAATATCTTTTTTTGTAATATTTTGATCTATAATTTTTACTGACAACAAAAGGCAAATAATTGATATAGGGACACGTGTGTAAAAAACAGCTTTCCAGTCTATAAAATCAATTAGCAATCCACCTATCAAAGGTCCTAAGCCCAAGCCTAAACCAACAACTGCCCCAGATAAGCCGAATACTTTCCCCCGCTCTTCTCTAGAAAATTGTGAAGCAATCAAAGCTGTACTACTAGATATAACCATAGCAGCACCAATTCCTTGTAAACTTCTTAGCAATATTATGTGATAAACATTTTGAGAAAAAGAAATCAAAAATAATGTCAAAGTAAAAATAATGGTACCTGAAACATAAACTTTTTTTCCACCCCACAAATCACAAAGCCAACCCATAGTCATAAGTAAGCTACAGGATGATAAGAAGTACCCTATTCCAATCCAGGCAACGGTCGATGCACTAGTACTAAAAAATTCAGAGATAACAGGATATACAACTAAAACAATAGTTCCTTCTAAAGTTGTAGCAAACATCCCAAAGGATACTATTACAAATACCATCCATTTAGGTTCCATAACAGACCTTACGATAACTAGGTTATTATTCTACAGTGACAGTAGCTCCAGCTTCTTCAAGCTTAGCTTTAATATCATCAGCTTCGTCTTTACTTGCATCTTCCTTAATAGCAGCAGGTGCAGACTCTACTAAATCTTTTGCTTCTTTAAGACCCAAGGTTGTGACCTCTCTCACGGCCTTAATAACATTGATTTTTTGATCGCCAATTTCTGTAATACTTACTTTAAAACTGGTACTATCTCCTCCACCATCGGAAGCAGCATCATCACCCGCAGCAGCAGCAGCAGCAGGTGCTGCAGCAACAGCAACTGGAGCAGCAGATACTCCAAACTCTTCTTCAAGAGCCTTTACTAAATCTGACAATTCTAATACTGTTAAACCTTTTATGCTTTCTAATATTTCTTCTTTAGTCATTGTTCCCTCCAGTTATTAATCTAATTAATTATTTTCTTCGAGTTTTTTTTGATTTAAAACATTGGATAAAATCGTAACAATAGATGTTGATGGCCCAGCAAGAGCCGTTACTAAACGCTGAGGTTGGGATGCTAACATGCCTACCAATTTAGCTATCAATTCAATTCTTGATGGGAGTTTTACTAATGTATTAATTTGAGTAGAATCGTAAGTTTGACCATCCATAGCAATAGCAAAAACTGACAAATCCAGTTCATTACTTTTTACAAATGAAACTAAAAGTTTTAGAGATTCTATTGGATCTCCTTGGCCAATAACCAATCCAGTAGGACCATCTAATAATTCTTTGAACTCTGGCTTTCCTGCATTTTCTGCTGCTATATTTGCCAGTGTGTTTTTTATCACTTTGTAACTCAAACCATTTGTTCGTAAATGAGCACGAAGTGAATTAAGTTGATTTACTGATAAACCAGTAACTTTCGTAGATATTGCTACGTTACTAGTTTTGAAATCTTCAGCTAGTTTTTCAACTGTATCAATTTTTTTAACTGTTGGCATAAATCACCTCAAAAAAAAAGTCTGTAACCAAAAAGCCACAGACAAAGAATTTTTTTATACTAAAACCTCGGTGAGAAATTAAGCTAATTTAGCACTCACTGTCTTTGGCATTTATTTAATTATTAAAACAATGACAGTATATACTGTACTTCAAAATAAGTCCAGATTCTACTCCATTTTAACTAATGATAGATCAGCTACATCAAGAGCAATACTTGGCCCCATTGTACTTGTAAGATAAGCTGACTTCAAAAACTGACCTTTAACTGCTGCTGGCCGAGAACGACTTATCATATCCATAACTGTATTTAAATTATCCACTAACATAGATTCTTCAAAGCTAGCTTTACCAAAGGCCACATGAATTACTGCAGTCCTATCCATTTTAACTTCCACTTTACCTTTTTTGGCCTCGTCTACTGCTCTACCTAAATCTTGGGATTGAACTACCGTGCCAGTTCTTGGGTTGGGCATTAGACCTTTACGACCTAGTATTCTACCTAATTTACCTACTTTACCCATCATTTCTGGAGTTGAAATTACTGTGTCAAAATCCAACCAACCCTTTTCAATATTTTCAATAAGATCGTCTGCTCCGACAAAATCTGCTCCTGCGTCTTTCGCTGCTATAGCTCCATCAGCTTGTGCAAACACCAATACTCTAACGATTTTCCCCAAACCATGTGGTAATAAAACCACTCCTCTAACTAATTGTTCAGCATGTCTAGTATCAGCATTGGTTTTAACATGCAATTCAACAGTCTCATCAAATTTAGCTGTTGCGTTAGATTTAACTAGACCTACAGCCTCTTCGATATTGTAAAGTTTTTCAATATCAATAGTAGACTGAGCAGATGTATATCTTTTACTTTGTTTAGCCATAATTATTCACGAACCTCAATTCCCATACTTCTAGCAGACCCTTCCACAATCTTCATTGCAGATTCAATATCTGCTGCATTTAAATCAGACATTTTACTTTCAGCTATCTCTTTGATTGCGGACCTTGACAGAGATGCAACCTTATCAGTTCTTGGAGATGCGCTTCCTTTAGAAATTTTAGCTGCTTTTCTCAAAAGTTCAGATGCAGGAGGAGTTTTAGTAATAAAAGTGAAAGATCTATCTTCATAAACAGTTATCTGAGCTGGGATAATAGTGCCACCTTGAGAAGCAGTTTTGGCATTATATTCTTTGACAAATGCCATAATATTAACACCATGTTGACCTAAAGCTGGGCCTACTGGAGGAGCTGGGGTTGCCTGCCCAGCAGGTAATTGTAAATTAATTAAAGCTAATATTTTTTGTGCCATCTGTTAATCCTAATTTATTAAATCTATACTACAATTTTTCTACCTGTAAAAAATCTAATTCCACAGGGGTTTCTCTACCAAAGAATGAAACCAAAACGTTTAATTTTCCTTTATCCATATCTATAACGTCGACTACACCAATAAAATCTGCGAAAGGTCCAACGGTAATTCGTACGGACTCTCCTTTTGCTATACCAAATCTGGTAGTTGGCGTTTTGGACTCAATCATATCAAGAATTTTATCTACTTCCCATTTTTCCAAAGGTACTGGCTTAGGTCGATTTTGGTCTGAATCCTCAGAAGATATAAAACCAGTCACACCTGGTGTATTGCGGACAACAAACCAAGCATCATCATCTAAAGCCATATTAACCATTATATAACCTGGATATAATCGCAATCTTTTAGGTATTTTCTTACCTTCCCGGATCTCAACAACTTCCTCAGTAGGAACAAGTACCTGAAATATCTTATTTTCAACATCCATAGTTTCAATACGCTGCTCTAGGTTACGTTTAACTCGTTCTTCTTGACCAGAATAGGTATGGACAAAATACCAACGGCGACCATCATCGATCTCTGTCGATTCTTCTATTTGATTGTCTGTTATATCATTCATTTTCTATTATTCTTTAATTTTAGACATAATTATTTAAAAGAGAACCTGATCTGAAATAGTCGTGAAAAAGAAATCTAAAACTCCCAACATTGCCCCAATTGCTATAGAAACTGCTAGAACTAACATGGTTAGTCGTGTTGTTTCTTCACGTGAAGGCCATGTAACTTTTTTCATTTCACTAAAAACTTCTCCAAAAAAACTGAATACCCCAAATCTTGGACTTCTCGATTTTGTGGGAGAGTTTCTAATAGCACTCTTTACTGTATTTTTTGCCACTTCTATCTAGCCTCTCGATACAGTTGATGTGATCGACATCGAGGACAATACTTTCTCATTTCAATCCTATTAGGATCATTTCGCCTATTTTTCGAAGTAGAATACGTCCTATCACGACACTCAGTACAACCCAAGGTTATTAAAGTGCGCGCTTCTCCGCCTTTTTTTGCCATGATTAACCTATCCTATGATGTCTGTTATTACTCCAGATCCTACAGTACGGCCACCTTCTCGTATAGCAAAACGTAAGCCTGGTTCCATAGCAATCGGATATATAAGTTTAATTCTCATTTTAACATTATCACCAGGCATAACCATTTCCATACCATCTGGTAAGTTTAATTCCCCGGTAACATCTGTAGTTCTAATATAGAATTGAGGCTTATAACCAGTAAAGAAAGGAGTATGCCTTCCACCTTCGTCTTTACTAAGAATATATACCTCACTATTAAATTCAGTTTTAGGTTGTATCGATCCCGGTGCTGCCAATACTTGGCCTCGAACAACGTCTTCACGATCGACACCTCTTAACAAGCACCCTACTGCATCGCCAGGTTCAGCTTCATCTAATAATTTATGAAACATTTCAACTCCAGTAACTACAGTTTTCTTTGTGTCTTCTACACCAACAATTTCAATTTCATCACTCGGATGAACTAATCCTCTTTCAACTCTTCCAGTGACAACAGTACCTCTTCCTTTGATACCAAATACGTCTTCTACTGGCATTAAAAATGGTTGATCTTTTGGTCGTTCAGGTACATCAATGTAATCATCAACAGCCTGCATCAAATTAAGGATTCCTTGTTCTGCGTCAGCATCTCCATCTAGAGCTGACAAAGCAGAAACTCTAACTACAGGAATGTCATCCCCAGGAAAACCGTAACTTGTAAGAAGTTCTCTAACCTCTAATTCTACTAATTCTAATAATTCTTCATCGTCCATAACATCACATTTATTTAATGCTACAACAATTTTTGGAACTTCCACTTGCCTAGCTAAGAGAATATGCTCTCTAGTTTGAGGCATAGGTCCATCTGGTGCACTTACAACTAGGATTCCTCCATCCATTTGAGCAGCGCCGGTAATCATGTTTTTGATATAGTCAGCGTGACCAGGACAATCAACGTGAGCATAGTGTCTACTCTCTGTTTCATATTCAATATGTGAAATAGCTATCGTCACACCACGAGCCCGCTCTTCTGGAGCATTATCAATTGTATCAAATGCTCTAAATGCTGTTCCGTCACTATGTTTTGCTAGTACACTTGTAATAGCAGCAGTTAATGTTGTTTTACCATGGTCAACGTGACCAATGGTTCCGACATTAAGATGAGGCTTATTTCTTTCAAATTTTTCTTTAGCCACTCTAAAATCCTCCTACATTATTTCTAAATAAACTTTTTCTATTTTTTATATGGAGCCCACAATCGGACTTGAACCGATGACCTCGTTCTTACCAAGAACGTGCTCTACCACTGAGCTATGTGGGCAACCCCTTTTCCACTTTATGGTGGACGGGGCAGGATTCGAACCTGCGTAGCCCTTCCGGGCGCCAGATTTACAGTCTGGTGGTATTAACCACTCACCCACCCGTCCCTGTTAATTTAGGTCCATCCTATTCTTACCTACAAGCACCAAGGCACATCACCTATTCATTATGTGGAGCCCGAGAGGGGACTCGAACCCACTAACCTGCCGATTACAAATCGGCTGCGCTGCCATTGCGCCACTCGGGCAAAACTCCAATTTCTCTTTTTTTAACAAACGAGAAATAAGCTAAGATGTTTATATTCAATAAGGAATCATCTAGCTTTACCCTGAATAAGTATAGACTTAGTATTAATTTCGGTCAAGATGCTATTCAAATATCATTTATTTCTCAATTAGAAAAATAAATATTAATTGCTTCTTTCAGATTACTAACACCAATTACTTTAATTTCAGAATTTTGAATTTCCTTTGATTGAAGATTTGGAATTATAGCTTTTGAAAACCCCATTTTTTGTGCTTCGTCAATTCTTTTAGTTATATTTTGAACGCGTCTAAGTTCTCCACTTAATCCTATTTCACCAATAACTATTGTTGATTCTTTAGGCGATAAATCTTTAAAACTTGAAACGATAGCCAATGCAATTCCTAAATCAGCAGCAGGTTCTGTGACTTTAATTCCTCCAATCACATTAACTATAAGATCTTGATCAGATAGCTTTAATCCTGTTCGCCTACTTAATACAGTCGACAATAAAATCATTCTATTAAAATCAATACCGGTAGCAGTTCTTCGAGGTTGGGGAAACACACTATATGATGTTAATGCTTGAATCTCAATTATAATTGGTCGTGTCCCTTCAACAGTAACGACGGGTACGGAGCCTGGCAAATCACTATTATAATCATGAATAAAAAAAGATGAGGGATTATCAACTTGCCGGATCCCAATATCCATCATTTCAAATATCCCTATTTCGTTCGTAGAACCAAATCGGTTTTTAATACCTCTTATAATTCTATAGCCATTATCTGAATTTCCTTCAAAATGTAATACTACGTCGACCATATGTTCTAGAACTCTAGGACCTGCAACTGAACCCTCTTTTGTAACATGGCCAGTTAGAAAAACAGGAATTTTTTTATTCTTACAATAAATCATTATTTGCCTAGCAGTTTCCCGAACCTGACCGACAGTTCCTATTGGGGAATCAATTTCGTCAGTAAACATTGTTTGAATAGAATCTATAATGACCAACGATGGTTCAACTTTTTCGATATTTTCTATAATAGTCATAATATTTGTCGAACCAATATAATATAAAGATTCTCTAGAAGATTTTAAGCGCTCAGAACGAGCTCTTATTTGGTTGGCGGATTCTTCTCCAGAAACATATAAAACTGGATTGTTATTACTAGAAACATGAGATGCGATTTGTAAGAGCAAGGTTGATTTTCCTATTCCAGGATCACCAAATAAAAGTATACTGGACCCGTCTACAATACCTCCACCTAAAATTTGATCTAATTCTAAAAACCCAGTAGTCATTCTGTTTTTTGCATCGTCAAATTGAATGCCAGAAAGTAATTGAGCTTCTTCTATGTCTTCTTTTACCCAACGGTGTTTTGAATTAGATTTAGAAGTGTTGAGATTCCGTGCTATTAGGGAATTCCAAGTTCCACAGTGATAGCATTCACCTTGCCATTTAGGGAAAGTCGCATCACAGTTTTCACATACATATTCTGTTCTTTGTGACTTTCTGGAAACCATAACAATCAGTATATATTAAACTGTTAATAAAACTAATATCTATGTTTCAATTTTAGCAACAGAACTTACAACAGTTAAAACTATATCGTCATCTTCGACGTCAGCTTTAATTGTATCTCCTGGGCCAAACTTTCCAGATAAAAATTCTTCGGAAAGTTTGTCTTCGATACGATCTTGTATTTCCCGCCTTAAAGGCCTTGCACCAAAAATTGGATCGAACCCTTTGTCTGCTAATAATTCTTTGGCTGAGCTAGAAAATTCAATAGATATTCCTTTGTTCAATAACTGTTGAGAAACTTCTGCCAACATTAATTCAACAATATTTATGATATGATCTTTTGATAAAGGATGAAATACTACTGTTCCGTCTAAACGATTCAAAAATTCGGGTCTAAAGAAGTTCTTTACCTCATCCAAGACCTTATCTTTCATTCGTGAATATTTTTGATCAACAGTATTACCTTCTTCAGATTTCAAATTAAATCCCATAAATCTTTCTTGGCGTATTAAATCTGAACCTATGTTACTTGTCATCACAATAATTGTGTTTCTGAAATCTACCTTGCGTCCCTTAGCATCTGTCAGGTGCCCATCATCAAAAATTTGGAGTAGAATATTAAACACATCTGGATGCGCTTTTTCAATTTCATCTAATAGTATTGCAGAATAACTCTTACGTCTGACTATTTCTGTTAATTGTCCGCCTTCTTCATAACCTACGTATCCTGGAGGCGCACCTACCAAGCGTGCTACAGCATGTCGCTCCATAAATTCAGACATATCGAGCCTGACAACACTATCCTCACTTCCGAACATAAATTCCGAAAGTGCTCTGACTAAATAAGTTTTACCTACACCAGTAGGACCGAGAAAGAGAAAATTGCCAATAGGTCTTTTAGGGTCTTTGAAGCCTGCCCTTGCCCTTCTAACTGCCTTAGAGACTTGCTCAACAGCTTCATCTTGACCAATAACTTTATCATGTAAAACTGTTTCCATCTGTAATAGTTTTTCTAATTCTTCAGTAGCAAGTCTAGTAACTGGAATACCAGTCCACATACTTGTTACCTCAGCTACATCCTCAGAAGTCACAACAGGTAAGTCACTTTCTTGATCTACTAATACATCTGTATTATCAGAAATTTCTGCTGGGAAATTATCAATTTTATCTCTTAAGGATTGCTCTCTTTCATGAAGTTCTGCAGCATATTCATACTGTTGTTGTGCTAAAGCTTCGTCTTTATCTCTTCTAACTTTATCTAGAACAGTACCGACTTCCTTAGCAGATAGTGGCATTGTGGTTTGTCTAATTTTTACTTTACTAGCAGCTTCATCTATTAAATCAATAGCTTTATCTGGCATAAATCTGTCTGATATATAACGGGAAGCTAGTTCTACAGCTGTACTAAGTGCCTCATTAGATATAATTAAACCATGGTGTTCTTCATATTTTGGTTTAATACCCTTTAAAATTTCAACAGATTCTTCTTCTGAAGGTTCTAACACTTGAACTGTTTGAAAACGTCTTTCAAGAGCAGGATCCCTTTCAACATATTTACGATAATCATCTACAGTAGTTGCACCAATGCACTGTAATTCACCTCTGGCTAGAGATGGTTTAAGTATATTGGCAGCATCAACAGCTCCTTCTGCTGCTCCAGCACCAACCATAGTATGCATTTCATCAATAAACAAAATACAATTCCCTGATGATTTAAGTTCTTCGATTACTTTTTTCAATCTTTCCTCAAATTCACCACGATACTTTGTACCAGCAACTAATATTCCCATATCTAGTGCAACTAGTCGTTTGTTTGATAAACCTTGAGGTACATCATCCGATAGTATTTTTTGAGCCAAAGCTTCAACAATTGCTGTTTTACCAACACCAGGTTCTCCAATAAGTACAGGGTTATTCTTTGTTCTTCTACTAAGTATTTGTATAACCCTATCTATTTCTTGACTTCTACCTACAACTGGGTCAAGTTTTTCGTCTCTCGCTAATTTGGTTAAATCAATCCCAAGTTGATCAAGGGTAGGAGTTTTACTTGGTGTCTTTGAACTACTTGAAGTGGGAGTATATCCTGTTTGTGAACTAATTCTTGTTGCTTCTGAGCGTATTTTGTCCAGGTTTAAACCAAGACTTTCCAAGACACCTGAAGCTACTCCTTCGCCTTCTCTCATAATTCCAATTAACAAATGTTCAGTACCAATGAACTGTTGGTTAAGTCTTCGAGCTTCATCAACTGCTAATTCAATAACTTTTTTAGCTCTAGGAGTTAATCCTATTTCCCCAGGAGAAGGTCTTCGTTCTCCTCTTCCAATGATAAATTCAACAGCAGATCGGACCTTATTAAGTTCAAGAGACAAACTAATTAATATTCTAGCAGCTGCACCATCAGATTCTTTAACTAACCCAAGGAGTATATGTTCTGTTCCAATGTAATTATGGTTAAATCGTTGTGCTTCTTCTTGAGCTAAAGATAAAACTTTTCTAGCCTTTTCTGAAAACTTTTCAAATCTACTCGACATAATACTAGTCCTTACTACTAAAAATACTAAATAGAATCTTCGTTCTCTTCAGTTTCTTCTCCAGTCTCTTCATCAACGGATTCTTCATTATTTGAGTCCTCAGTTAAATCAGACGAAATAACTTCATCAACATTACTATCAGCATCAACCTCTAATTCAGTGGAAGAAACAATTTCATCACTTACTTCATTATCCTGAACATCTTCATTTGGTTCAACCATATTTTCACTATTTTCTTGATTAATTTGTTTAAGACTTAAACCTAATCTTCTCTTCTCAGGTTCTAAACTAATTATTTTTAGTTCTAATTCTTGGTTTTCAGATAAAATTTCCTTAGGATGTTGAATTGTTTCCTCAGTTATTTCTGATATATGTAATAAGCCATATATCGATCGATCTATTCTTACAAATGCTCCATAGTCAGCTAGTTTTGTTACAACCCCATTGACTATTTGGTCTACCGCATACTTGTCTCCAACCGTAGACCAAGGTTCAGCCTCTAAACGCCTAAGACTAAATGCAACTTTTTTAGTTTCCAAGTCAACTTTTAACACATACACTTTGACATCTTGGCCTGCTTTTAAAATTGCTCCAGGGGAGTCTACTTGATCCCATGACATCTCCGAGATATGAATCAAACCAGTTACACCACCACAATCTACAAAAGCACCAAAGTTGGATATACCCGTAACTTTTCCATCACGAATATCTCCTTCTTTCATTTCTTCTAATAATTTATCTAGGTCAAGTTTTTGTTTTTCTTGAATTGATTGTCGTTCAGACAAGATAAGAGTCTTCTGATTTCTATCCAATGTCATTATTTTCATATTTATTGATTGACCAATTCTCGATTCATCATTATTAACACTGGAGGATTCAGTGGTGTCCATTTGAAAAGGAGTTAAAAGTTGTGATACAGGAACAAATCCTTGTACTCCTTCAACTTCAACGACGGCTCCACCTTTATTAAAGCTTTTTATAACGCCTGATACGACATTCCCTAGTTCAGATTCTTTTTTTAAAGTTATCCAACCATGTTCTGCTCGAGCCCTATCAAAAGAAAGCAAGGGCAACTGGTCGCCTGAATCTGGTCTAACAACAAAAACATCTAACTTATCACCAACTTTTATTTCAGCTACTTCATCAGTAGTCATACTTCGAGTTTCACGTAGGGGAACTAATGCATCAGATTTGTGACCTGAATCAACTAAAAACCCTTCTGGATCAATCTTTACAATTTCAACCTCAAGTACATCTCCTCGACGCAAAGGTTTAGGGAATTCGACTTCTGTAAGTAATTTACCCATAGGGGTTTCAGCTAAATCTGTTAAAGTTTCAAATTTTGAAGCCAATTAGACTTCCTCCTATATATATAATGTTTTTATAAAGTAAAAATAATTCTGTAGATTATAATGAAGATTACAACAATGGTAAAGCCTATATAATTAACTAGCTAATTTCCACTTATAATGCAATCTATTCATAACAACTGATTACATACTATCATATTTTCAAAAAAAAAAGTTCTTGGTTGTCCAAGAACTTATTTTTATACTGGCAGTGACCTATTTTCCCATACCCTTGCGAGCACAGTATCGTCAGTGCTGGGATGTTTCACTTCCGTGTTCGGGATGGTAACGGGTGGTTCCGTCCCGCTCAAACCACCAGAAAGAATACTCTAACATATTGAATAATAAATTTCAAATTACGATTTTAACAATCCTTGTTCTCTAAAAACGTTTGCCAATAACTCAATCCCTGAAACTGTATCTTCTAAATTATGATATCCATAACATAAACGTATATAATTGTTTGCTTTCTTGCCTGTAGAAAAAGTATTTCCTAAACCAAAAATTACGCCTTTTTCACGAGCTATTGGCAATATTGGTTCCAAATCTATGTCGTCTGGAAATTTCAGCCATAAATACAATCCACCCTTTGGTGCAATTATTTCTACTTCAGAGCCCATAGATTCACCTATAGCACCTAGCATACAATCACGTTTTCCTCTGAACATATTACATAGATTGGCTACATGTTCTTCCATATTTTTTTTCAAAAAATACAATGCTGATAGTATAGTAAACTGACTAGGAGGTGTACCAGGGTTTACAGCCATAAGATATGGCAAAAATGTATCTGGTGCCACAATCCATCCAAGCCTTAATCCAGGTGCTAATATTTTAGAAAACGAACCTGAATACACCACATTGTCTTGACCATTTAATGAGGCTATTGCTGGAGAATTTTCACCTTCAAACCTTAAATCCGCATAACAGTCATCTTCAAATAAAGGTATTTGATATTTTTGTGATATTGCTAATATCTCTTTTTTTCTATCAAAACTCATATCTGTGCCTACAGGATTTTGAAAAGTTGGAATTGTGTATATAAATTTAGGTGTAACCCCGCTATTCTTTAACTCAATTAATTTGTTCTCTAAGAATTCTGGAATCATGCCCTCTTCATCCATCTCTACCCCAGCCATTTTGGCTCCAAATCTTTCAAAAACTCTTAAAGCTCCAGTATATGTAAACTGTTCTGAAACAATTGTGTCACCTGGATTAATAAATAATTGAGTAATTAAATTTATGGACTGCCCAGAACCCGCAGTAATAATCACATTTTGCGGACCTACATCAATGCCTCTATTATCTTTAATTTTTTTACAAACTAATTCTCGGAATTCCAGAAGACCTTGTGGGTGGGGATAGAAAACTAAATCTCGCCCTTGATCTTTCAATGCTTCTCCCAAGGATTCATGTAAGTCACCAATAGGAAAATGGTCAGGATCAGGAAATGCAACAGCAAAATCGTATTTTGGTCTTGGAAGTGGCTCGGTTAGAACAGAATTTTGAGGCACATTATTAGCAAAAAAACTATTGTATTTTTTATCACTCATAATTAATTCCTAACATAAATATATCTTTAGATTGTTAAAATATACAGACAATGTAAACCATGAACAACATATAATTGTATGATTATCTAAATAAATCTTGCTCTGGCGGTCGAATTAACTCATTTATAGATCCTTCATAAGGAACATACGTATATCCTTTAATCAAAGCAACAGGAATATTATCTAATTTATTCATTACCAATTCAGAAGCTGCGGCTAATTCATCAACTACAGCAATTATAGAAGCTTTTAGATCCATTCCGTTTGCATCATTTAATCCTCTATAGTCTTGAAAAGCAGACATTCCAGATATACCAATTGCAACATTAGTAACACCAACTCTCCATGGCCTACCCCAAGTATCTGTAATAATTACTGCGATATTAACCCCTAATGTTTTTTTTATAGAAGTACGAATATTAAATGCAGATTGGTCAGAATCTAAAGGTAAATACGTCGCCATGTTGTCACCAGCAACATTTGATAAATCAATACCGGCATTAATACAATAAAATCCATGTTCTGTTTCAGTAAGTAAAACGCCATTTTCCATTTTAGAAATCCTTTTACTTTTCTGAAAAACCAATTCAATCAAACGTGGATCTCTATCCCATTGCTGTGCCCATGTTTTTGCAAGATTTGAAGGATTAATAGTGTCTAAATCTACTAAACAAGATTCTGACTTTGATACGATTTTTTGAGTTATTGCAAGAATATCTCCATTTTCAATAAATATATCTTCTTTTTCACAGGCTTCTGTAATTAATTTTGATAAATCATCTCCTGGTTGTATTTCGGGTATTCCTTCGATACCAATAATACTTATGGATTTCATTCTAATCTCCAATCTAAATAGTGTTGAGGCAATTATTATATCATTATAATTAAATACAAATTATATTTAAGTTTCGATATATATGTTATACTCCTAAAACCTTTTTTGAGTTTGCAAACTTTAATTTTATTTTTATTTAGGAGTCCGAAGTGGAATTATTTAGAAGTCTTTTATTTGTACCTGGTAATAGAAGTGATATGTTAGAAAAGGCAAGTACTGCAGATACAGATATTCTTGTACCTGATATGGAAGATTCTGTACCTGACAACGAAAAAAGTAATGCTCGTAGTTTAATAAGCGAAAAATTAGAAACATTATCTGGAAAAAATCAATCTATAGTTCCAAGAGTTAATGCTTTAGATACAGGGTTAACATTTGATGATATCCATGCAGTAGTTAATTCCAAGACCTATGGAATAAGTGTTGGTAAAATTGAAAGTAGCTGGGACATTAAAGAAGTAAGTAAAATATTAAGCCAAATAGAATCAGAAAAATCTGTAGAACTGGGTAGTACAAAAATTATTGCTTGGATAGAAAGCGCTTCAGCCATAGTTAATGTCAATAGTATTGCGTCGGCATCAGATAGAATGCTCGGAATCGCTTTTGGTGGTGAAGATTTCACAAATGATATGGGTATTCAACGATCTGAAACTGGAATTGAAATACTTTACCCTCGTTCTGTAGTCGCAGTAGCTGCTAAAGCAGCAGGTATTACTGCAATTGATACCCCATATGTGAATTTTAGAGACAATGACGGACTTGAACAAGAAATAAAGAGTGTTTTACCTCTTGGATTCAAAGCTAAATTTGCCATTCATCCTGGGCAATTACAAAGTATTAATAATCTATTTAGTCCATCAGAAGAAGCTATAGAATATGCAAAAAAAGTAATCGAAGTATTTGAAGAAGCTGAAAGAAATGGTTCTGGAGCTACTTCTCTAGACGGTAAAATGATTGATGTACCTGTAGTCAAAAGAGCACGAAACCTTCTCGAGTTAGCAAACAGAATGTCTCAATCTTAAATAAATATGCAATGAGATATATTTATGCCTTTTAATGATGATTATATTGAACTAAACAATATTATTGCTGCTGCCCATTTAGGAATAACTTTCGAAGAGCAGTCAAAGTTACAAGATATTTTGTTAAATATAAAACTTTATAAAGATCTGAAATTACCTAGTGCTTCAGATAAAGTCGAAGATACTATCAATTATTCAGATGTTATTAATTTTATATATAAAGAATTAACAATAACTAAATTCAATCTGATTGAATCACTAGCAGAACATCTAGTTAGTAAGTTATTAAATATCTTTAGTCCTAATGCCATTGAAATAGATATATCTAAAATAAATCCACCCATTAATCATTATCCTGAATCAACAATATCTATACATATATATCGTGATGACAAAAAAGGTTAAGCATGAATAAACGTATATTATTTTTATTTTTTGGGATTTCAATAATTACATTAATATTAAGTATTTCATACTTTTTATTATACGATAATTCAGAATCTACAAAAAAAGTGGAATTGAACCTAATAGCAACACTTGGATCTAGTGATATAGCTGTCGGATCCAACAGATTAATAATTGGGATTCAAAATCCTCAAAGAAATACAATTACTGCAAACAAAATTTCAATAGATTTTTTTCAAGAAGAAAACAACACCTCGGTATTTAAGTTTTCAAACGAAGGATATTTTATTAATTGGCCTAATTCGAAATCTGGGATTTTTACTACAACTGTAGATTTTGACACACCAGGAGATTGGCTCGCCGAAATCACACCTCAGGATGGAGAATATAAGAATCAAAAAGCACGGATAGTTATTGGTGTCAAATCGATTAGTTCAACACCAAAAGTAGGTGATAAGATACCAAAAACAAACAACTTAGTCGCTATAAATACTGAAGAACTTAAGAATATAACTTCTGACATCAACCCACTTTTTGAATTATATAACAAGGGAGTTGACGAAATACTACTGTCAAAAGAAAAACCATTATTGTTGTTATTTGCGACTCCAGGTCAATGTAAAAGTTTCACTTGTGGACCTCAAATAAATATTATCAAAACTCTTCATGAAAATTACCGTAAGGATATGTATTTCGTACATATAGAAGTATATGATATGCAGAGTAGAAATAGCGAAGGGGAATTTACTGAAATTTCATCCGTAATTAAACCTTGGAATTTACCTAGTGAACCTTGGGTTTTCTTGATCAATAAAGAAGGTATAATTACAGATAAATTTGAAAGTTTTGTACCTCAAATTGAATTAGAGCTTTCTATTAAACAATTATTTAATGGCAATACATAGAAATAATTAACAATATGGAATCGAATCTAAATTTAAATATCGACTACAATATTTCAGAATCTGAAAAAGCGAATATGCCTTATCGACTTCGTAATATAACTGAGATGATTATTGAAAATCGACTTATTCCTCATGATGATTTATATGAGATACTTTTGGATAAGAATATTTCCCTGAACGATTTATGTCTTTCAGCATCTTTAATAAGAAATGAAGGTAAAAAAAATATTGTGACTTTTTCTCCAAAAATATTTGTTCCATTAACACAAGTATGTTCTGATGTTTGTTCCTACTGTACATTTCGAGAAGACCCAAAATCATATGATACGATTTTTTTGAAAGAGGATTATATTTTAGATCTAGCACAAAAAGCAGATCTAATGGGTTGCAAAGAAGTGCTCTTTACTCTTGGAGAACGTCCAGAAAGAAAATTTCCCATTGTGAAAAAATGGCTTAAAGATCATGGTTACATATCTACAATAGAATATCTTTCCAGTATCTCAGAATTAGTTGCTAGTCAAACAAATTTATTCCCACACGGAAATCCAGGAACTATGACACGAAATGATATGAAAAGATTAAAAGAAAGTAATGTTTCTCTGGGCTTAATGTTAGAAAACATCAGCGATAGGTTATCAGAACCAGGTGGACCTCATGAATTTGCCGCGAGCAAACGCCCAAAAGCACGGTTAAAAACAATCGAAAATGCTGGAAAATTACAAATACCATTTACAACAGGTATTTTAGTAGGAATTGGAGAAACAAAAATAGAAAGATTAGATTCTATTTTTGCAATCAAAAAAATAAATGAAAACTATGGCCACATACAGGAGTTAATAATTCAAAACTTCAGAGCCAAAACTGATATTCCTATGAAAAGCCATCCTGAACCTCATATCCAAGATTTTATTTGGACAATTGCAGCTACCCGTATTATTATGGGGACAAATGCCAACATTCAAGTACCGCCTAATCTTAATGAGGGATATTATGAGAATTTCCTCAGTGCAGGAATAAATGACTGGGGTGGAATATCTCCACTAACTATTGATTATGTAAATCCTGAAGCCCCCTGGCCTACTATTGAACAATTAAATCAAAAAACTACTGAAAAAGGATTTGAATTGAAACCAAGGTTGCCTATCTACCCAGAATTTATTAAATCAAAAAATGCTCAATTTAAAAACTCATCCCTTTTATCAAAAAAAATCGATTCATCGGTTGATTCAAAAGGTTTTGTAAATGGAGGAATATTTAACTATGTCAAAGTTAAAAGACCAACAATTGCCTAATTCAGAATTAAGCAGATCACTTTCCAACATTACTTCTAAAATCGCTAAAATATTAAACAAAGCTCTTGAGGGTAAGGATATTTCTGCTCCAGAAATTGCTTTACTACTGAATACAAATGGTTCTGATTTAAACTCTGTAGTATTAACAGCAGATTTACTAAGAACCACAACTGTTGGCGATAAAGTAACATATGTGGTAAACCGAAATATAAATTTTACAAATGTTTGTATCAAAGGATGTGGGTTTTGTGCATTTAGTCGAGATTATAAAACAGAAGAATCCTATATTCTACCTACTGAAGAGATAATTAGAAGAGGAAAACAAGCATACCTCTTAGGGGCTACAGAACTATGTATTCAAGCAGGATTACCACCCAAAATGAATGGAAATTATTACATAGAATTATGTAAAGAAATCAAGAAAGAAATTCCAAATATACATATACATGGATTTTCGCCAGAGGAAGTTTTATATGGATCAATTAGATCCAAGACAACTATTCAAGATTATCTTATTGAACTGAAAAATGCCAAAGTTACAAGCCTACCAGGAACTTCAGCAGAAATATTAGATCAAAAAGTCAGAGATATTATTTCACCAGGCAGAATCACGGTAAAACAATGGACTGATGTTATTACAACTGCCCATAAGATTGGAATACCAACAACTTCGACAATGATGTATGGACATATAGAAACAAATGATCACATTGCCAATCATCTTGTACTTCTCAGAAATATTCAGAAATCAACTGGAGGTTTTACTGAATTTGTACCTTTGAGTTTTATTTTTGATGAAGCACCAATGTTTAAGAAAAATTCTATACCAAACCTAAGAAAAGGGCCATCAGGTGTTGAGGTTCTAAAAATTCATGCTATATCAAGAATAGCATTAAATAATTGGATACCAAATATTCAAGTATCTTGGCCCAAAGAAGGACCCCATATAGCCCAGATTCTCCTCAATGCTGGCGTTAATGATATGGGAGGCACTTTGATGAATGAAAGTATTTCAACAGCAGCCGGCGCTCAACATGGGCAATTATTAAGACCTAGAGAAATACGACAGCTTATATGGGAATCGGGGCGAACTCCTGCAGAGAGATATACTGACTATAGTATACATAAGATTTTTTCTGAAAAAGAAGATTTTAACGATCCTCTTGATTCAATAGAAGAAAACAGTGAAAAGATTTTTGGTTCTTATAAACAACTAATCAAAATGCCTGAATATAAATATATTCATCCCAATAAATCTGACAAAAGACTACAAAGTCCACGCTAATGAATAGTGATATAGCTGAAATAAGCATATTAACCTTGGCTGGTGGTGTGGGTGGTGCCAAATTAGCAAAAGGTTTTTATCTATCTCTTGATCCTCGTCAATTAAAGATTGTAGTTAATACAGCAGATGATACAGAATTATACGGTTTATATATTTGCCCTGATCTTGACACCATGATGTATTCATTGAGTAATTTATCTAATGTAACTCAGGGGTGGGGAATAAAGAATGACTCGTATGTCGCTTTAAATATGTTGGACTTTTATGGGTATGACACGTGGTTTAATATTGGAGACAAGGATTTTGCAACTCATATTTTAAGAACAGAATTGATACGATCCGGAAAAACTTTATCTGAATCTATACAATCAATTAAAACAAAACTAGGTATTAAATCAGAAATATATCCAATGTCTGATCAAAAGGTTAGAACAATTTGTACAACAGAAATTGGTAAATTGAAATTTCAAGAATACTTCGTTGAACACAAATGTAAACCAAAATTATTAAAAATTGATTTTGAAGGAATAGATTTAGCACAAATATCTACTGGATTTGAACAAGCGTTAGAAACCTGTGATGCATTAGTCATATCCCCATCAAATCCTTATGTTAGTATTGACCCTATACTATCTATAAACACTGTACGAGAAAAAATTCAAAATTTTAATGGTATTAAAATAGCAGTAAGTCCAATCGTTAATGGGAACGCAATTAAAGGTCCAGCAGCAAAAATGTTAAATGAATTTGGTGAAGATGTAAGTTGTGTTGGTATAGCAAAATTATTACATGGGATTTGTGATGTATTAATAATAGATAGTCAAGATTTACACGAAATTAAAAATATTGAGAAATTAGGAATAAATGCCGTTGCTACTAATACTATAATGAATTCAGATGAAGATAAAATACAACTCGCAGAATTTATTTTACAAATTATCAATAATCAAACATGCAATGCCAAAGCATAAATCTATACCTACTTTTGAAATAATCATACCAATTGGGAATATATCTGTTGGAAATACAAAAACACGTCTTTCATCAAATTTAAATGAACTACAACGAAAAAACTTAACTATTTGGTTGCTAAATCATGTAGTGACTAATTCATACAACGCATTTAATCAATTAAAAATTAAACCAAATATTGTTATACTAGGTAACTCGTATCCACCATCACAATTAGATTATATTTCTCATATTTATTCAATAAAAAATCAAATACCTATCAAAGAATTAGGTCAGAATTTAAACGAGAGTCTACAACAATATATACACGTATCACAAACTACAAATAAGTTGATACTACCAGCAGATCTTGGCATGTTAGAAACGACTGATATATTACAATTTGTTCAAAAATCTAATGATTTTAAAACACCTGTAATAGCAAAAGCTACTAAGGACAATGGCACTAATGGAATACTATTACCGATGAAAAACAATTTCCAATTCAGCTTTGGGGAAAATAGCTTCGATTCTCATATAAAAATACTTAACAAGTATGAAGAAATAAATAGCCCTGGTGTAAATTACGATATTGATGATCACTCAGATTTAATCGAATTAATGAAAATTAACGATAATATTAGAAATGTTTTAGATACTAAAGGAAAAATTGTCATACCAATTAATAAGTTTCGAAACGTTGGAACTGAAATAAAAGTAAAGTCCAAATGTGACACATTTAGACTACTAAAGAACATCGAATTAAAAGAATCACAGAATATTATTTATTATAATACGTCTATAGATATATCTATTCATTAGATGGTAACCGAAATACATCAGTGTAGATTTTTCTATTTTCACCAAATTTGCCAGAACCTTCTTCTATTAACAATTCTTCAGCCCATATATATTCAACATCATTCCAATCAATGGGAAATGCAGGATCACTAAAAAAATCTACGCATGCGTCCGTATGATCTTTAGCAAATTTATACCCAAGCATTTGAAAATTATCATATTGATTACCAATGTAGGAAATAAAATCGCCTTTCATTTCTGCCAATATGATGTATAGTTTCATCACTAATCTCAATATAATTTTTAACTACTAAGAGATGTTTCCAATAATCGCAAGAATGGGTCAGGATATACTCCCAAAATTAACACACCTAATAATGCACATATTAATACAATATTCAATGAATAAGATCTAGAAGTCTGATATTTGATTATTTCAATATCAGAATCAAAAAGTGTTTTAATAACTTTTAGATAGTAATAAGCTGAAAAAACACTATTAATTACGCCAAATAAAACTAACCAAATTAATTCAGATTTTATTGCGGCATTGAATAAATATAGTTTTCCTAAAAATCCAGAAGTTGGAGGTAATCCAATAAGAGAAAGAAAAGATATCATTAAAACAATTGAGGCAAATTTATTATTAAAAAAAGCACCAGAGTAACTTTGAATTGAATAACTATTGGTGGATAATGAAATATTCATCAGTGAATAAAAAGCAGCAATATTTGTAAAAGCATAAGTTAATAAATAAAATATAACCGCAACCTGTCCAGTACTCGTACCAATCTGAGAAAAACATGCAATGCCAATTAATATATACCCTGCATGTGCTATACCACTATAACCCAATAATCTCTTTGCATTATCTTGAAGTAAAGCTCCTGCATTACCTACTATCATGGTAAGGGCAGCAATAATTGAGATAGTAAAAGTCCAGTCTGCGAATTCATAAGCAATCAAAAAGACTTTTATTAGCAAAGCAAATCCTACAGATTTACTAGCAATAGACAAAAAGGCAACAACTGGAGTCGGAGCACCTTCATAAACATCTGGAATCCACATATAAAAAGGAACGATTCCCACCTTAAATCCAACTCCACCAAGAATAAATAAAATAGCTATTAATACTATTGAAATATTTGAATCTAAGTTTGTATTTGATAAAATATGAGCAATAACCTCAAAATTAGTCGAGCCACTAAATCCATATAACAGAACTATTCCGTACAATAAAAATGCCGAGCTTATTGCACTAAATATTAAAAATTTCAAACTTGCTTCGATAGAATATTCTTCTTTAGTCATTGCAATTACTGCAACCAGAGGAAGAGCAATTAATTCAAGGCTGATATATGCTGTAATAAAGTCATTACTTGCAGGTAAAAGCATCATACCTACCGATGAATACATCATTAAACTAAGATATTCTACTCTAAGTTTTCCAAAGTACTTAGAGTAATCATAAGATCCTGTAATAACCAATAATAAGGTGATTAAGACAAGTATCTTAAAAAACACACTTAATTGGTTTGCATGAATTGTGTTATAAAAAACATACGATGTGGATACAAACCATAAACCTACAGCATAAATTAAACCAGATAGAATACCTAATAACGATACGATTTTAACAATGATATATCTTCCAGAAAAAATTCCCATCAAAAGGGTTAAAGTTGCAGTTACCGCAACAATTATCTCGCTCCCTATATATATTAAATCCGCTACATCCATTTAATTTAAACTCCTATTGTATTATTGACAAAAGCAGTAACACTCTGTTCAAAAAATTCAAAGATAATACTGGGATATACACCTAGCACTATAATTGACGCCACAAGTAATAATGCAGGAATATATTCATATGTGGAAAGTTTTTGTAAATTCTTTTCATCACCAATATGATCTCCAAAAATCACTCTTTGCACTAGCCATAACATATATCCAGCAGTAAGAACTATCGAAAAAACACTAATAACTGTAAACCAATTCCAAACAGCAAAGGCAGCCATAAAAACAGTTATTTCAGCAACAAATCCACTTAATCCCGGCAATCCAAGAGAAGCCATAGAAGCTATAACAAAAAACAAGCTTATTGTTGGGGCCTTGTAGACAAGGCCTTGTAATTGAGTTATTTCTCTAGTGTGTAGACGATCATATATCAAGCCAATAGAAAGAAATAATAAACCAGTAATTGTCCCATGAGTAAACATTTGTAATGCTGCACCTTCTAATCCAAATGATGCAACATCTGGATTATTAGACTTATATGCACTAATTCCCAATAAAACTATACCCATGTGGCTTACGCTACTGAAAGCAATAAGTTTTTTTATATCCGTTTGTCTAAAAGTGATAATTGCGCCATAAATCAAACTAAATGCTCCCAAAAATACCAACAACAAAGATAAATCTTTTGCTTCTTGTTGAAATATTTGAACACAAATTCTGATAATGCCATACCCACCCATTTTAATTAAAACTCCAGCCAATATTACACTTCCTGCTGTTGGGGCATCTGTATGTGCGTCGGGAAGCCAAGAATGTAGTGGCCATGATGGTAATTTGATTGCGAAAGCAACAAAAAACATAATAAAAACATAAACAGGTGATATTAAGAAATTATCTGACGTCAATGTTATATTTGAAAGTTCTTCTATATTAAAACTACCTATTGATAAACCTGTTATCAATAAACCAACCAACATAAACGCAGATCCAAATAATGTGTATATCACAAATTTCATTGCTGAGTATTCTTTACGCCCTGAACCCCAAACTGAAATAATAAAATACATGGGGATAAGTTCGATTTCCCAAAAAATAAAGAATAATACTAAATCTAACGAAATAAAAACACCCAAAACTGAAGTTTCTAAAATCAAAAACCAGAAAAAATATTCTGCCACACGTGTATTAATTGACATTGAAATCGAAACCGCACAAACAAATAACAAAGTTGTCAAAAAAACTAACGGTAAACTTAATCCATCTACACCGAGATGATAAGAAATACCAAGTGAAGGAATCCACTCATAGTTTTCTACGAATTGATAACCATTCTTAGATAAGTCAAAATTAATCAACATAAAAACAGACAGAAGTAATTCAAAACAGGTAATTGCCAAAGCCCAATATTTAATATACTTTTGATTGTTCCTAAGAAAAGGGATAATCAAAGCTCCAAATACTGGTATGAAGATCAATACGGTTAACATCAATTCATATACCTTTTATTTTTATGAAATAACATATAGTAACAACACTCCTAATGTAACAACTAAAGCATAGAATATAGTCAAAACTAATCCATAGAATTGGACAGATCCATTTTGGAATAGAGATACTGGACGACCAAGGTTTTTAGCAAAATATCCAACAAAATCAGATGGGTGGTTAATAATTACATCATCGAATATTTGTGTTATCCGGGTTATAAACCGATAAAATATTTGTTTAACAATTACAATTTCATAGAGATAATCAAAATACCATTTTTTATGTAGTACTTGACTCATATTTATACTTGCAAACAGCCTATCAGTAATATTTCTATTTTTATAAAATATCCACGCTGCGGTTATACCTAAACCAGCTAACAATGTTGAAACTAATGCTATCACCAAATTAATATCTATTACTTTGTGATGTTGGTAATGTAAAAACCAATGTTTTTCAAGAAAAGGTAAATCTATAGGAGGATTTATAAGAAACCCTATTATTACTGCTAAAACCGATAAAATAGCAACAGGGAAAAGCATAGATTTAGGGGACTCTTCGATTGTGGCATTTACTTTAGGTTGTATTCGATGATTAAATGTTAAAAATACCATTCTAAATGTATAAAATGCCGTCATTACTATACCTATCAAACTCCCAAATAAAACAATTGTGGAAGCTAGGTTGGTGCCTTGGTAGGCAGTATTAATTATTTCATCTTTACTCCAAAAGCCAGCAAGAGGAAAAATACCTACTAAACTTAAAGAACCTAATAGAAATGTATAATAAGTTACAGGCATTTTGTCTTTGAGATTCCCCATTTTTTCCATTTCAAAACTATGTACTGCATGACTAACATTTCCAGCACCTAAAAATAATAATGCCTTAAAAAATGCATGTGTAACTAAATGGAACATAGCAATTGCCGGAGCACCTATCCCGATTGCCATAAACATATATCCAAGCTGGCTTATCGTCGAATAGGCTAATACTTTCTTTATATCATTCATTACCAAAGCTATAGATGCACCTAGTAATGAGGTAGTACATCCAATTACAGCTATAATTAATAATGATGTAGAACTTGCACTAATAAAATCAAAGAATCTTACCAATAAGAATACACCTGCAGCAACCATTGTAGCAGCATGAATTAAGGCACTAACCGGAGTTGGACCTTCCATCGCATCAGGTAACCAAGTATGTAGGGGGAATTGAGCTGATTTACCCACGGCTCCAGCAATTAAACCAATCGAAACTAAAAATATTATGGTCGTGCTAAGATCACCAGTCATTAATAAAATATCTTGTATTATTAACGGGTTTAATCCTTTGTCTAAGAAAGATAAACCATTTGAGAAGATCAGTAGTATTGCGAATAAAAATCCCACATCTCCTATTCTGGTAATTAAAAAAGCTTTTTTAGCAGCATTTCTAGCTGAATTTCTATCAAACCAAAACCCTATTAAAAGGTAAGAACAAACTCCTACCAATTCCCAGAAAAAATACATTTGCAATATATTAATTGATAATACTACTCCTAGCATCGATGAGGTAAATAGAGATAAGTAAGTAAAATATCGGACGAGCCCTTTATCTCCTTTCATATATCCAAGAGAATAAATTTGCACTAGCAGACTAACACTAGTTACAACTAACAACATCGAAGCAGAAACAAAATCCACATAATACCCAAATAAAACAGGTAAATTCCCAATACTAAACCATTCAAACGAAGCGTTAATTTTGTAATGATCATCTCCATATGCTAGGGAAAAAATATATATGGAAAGAATAAAGGATATAAATATCCCCATAATAGATAAATAAGATCCTATTTTTACATTAGTATTATCACTTATGGTAATAAATAAACTATTAATCAATGCAACAATTAAAGGAGTTACAAAAATCAAAGAAATAATAAGTTCTATTTCAAACATTAATCCATCTTTCAAATTATTATAATTTTCTAACTATTTCATCTGCTACATGTTCACGACCCCGTGGGACCATAATGGAAAACTCTGTAGAATCAGACCAATTTTCTAAACCTAGTTTGGGAAGCAACCTCACAGGTAAACCTTCACCTTCAAAAAGTTCTTTCCAACTTTCTGCAACAAATAAATTTTCTGCTTCCAAATATTTTATCCACATATTTTATCCACTCATTTTATTAATATCTGAAATATCGACAGTATTTTTAGTTCTATAAATAAGAATAATAATTGCCAGTGCCATAGAGACTTCAGCAGCTGAAATAGCAATAGAAAAAATTGATATCACATGCCCGGATAAAATCAAATCAACCTGTTCACTATTTAAATCAGAACCGGCAATTCTAAACATAGATGGTGCAATATAGCGAGATATACCAACGGCAGCAACGTTGATTGCGTTAAACATCAATTCTATACACATAAGAACAGCAATAAGATTTCTTTTAGTTAATACACCAAAAAGGCCTATAGCAAAGAGGCCCGCAGATAATGTTAATACTGACTCTAAACTCATTCGTTTTTATCCTTCACGATTGCTAATGAACCAATGATCACGGCTAGCAATAATACTGAACTAAACTCAAAAGCGATTACCCAATTCTTCAGTAGAAGAGTAGCTAAATGATCTGTCGTATTTGAGAATAGGTTTTTAGCTTGTTCAGCATATGATGAATTTACTAGATCAAGTAAAAACCATTCTTCATTAATTAAGAAATATGAAAGTAACACAAAAAAAAGTAAACAAATTTGCCCATTTATAAACATAAATATATTAGATGTATTTGCGGTTGCCATATCTTTTGTCATTAGGACACCAAATATAATTATAATTGCTATACCTCCGGCATAAATTAAAATCTGTATAACACCTAAAAATTCTGCATTTAATAAAAAGAAAATACCCCCAACACTTATAAAAGTTACAACGAGCATCAACGCACTCTTAAATAAATCTTGTATAAACACTACGAGCAAAGCAGAACTAAATGCTATTAATGAAAAAATTATGAAAAAGATATCTGTGAGATTCAATTTTCTCCTTTATTTTTAAAATTCTTATTTCTCCAGGATAATAAATCTCTTTTAGGACGTTTTGTTGGATGATAGGTCCATTCTTCTCGCCCAGCATCATCCCATTTCATTTCTGTTCCTGAAAGAGGTATATATTTTTGAGCTTCCAATTGTGGTCTAAACCATGTACTAGGAGACTTATTTTTGCCTTCTCTTTGATCTTTAATCTTATCCAATACTAAATCCTGTCTACTATATTGGGCTTCTTCAAAACCACTACCCATAAATAATGCATCATAAGGACAAACTTCAACACAAAACCCACAAAACATGCATCTAGCTATATCAATATCAAAGGCTTCCAATTTATAAGAATCACCTTCTGGAATATTGGCCTCACTTGGACTTGTTTCAATATGAATAATACCCAAAGGACAAAATTTAGCACAGCTTGCACAACCAGTACATCTCTCTTCATACCATGCAAATTCCTCTCCTCTAAATCTTGAATGTTGTGGAGCTCTTTGCTCTGGATAATTAATCGTAGCTGGTTTACGAACAAAATTTTTGAGAGTAACTAATAATCCTTTAACTATTCCGAGTCCGTACAATATATTTTCTCCTTGCTTAAACTGTAACTTTGAACTGGGTATTGAAACCTGAATCAATCTCCAGAATTTTACTAAATATAACAATCCCGATTATGGATACAATAATATTGATACCTGATATTATCCATAAATCACCTTGTGTAAAAGTTCCATTCACACCGAAAATTAAAACTTCGATGGCAGTTACAAATATATTAATTAAGCTCAATGGTAATAAAAATTTCCAAGCGAATGACATAACTTGATCCATTCTAAGTCGAGGTAGTGTGGCTCTTATCCAAATAAAGCAAAAAGCCATGAAAAACATTTTTAATAAAAACCATATAGGAGAAGGAATAAACGAAAAAGGTCCCTCCCATCCACTTAAAAACAAAGTTGTAATTACGGCAGAATTGATTAATACAGATGCATATTCTGCTAATTGAAACATAGCAAATTTCATACCACCATATTCGATGTGATAACCTGCAATAAGTTCCGATTCAGCCTCTACAGTATCAAAAGGAGTTCTATTCATTTCTGCAGATCCGCCAATAATAAATATTAAAAATGCTAATGGTTGAACGAGAATAAATGGAATAGCTTGTGCTTCAACAACATCAACCAAGGATAGTGATCCCGTCAATAGTATAATTCCCACTGTAGATAAAACAACTGGAACTTCATAACTTATTAGTTGTGCTACAGCTCTCATTGCGCCGAGCATTGCAAATCTATTTCCTGTGGAAAATCCTGCCATAAAAATTGCAATAGTTGTAAGAGCAGTAATTGATATTGCAAACAATAAAGCTATATTTAAATCTGTCATAAATGTTCCTTCACCGACTGGCAATACCGCGACAACCAATATTACAGGTATTAACATAATTATAGGAGCTAGATTATAGACTGGTTTATCAGCTTGATCAGGTATCATAGATTCCTTAGTTAATAATTTAATACCATCAGCAACGGGTTGTAATATTCCAAACGGCCCTGCTCTGTTAGGTCCCACTCTTGACTGGAATCTACCAATTAATCTTCTTTCTGCATAAGTATAGAGAGCGCCAAAGGCCATAAAAATATTTATTAATACTAAAACCATTGAAAACCCAGCAATATAGTATGGCATCCAATTTAGAGATTCAGGTAATAAGCCCGTAGCATTACTACAGCCTGAGATTGCCGTATCACCCGTATATAAAAAGCAATATATGTTATGGAACCAAAGATTTTCACTCAACATTAACGATCTACCTCTCCCATATTAAAATCAAGTGATCCAAGAGTAACGATCATATCTGCAACTTTCCATCCAACAATCATTTCATTTAATAATGTAAGGTTAATTAATGAAGGTGGTCTGACTTTACATCTATAAGGAGATATTGAGCCATCACTAATCAAATAGAAACCTAATTCACCTTTAGGACTTTCAACTCTTCCATATGCTTCTCCAGAATCTGGTCGTATTAGAAATGGTAAATCTAATCTTACTTTTCCTGGTTCTATTTGTTCTACACATTGTTTGATTATTGAAAGACTTTGCCTCATTTCTTTAATACGAACCAAATATCTATCATAATTATCCCCATTTTCCCCAGTTGGCACTTCAAAATTTACTCTGTTATATACTTCATATGGATCAACTGTACGCAAATCCCAATCAAAACCGGTGGCTCTCAATATTGGCCCTGTTATCGAAGCATTCAGGGCTTGATCTGTAGTGATTGAACTTACACCTACAGTCCTGCTTAATAATATTTCATTTCCAGTGAGTAATGATTCGTATTCATCTAAATGAAACTCCATATCTGTAAGAAAGCTGTCTAATGCGGGCCAAAATTCAGCTGGAGTATCTTGAAAAACCCCACCTACTCTCATATAAGTAAGTGTAATTCTTGCACCACACAACATCTCAAAAAGCTCTAGTATTCTTTCTCTTTCTCTAAAACAGTACATCAAGGGTGTTATAAAAGCACCGAGGTCATTGATCAAAAATCCTGTTCCAATAAGATGACTGGCTATTCTTGATAATTCAGCAGAAATGACTCGTAGATATTGAGCACGTACTGGTGGAGTAACCTCCATTAATTTTTCACAAGACAAAACATAGGCTTGATTATTTGTCATTGCAGATGTGTAGTCCATACGGTCAGTCAAAGTTATCACTTGTGTAAAAGTCCGCTCTTCAGCTAATTTTTCTGATCCACGATGTAAATAACCAAAAACAGGTTCTAAACCGACAACTGTTTCACCATCCAAAGTAATTCGTAAACGAAACACACCATGTGTGCTTGGATGTTGAGGGCCAAAATTTACTGTCATTAATTCACTATTCATAAATCCTAACCTCTATTACCTTGGTGACTCTAAGTAATCTCTTCTTAAAGGATGTCCTTCAAATCCGTCCCATAAAAATATACGTTTCATATTAGGATGCCCTTCAAAATAAATTCCTAATAAGTCCCATATTTCTCGTTCTTGGAAGTCTGCACCTTGCCAAAATTTATAAACAGAGGGACAAACTAAATCACTACGACCAAATAGATTTACCTTAAGCACACAACTATGTTTGTGTATAGTTGAAGTTAAATGGTAAACAACCTGAAAATATTCAACATAATCAACACCAGAGATACAAGTCAATAAATCAAAAGAAGCTTGTTTTGTATTTTTTAATATGCTGCACACGTTCGTTAATTGATCGGCAGAAACATACAATTCGTTTTTAGATTCATCAATCGACTGTGAATCAAAATCTTTACCCAGTAATTTAATTATTTCATTTGAATTTAGTTGTCTAATCATTAACTTCCTGCCGGGTTTTGAGTAAGGCGATATCTCTTTATCTTTTCCTGTAATTGCATAATCCCAAATAATAGTGCGTCCGGTCTTGGGGGACATCCAGGTACGTAAACATCAACTGGAATAATATGATTTACCCCTGGAACAACACTATATGATTGATAGTACGGACCTCCACTTGTTGCACAAGCACCCATAGAAATTACCCATTTAGGTTCTAACATCTGATCATATAATTTTTTAATTGCTGCACCCATTTTCCATGTAACAGTCCCTGATACAATCATAAGATCTGCCTGCCTAGGGGAACCACGAAATACTTCAGCACCAAATCGTGATAAATCAAATCGAGACATAGCACTTGCCATCATTTCAAAAGCACAACAAGCTAAACCAAAAGATAAAGGCCATACTGCAGATTTTCTTCCCCAATTCAGTAGAGCGTCAATAGATGTCACTGCTATATTATTTGCAACATCACTTGGAACTTCAATTAAAGGTTCTTTTATTGGAGTAAGTGATGTATCTTTAAGTTCTTGGACCTCTTTACCTTCAGCTATGTCTAATGACAGTGAATCAAAATAATTTGAGTTTGAATTCATATTATTTCCCCCATTCTAAAGCTTTAACTTTCCAAGCGTAAATTAAGCCAACTAATAAAATCATGACAAATATAAACATTTCAACTAATGCAAACATTCCTAATTTGCCAAATTGAATTGCCCAAGGGAATAAAAATATTGTTTCAATATCAAATATTACGAAAAGGAGTGCATACATATAATATTTAAAGTCAAATTGAACCCATTTATTAGGCCCTATCGGCTCAACTCCGCACTCATATATAGTAGATTTTGTTTGATTGGGTTTATGAGGTCTGATCGAAACCTTAGATGCCAAATAAGAGACAACCAACATACCAATAGGGACTGCTGTGGCAACAATTACAAACATTGCTAGAAGACCATACTGGTGAAAATAATTCTCCATAATAACTCCCATGGATCAACCAGATTATTGGTATTTTTATGATTCAATATATATGATCAATAGCATATCACCACAGTAATATTGTATCAAGTGAAAAATTACACAATCTACACCCGATAACGTAAAGAGACATAGAACTTTTCAATACTACTAAATAATAGTAGTCTAATATGATTGAGTTAAACTAATGCAAAGGATATTTTTTGATAATAGATCTCCACAATCATACATTTCCGAAATCAGATGATAGTCTACTTTCTCCAGACGATTTAATAATTAATGCAAAAAAACGAGGACTGGATGGCATATGCATAACTGATCATGATCAATTCTGGAATCCAACAGAAATAAATGAACTACAATTGAAATATAGTTTCCCAGTTTTTCCTGGTTCAGAGATTACTACCGAAGAAGGACATGTAATTGTATTTGGTTTAAATGAATATATTTTTGGTATGCATAATATAAAATTCTTATCAGAAATAGTGAAAAATAATTCTGGATTCATGATTGCTGCTCATCCTTATAGGAGAAGATTTGATAGTGTTTCACAAATGGATCCCTCTAAACTTGAAATAACCGCAATTAATTCCAAAAGTGACCTAATTTTCAAAACTGTGGATGCAATAGAATCAATCAATGGAAGAGGAGAAGATATTCAAAATATTTTCTCGGAGAAGATTTGCAATTTACTAGAACTCCCTTCTACTGGAGGAAGTGATTCTCACAAACTCGAAGATATTGCTAAAGTTGCTACAAAATTCTCAACTAAAATAACTTCATTAGAAGAACTAATCGCACAACTAAAAAATGGCATATATGAACCTATATTACTGAAATAATTCTAGTATAATTAGTACTATGAATGATGATAATTTAGTAGAAATACAAAACCTAGAAGTAGTCTTTGAATCAAAAGATTCTACAATTACCGCGGTAGATAATATCAATCTTAATATTCCGAAAAATTCAATAGTGGGGATAGTGGGAGAAAGCGGCTCAGGTAAGTCTACTACTGCTTTATCAATATTAAATCTTATACCAGATCCAGGAGTAGTTAAAAACGGTTCAGTTTATTTTAATTCGCAAAATATATTAACTATGGAAGAAATAGATTTACGTAAAATACGTGGTAAGGAAATTAGTATGATTTTCCAAGACCCTCGAGCTTCTTTAAATCCGAGTATTACAATAGGTACTCAAATATCTGAAATACTTGAAACTCATTCAGGTTTATCAAGAAAAGAAGCAGAAAATGAAGTAATTCCACTTCTTACATCAATAGGTTTACCTGATCCTAAACGTATACTCAAATCATACTCGTTTCAACTAAGTGGAGGTATGTGTCAAAGAATAATGCTTGCTATGGCGGTTTCCTTAAAGCCTCAATTATTGATTGCAGATGAACCGACTTCTAATCTAGACACAACACTGCAAGCAGCTATATTACAAAAAATCCGTGAACTAAAGAATTTATATGGCATAACAGTTATTCTTATAACCCATGATATGGGAGTAATTGCCCAAATGGCAGATTATGTTGCTGTAATGTACAAAGGGATAATTGTAGAAATGAGTAATACAATTGATTTATTCAAAAACCCACGCCATCCATATACCAAAGGATTATTAGATGCTATTCCAAGAATCGATGATTATGAAAAGAAACTACACTCTTTTGCCCCAATTGATGATCATGATGATAATATTAAATCCGATACATGCCCTTTTATACCACGCTGTAAATTTAAAACTGAACTATGCAAAAAAAGTTTAAAACCAGCATTGAAATTTATCGAAGAAAATCATTCAGTGGCTTGTTTTCATCCACTTGAAATCAATTGACAACCCTATTAGATATTAGATTATCAAATACAATATTCTCATTTATAGCTCCAGTCTTTATTGCTATGTCTAGTTCCGAAATCTTTTCATATAATTTTAAAAGAACATCCATATCGCGATTTCCAACTTGGCTAATAATATTATCAATCACATAATCAGAATAAATACCCAATTTATCTTTATAAATTGTTTTAGAAGAATTCATACTGGAAAGTTGTTTTGCAATAATTAGCAATCTCATCTGTCTTGAAAGCATCGATAATAAATACTGAGTAGAGTACCCACTTTCAAATATTGAAGGAATATTTCTAAATGAAACTGCAATATTCTCGTCAAGTAACAAATCAACTAATTTGAATATTTTCATTTCTTTTGGATTGTTAATTAATATTTCCAAATGTTCTTCTTCTACAGATTCATCCTGACAATAATTTATTATCTTTTCTATTTCGTTACTTAATGTCCACATATCATTTCCAACATAATCAGCAATTAATCGCGCGTTTCTATTACTTATTTTTTTTCCATTATCAAGTAATTTCTTACTGATCCAATTTTCTAATTCCAAATAAGCAATGGTCTTAAATTCTTTTGAATCGATAAATTCATGAATTTCTTTTTGCACTATTTTGTTTTCCGGGTAAAGGTCTTCAACCAATACAATTGTTTTTTGGTTAGGAAGATTAGTCAATAGAGCAACAATTTGATCCCAATCCTTATGATTAGCATTCTTAGTTTGTTTTGAAGTATTATTTGCAAGATTTTTAAATCTTTCAAATAGATTATAAATTATAACTAAATGGAATTCGGTAAAAAAAGGAACAGTCATCAATGTAGTTTGTAATTCTTCAATTGAAGCTGATTTACCATTACAATAGGAAACCTCGGAGAAACTTTCCTGATCCGGAGATGTATATTTGCTAATCAAGGAATTTAGATATTCTTTTTTAAGATAATCGTTTTCACCCCAAACAATTTCAATTCTTTTGCCTTTTTCGTGCATAACAAAACCTGTAATTCTGTAATTAACATCAAAGATTTATTATATAATACTTAGGTTATTATAATTCAATAGATAATTTTTTTATGCAAATTAAATAAATATGGAAGATACAATCAATAGTGAGAACTTAAAAAATCGAATTATTTGTAAAGCTTGCAACACTGGAAATGACGCAAGTGCTACAAGGTGTAGAAAGTGTTGGGGCCGTCTCACACAAAAAGGTTTTAACACAAAAGTAGAACCTGAATTAGTTTCGTCATCATATGAAACTCAATATCTTAATGATTATAGAAAAACTATAGCAAATAGAGCAATGATCAAATGGGTCTTAGGTTTAACTATTACATTGTTACTTATACTTGCTTGGATAATTAATGTTTTTCAATTTAATGTTAACATTGAAACTATTTCACCTAGCTCAAAAGTATCCAACTCACAAGATATAAATGACTGGCCTATGGTACAAAAAAACAATCATCACACCGGTCTTGCTAGCGAAAATGATTTTAGCATTTCTGAAGGTGTTAAATGGAAATTTACAACCACCGATTTTATTCACACGACACCTACAATAGTCGAAAATGCAATTTACATTGGAACTGGTGATAATAAAATAATTGCATTAGATACAAATAATGGGAACGTGATTTGGGAAAACACCGTCAATTCTCCTGTAGATGTTTCCCTGTCATTAACAAAAGATATTGCTTACGCTAGTTTGAGAGATGGAAGAATATTGGCTCTAGACAGAAAAAACGGTAAAGAAATATGGTCCTACGATACTGGTGAGGCCATATTTGGAAGTGTCACTATACACAATGGCGCAGTCTATGGCGGTAATACTGGTAAGAGAATATTTAGTATTGATGCAAAGACAGGTGAATTATTATGGGATTATTTTACTGAATCTTGGGTAATAACGGCTCCGGCAGTAAAAGATAATGTTGTTGCAGTTGGATCAGATGATAGTTATTTCTACTTACTAAATGCTCAAAACGGTAATTTAAGATACAAACTTAAATTAGGTAGTGGAGAAAACACACCCACAATAATAGACGATACGGCCTACTTTACAACTGCTACAAGATTTGGAAGTAGATTAAATTCATTTAATATACAACGGAAAAATGTTCGATTTGCACAAGGATTTATCAGGTGGTGGTTTCAATTATACGCATGGAATATGGCTTCAAAGCCTGCAAATCCTATAGGATATAATTGGGGAGTAGAACTACGAAGAGAAACTGGTGGCTTTCAAATACGTAATGAACAAGTGCGAAGTAATCTAGCAACTGATGGCGAATATATTTATGTGAATACATTTGAAGGCAATATTAGATCTATAGATATCAAAAATGGTGATACTTTGTGGAAAATAAGTAAATCGGCAAATATACAATCTTCTCCAATTTTATCTGGATCAACTTTAGTACAATTGATGAATAATGGTACTATTTATGGCATAAATAAAAACGATGGATCTATAATGTGGGAATACATGCTCAACGAAGAAATCTATGGCTCAGCAATCTTAGTAAATGATACGCTCTATGTCCCTACAGTAGAAGGAAATTTATACGCATTAGGGTAAAAAAGAAAGAGATATAAATGGAAATAGGACTTATAGGACTTCCACAAAGTGGGAAAACGACTGTTTTTGAAGCAATAACGCATACTCTGAAAGATAAATCTAGTAAAAACACAAATATTGGCATATCAAGAGTAGAAGATCCAAGAATAGATGAACTTGTAGCATTATTTGATCCAAAAAAAATCAGTAAAGCTGAAGTAACATTTGTTGATATACCAACTTCACCAGAAAGTTTAGGAAAAAGCCAAAGTATTTCTGGAGAATATCTTAATATTCTTCAACGTATGGATGCTTTAGTAGAAGTAATTCGTTATTTTGATAATCCTGCGGTTCCTCATATATTTGAAACCATTGATATAAAAAGAGATTCAAAAACATTGAAAGAGGAATTAATATTTTCAGATTTAACAATAATTGATAAAAGAATTGAAAGATTAAATAGTGAACTTAAAGGTGCAAGAAACGATAAAAAAGAATCTATAATCAAAGAAATAGATCAATTAACGAATGTCAAAGAAAACTTGGAAAATAACATTCCTATAAAAGATCAAGATTTAGATAAGGATACTGCTGAAATTGTGTGGAATTTCCAACTTTTATCAGCAAAACCATTGCTGAGTGTTTTAAATATAGATGAGGATAAAATTAATCATGAAGATAGTCAGGATACAATAAGTATCTGTGCGCAACTAGAAAAAGAATTAGCTGAAATGCCTGAAGAAGATCAATTAATGTTTAGGGAATCTTTAGGCATTGAAGAATCAGGTAAAAATAAACTTATTGATAAAAGTTATGCATTATTAAATTTGATATCATTTTTTACAGTTGGTCCAGATGAAGTAAAAGCTTGGACAATAACTCAAGGAATGTCAGCTTTGGAAGCTGCTGGACAAATACATTCTGATATACAAAAAGGTTTCATTAAGGCTGAAGTTATTGGTTACCAAAATATGATTGAAAGTAAAAAGATGGCTGAAGCAAAAAAATTAGGGTTATTGAGGCTTGAGGGAAAAGAATATCTTATGAACGATGGAGATATAGCTCACTTCATGTTTAACAAATGATAAATTTACATTTATTATGAAAAAAATAACAATAACTAGTTTAATAAGTATATTATTAATCTTAATAATTTCTTGCAATGAATCTACTCCAATATGTATAGATATTTGCCATGGCAATGTTATAGCAATAGATAATAGTTCGCTAGAAAAACTCGAAGGGTTCACATTAGCAGAATTAACTACAGACAAAATTATCAAATTTAGAACTATAGGTGACGTAGGAATTACTGTTACTCATATGAAAGAACATATGTTAATCGCTGAGCCTGTTTCTGTTACTTTCTACATTAATTCAGAAGGTGAGTATATGGCAACAATTGTTGCTGATCTCTTACCTACAGATAATACATTTAATTAATCTGCAAATACAATCCGTCCAAATAATTTATTTTCTTTCATCCATCCAAATGCAATCAACAAATCTTTCAATGGCAATTTGGTATGAACAACTGGTCTAAGTAAATCATTTTTTATTAAATCAATACCCTTTAGTACATGTTTTCTTCTTGCTCCAGTAGAACCCTTAATTGTCAAATCTCTAAAAAGAATCTCAGCTAGATTTACTTGAGCTTTTGCATTACCAAGCTCTCCTAATAATATTAATTTCCCATTACTTGCAAGACTATTAATACAGGATGAAAAATACTTTGACCCAACACAATCAATTACCACATCGACGCCGATATCAGCAGTCATAGCTTGAATAATTTCTGAAAATTCTAAATCGTCAGACGATAATATTACCTCATCTAAACCTAACTCCATAAGTGATGAAATCTTTCCTTCTGATGATGTAATCCCAAAAGTAGAACATCCCATTGCTTTTGCAATCTGGGCTACATGAATTCCCAAACCACCACTAGCTCCTGTTATTGCAACAGATGACCCAGGTTTTATATTAGTAATATCAGTTAAGGCCTGTATTCCAACCCCTATTGGACAAGTAAGTAAACACGCGATATCTGAACTTACAAATTCAGGAATTAGTATTGCAGAATTTTGTTTTACTGCCAGAAATTCAGCAAATCCACCTTGAGATCCGTGTCCAATACCAATTCCATTTTCACATCTATGCTCATTATCTGATTGACACTGTTCACATGTGCCACAAGATTGGGTTAGTAAAGTAACTATCCTGTCACCAATATTTAGATTTTCTACTTCTTCGCCTTTTTCAATAATTTCTCCACAAATCTCATGTCCCAATATCGGATCACTAGGGATACCTCGACGTAATGTTCCATTCATTACTAAAAAGTCATGTCGACAAAATCCAGCACTTAAAACTTTAATAAGTAATTCATCAGATTTAATACTGGGTTCTGGTATATCAACATATGATAAAATGGGAACAGTTCCAGGCTGTTTTAATACTACCGCTTTCAAAAACTATTTTCCTTTATATTAATTCTTATAAACATTCGATCCATCCAACCAATCTAAACGTATAGGACTAAAAGCATCTATTTCTTCTGTCTGTTCAATAGCTTCTGCACTATGATCAACGTTAGAAGGGATATGTATGGTTTGCCCGGGAGAGACGATAGCTTCAACTCCATCAATGATAAATAATAATTTACCACTTAGAACATGAGTGATTTGTTCACTCTCATGTTTATGAGTAGGAACTTTTGCTCCTTTATCAAATAAAATTCTTCCGAGCATTACTTTTTCACCAAGAGCAACTTGCCGTGTTACACCAGGTATAAATTGCTCTTTTGGAACATCATCCCATGATATTGATTGGCTTGACATACTGCCTCCTATTTTTCTTCGATAATTATAGTTTTTATTAAATCGCCTTCATAATTTGGAGCTTTTGAAGGATCTCGAAACGTTATTTTTTTCAACACGTTATCAAATCCTTCAATCACCTTTCCAAAAACAGTATGACAATGTGTACCCAATAAAGTACAACGCTTCTTTTCGCCATTTTCCATAGTATCGAGAAAAGGTTGTGGCGATAGGGTTATATACCACTGTGCTCCTGCTGAATTAGTTATCCCTTTATTCGCCATAGCAATTACACCTGTGTCATGTGATAAATCATTATATTCATCCTGAATAGTATATCCCGGTCCGCCCTGTCCAGTTCCAGTTGGATCACCTGATTGAGCTACAAAATTACGGATTACTCTATGAAATGTAATGTTGTCATAGTAACCTTCTTGAGATAGAGCAACAAAATTATTTACAGCTATTGGCGCTTTATCAGGATATAATTCTAATACTATATCACCTTTAGCAGTAACTATTTTGGCAATATATATTTTGTTTACATCTATCCTCATTTCAAAAGGTTTAGTTCGAAATGCGTCAGGTGTGGGAGTGGGAGTAAGTCGTAATTCTGATACAGTTGGAGCATTGTCATCTAAACGATGATCATTAATATTACAACCACCAGAGAATAAAATAGAAATCACTGTTATACACAATATAAATAATCTATTCGTTTTTCTCTCCAAATAAGTCATTATTATCCCTTTCTATATTTATTATTTCAGTGGTTGTTGTTTCTGGATTAATAAAGTTTGTTAAAGTATCATTTGATCTCACATCTATAACTACAGGCATAGGTAAAGCATGACCTATTACTAATGCTTGTTGTTTTGGCGCTAATGTAGAAACCACTCCTCTTAAATCTCTAGAAGATCCTGCTAAAATAGAGTCTATATCTCGATTATCTTCTAACTGATGAATGAACTTTGTTCCCAATTGGCTAAGAACTTCAGCATCAATTCCACTTGGCCTTTGATCTACCACAAGTAAAGTTACTTTCCATTTTCTCATTTCTCGAGCAATAGTACCAAAGATAGTTTGACTGGCAACCTCAGAATTTAAAAACTTATGCGCTTCTTCAATAGCAATTATTAATTGATTATCCTGTTCTGCCCATCTTTCATAGATTCGACGAGTGATTAAACTGGTAACTAGAATATAAGCAGTTTCATTGCTTTGATGAGACCCAAAATCAAGGATTACATGTTTACCTCGTTCTAAAGATGCAAATATTCTCCTTATGGATTCTTCTGCTGGGTTTTGTTGTAAAAATTCAAACTTTTTAAGAATTTCCAACCTTCTCCACAATGTATGCAAAACTGTATATAACTGACCTGTACGCTCCGCTGCAGCACTCAAACTATTCTTATTTTCTTTATCTTCACTGGGTTCCATATTTAGAAATATGCCAAGCCATTTTTCACCATACGATCTATCAAGAGCATGAGCAGCAAGCAAACCTGCTGAAGTTAAGTTCAAGGTCTCTGACAATATTTCAATATCTTGTACTTCTAAATCACTGTATGAAATCATAATTTCAGCATCAGGTCGAACTTGGCCTTTAGTTAAAGATTTGCCGAGGGACATTACTTCTACTTTTGAAGGATATAACTGTTTTAAACTATTTATTTTATTACCAGACTCATCATTCACTGAATCACTATAATCTCTATGCATATCAAATATTAGGTTAACACCCAGATCTTTATTGATAATTTCTGATAATAAGACTCGAGTCAAGAAAGTTTTACCTGTACCTGTTTTACCAAAAACTCCATTTGATCGCTTTATTAATTGCTCTAAGTCAAGATTAATTTTTACCTCTTCTTCACGCCCCTTAGGAGTACCAATCCATCCGTGATTTTCATCTTCAGAACCAAAAATCTCTGTATAATCTTTGCTTGTCGCTCTATATACTGGAGAAAAATGCGGAGGAACTGTCGTCGCAGGACCAAAACTTGTACTATCTAAACCAAGTTGATCAAATTCATCAAGATTTGCATCTAAAGATACAGCCAACTGTAAACTAATCTTAAGAATTGTAAATGCACTAGTACCAGACAAAATTGAGGTTACAAAAAAGTCAGAACTATTTGGAGGAAAAGAACGAAGAGTTGAGTCTGAAGACTGTAATAAAATATCAGAAATAATACCAAAATATCGTTTTTCACGCCCCTCAATAGTAATCCCGTCTCCTACATACAAGTTTTCAACAGAATATTCTGAATCTAATCTTATTTCTAAACCTGAAGATAAAGATCCACCAACTAATGTTCCAATTTTTTGTTTATTTTCCACATTACTCATTTATTGGTCCTCTACCTAATTTCCGTAGTAATGAAATTAATTTTTGTTGATCGTGTGGAAAATTATTTGCTACATCTTTTCCTGTATCATATAAAAATTTTTCAGGATCAGAATGATACCCAGAAATCCTTCTAATAGATATAGAAAAAATTTCATCTGTGATAATATCTAAACCTTCAATTAATAATTCCAAAAATGCTCTTGTTTTTGTAAATGATGCTACTTCCTCTTGATTCAATAAGCATATACCTGTATGTATTTTTGCTGGAAGTAATGGTAATTCATAGCTATAACTATTCATCTGATCTACATGCCCTAAAATGAAAATTTGTGCCTGTGTTCTAAAAAGCAATGATAAATGCGGATTCTCTTCGTATAACTTCTCTGGTTCATTCTGAAAAGGTCCACGGGCAATTGGTCTTCTGGATGGATCTAGTGGTTCAGTGAATACATTGTATACAATGCCAATTATCGAAGGATCGTCCTGAGTTTTTATCAAAGTGCCAAGTTTAGGTGCTTGATAAAGTTCATAGCATTGAACAATTATACTTTTGGTAGATGATTCAATAATTTCCGCAATTGGATTCTGATTTTTCATTTATTCTCTCAATTAAATTGAATGGTTTTATTATATCAATAAATTAAACCCATCTATATTTTTTTGAACGGTCTTTTTGTGATGTATTATAATTTATTCCTTGTTCAGCTAATAAACGATCTAATAACATTTTAAAATTTTCTCTATCGGTTGTATTTATAACAGCCTGCTCATGAGACTCCATGATAGACACGGGGTAACCCAATCCTTTATTACATTGGTCAATAATCAAAGAATGACTTAATTCTAATAAATCTAGATTATTTGCTGTCCAATTCGGCAGTTCTATTCTGGCTATTTCATTGAATATATTGAGGTAATAAAAATTAATTCCGTATTCTTCTCCATAATATTTTTCAATAACGTTTGATGTACTTTGAAAAAGAGAAGATCTAGAGCTATCAGGCAGATATTTAATGAATATATCTCTGTCTCTAATCCCTGAAACTAAACTACACCCTTGTTCACACGGATTCATATTTGAACAATGTTCATTACATAAACAAATTCTCAATGAATTAATTACGTCAGATGTATCTGGATAACTAAGATAGGATGCTAAAATAACTTTTTTATCTGATAATTTTTTAATTCTATGTAATTGTTCTAAAAATTGTTCTTGAAGCAATTGATCTATAACATATTCCTGTTCTCCAAGAATTGACCATAAAATTAACGAACCGTCTATTAGAGCTAAAGTGGGTGTACCATCAGCATAGTCTTCTAATGTATCTGCAAGAAACTTCAATTCCATAACAGCACGTTTTACACCCATTAAGTTTCCCTGTAAAGGCGAACGACTTGTAGAATTACCATCAAATATATTTAGTTCCGAATCACCAATATAAGTTAGGGGAGAACTATTTAAAATAGCACTTGGATTAGATCCATAAGTAAATATCACCGTGCCAATATTCAGCACTACACATTTAATAGGACTATGTCTATCAACATCAATATGAGATCCATCCACAGCAATGACACGATAATCTTGAGGTATTAGTTTGGGGGCATTAATTGTAGCATTGTGATCTAAAAACTTAGCAGCTAACCATTTATGATTACCTTGATTTCGTTTTTGCTCAATAACCTTCGGATCAGATTTTTTATAGAAATCTATTATCTTATCTACTCGTTCGTGATATAAGTTATCATCGGACTTAATTGACTTAACCGCTTTTTGAAGTTTTTCAGCTATAAGCTCAAAATCGAAAGGCATAATTCTATCTCAAATTTTATCTAGTTACCAAATATATTGCTATTCCAGCGAAGATTACTCCCAGGATCTTAGTTAATTTTACTTCTTCACCAAGAAAAATTAAACTAAGGCAAACCGCTATAACAAAAGACATCGAAAATATTGGAGATACTACAGATGCTTCACCTTGACTCAGTGCGTAATAGTAAGACATTACAGCTAAACCTAAAAATCCTCCAGCAATCGCCATTAATGACCACACCCCTAAAGAAATATTACCATCAATTTCAGACAACACACTGTGTCGATTAATCCAAAAGAAAATAAATGATATAACTACTAAAATACCATTGGTAATCAAAACAGCAATTTCATTGGGTACATACTTTAGAGATACTTTGGTAAAGAATATAGCAAACCCATAACTACACATAGCAATTCCAGCCCATGCAAGATATCCCATATCTACTCTCTCTCTACTTGATATTCAGAGATCTAAAATCCCCATTTCTCTTAGTTATTTTTTGCTCATCTAGATGTTCTAAAATGAGCAATGCATTTTTTCTGCTAATATTAAGGTAATCTCTTACTTCAGCAACCTTAACATCTTGATTGTTTTTCATCAATTCAATTATTTTATTAACTATCATTTTGTATTCTTGAGAACTCATTACTATTTCCGAATCAATTTT
>CEQM01065996.1_pt1 | contig 43459 bp, 48 predicted proteins | sample 531111 | NCBI WGS metagenome assembly CEQM01 (sample SAMEA2621278, study PRJEB7988) | marine metagenome | biome: marine biome (ENVO:00000447); feature: deep chlorophyll maximum layer (ENVO:xxxxxxxx); material: "saline water (ENVO:00002010), including plankton (ENVO:xxxxxxxx)" | depth 120 m
GTGCTGGTGCTGGTGCAACTGTCGGTGTTTGTGTTGGTACAACTGTCGGTGCTGGTGTTGGTGCTGAGGTAGGTGCTGGTGCTGGTGCAGGTGTCGCTGCTGGTGCAGCCATCGTTGGTATAGCCGCAGTGTTGGCTGTACTAATTGGGCGAGAAGTAGTTGGTGATGGGGTAGGTGTTACTGAAATAGCTTCTATAGTAGCTTCGATAGTTGGCGCATTCGGCTGAGCAATATTCTCAGCACCACCACTACAACCAACAGTTAACAGGCACACTATAACCACCAAAATTTGCAGGTTTTTATATTTATTACAAAATCCACGTAGCCCTATTTGAATCACATTAACCTCATTTGATATTGGAAAGTTATTATTATGATAAACATCTACTCAATTATTATCTATAGCATTACATCTTGCTTTACGAGATAATTCTCTCAAAACACGATGCAGGTGAGTCAATGTCACATCCATTCCTAGAATATCCGACAGTTTTAGCTTTTGCACATAGAGGAGATCAATCAAATGGTCCAGAAAATACTTTGTCTGCTTTTCAAGGAGCCGTCAATTTGGGATTCCAGTATTTAGAAACAGATGTCCATGCCACATCAGATGGCAAATTAGTAGCATTTCATGATGAACATCTCGATCGTGTTTCGAATGCAACAGGCCTTATTACAGAAACGCGTTATGAAATTATTAAGCAGATCAAAATTGGACTTTCCGAGAAGATACCGCTATTAGAAGATCTTCTCGGATATTTTCCTAATACACGATTCAATATCGACCCTAAATCATCCAATGCATTAGATCCGCTAATCGAAGTTATCAAAAAAACTAACTCTGCTAATCGAATTTGTATAGGCTCATTTTCAGATCAACATCTCATTAAAATCCGCCATGCATTACCAGAAGTATGTACCTCCATGGGGCCACGTGAAGTATTTGCAGCGAGAGTAATTAATTTAAATCTCTTTAATAAAAGAATGAAAGCAGATTGTATCCAAATACCTCATTATTGGCGGGGAATACGATTAGTTAATGAAAAGTTTATAAAAAAAATGAAATCGCTTGATCTACAGATCCATGTATGGACAATTAATTCTGTTTCTGAAATGAATCAACTACTAGATATGGGAGTCGATGGAATCATGTCAGACAACCTTTTATTATTAAAAAGTACACTCATCAATCGCGGAAAATGGCCACAATAACACCAAGCAAACTACAATATACCTATGTATCCAAATGTAATTAGGCCAAGCATCTGTATTTTTTTATGTATTATTATTTCTAGTTTTTACTTTTTGGCATGTAGTGATAACAATCAAAAAAATAGTAATCCTGCAACACAAGTAAACAACACAATGATACTTTCACCTACTCCTACTCTAGCTACAACAACATTACCTAAAGCAACAACAGTAGCATCACCGACACTAGCTCCGACAACAACAACTGCAGCAGCACCAACGCCAATACCTGGAGTTGATTTCCCTACTCCACCTCCAACAGCATTACCTGCGACAACTGTTACACCTACTCCTACAGAAAAAGTTAATGTACCTAGCCTACCTACTGATTGTAGTGGAGGTTTTCTGATCGAATTAGATGGATTTTCAATCCCAGGTCAACCTACTGTTAACCTTGATGTTGAATGTAATGAAACAACAAGAACTGTCTCAAGTAATGGCGTAATTAGTTTCGACTTTGTTCCTATAACTCCAAATGGTTTAAGTGCACAAGATTATCTAGTGCATCTAGATAGAAATCCACAGTTACTAAAACAACATGGTGCAATGGGATTAGGCATGATTGGTATTGCCATTGATGGAGTAGCAATTTTTGGAGCATTCGAATCACCTAGAGATGGATATCGTGATCCAAAAAATGATGGCCTTTTAGATTACTGCAATGGTCATACAGCTAGAGGAGGACAATACCACTACCACGCAATTCCTAAATGTTTAATAGATGTCAAAATTCCTGGAACACTAGTTGGTTATGCACTAGATGGATTCCCCATCATTGTGCCCTATGCATATGATGCGCAAGGCAAAGTCATCAATGTCCGTTCAAGTTATCGTTATATTGGAAGAAATGGATCAATAAATGCTTTCGAAGATTGGGAATATAGTGAAGGATATGGTGACTTAAATGAATGTAATGCTATGCAACTAGAAGATGGCAGTTGGGCATATTTTGCTACACATGAATTCCCATGGATGGCATTTTGTTTCATAGGAGATACATCAATTTCAACAGGCCCTTTTACTGGTGATGCTCCACAAAATACAGGGGTCCAACAACGTCCACCGCCAAGAAGAGGAGCTAGAATTCCTGTCAACCAAACCTCTGCCAGTGCAAATATCTCGAGTTTCTTTTGTAATATTTTGTCCAGTATCGAACTTAGATCACAATAGAAATTCACGTAACCGTCACCTTACTTTAATATAAAATATCCGATATCATACTCGCATGCTAAGCAAGATATGCGTTGGAATAATCCTTACTGCTAGTCTCCTGTTCGCGAATGGAGATAGTCAAGCTGCAAACGACTATGACGCTTTTTTAGCGGATATTGAACAAATGGGCAATACCGAGTGTTCATGCCATAAAGATAAAGAGCGCTAAAATTACTTTGCGATAATCTGTGTAAGCACTCCGCCAGTTTCTGCTGGATGAATGAATACTTGTCCTGTTACAGGGTTACCTTCACCTGGATCTCCGACTAGCCTAATACCTTTTCCACGCAAATCTGCAACTGCTTCATCAATATCATCAACACGCATTGCAACTAAATGGACCCCTTCACCACGGCTTTCTAAGCTTTTGGCTATTATTCCATCATCACCAACATTAGATACTAACTCAATAAAAGTCTCAGCAAAGCGAAAATATGCTTGTTGCATACCAGCTTCTGGCGTTTCACCACGTTCGGTAACTTCAGTACCATATATATTCTCATAATTACTAATAGCGGATTCGAGATCTTTTACTCGAATAACTACGTGATCTACTCCTTGAAACATAATCTCCCCGATCTCTAATTGATTTTTATTTTTATGCAATGGACACTGTATCTTCTCTAATACTAAGAATGCAAAAATTTATAAAGAATTCTTCAAATTCCTTATAAATTTAAGAACTAGGAAGATTCTTTCTTAAATGGTGGTTTCGCATATAAAATTAGAAATACTGCGACAAATGCCATCGCAGCAACAAATAAAAATGCCCCGTCATAATTGCCTACAATATCAAAATAAAAAGCTGTGGCAATAGGTGCTGAAGCCATCATTAGAAACGTAAACGGCATACCTGCACTGCGTACAGCGCCGAGATATCTTCGTCCGAAAAAACGAGCCCAAATTACTTCTTGCAGAGGAATAGAACCACCCCAACCCATACCTAAAAGAAAAAAGCCAAAATAGGTAAGTAAGTCAAAATTAATTCGCACTGCGAAAACTATTACAACTAATGAGATCCCTATAAAAACAAATCCAATGACTGACATTTTCTGCACATTAAAATAATCAGATAGCGCACCCCAAATTGGCTTTGTAATCATTGATGGAATGGAAAGTACAGTAATCATTAATGCTGCGGTGGTTTTCGAATAGCCTGCATCTTCCATAAATGGAATTGCATTTACTAAAATCATACCGATCGACAAATTACCCAAACCAAAAGCAAGAATAATTAGATAAAAACTTCTACTCCGAAGTGCCTCAGTACGAGTTAAGGAATTAGCATAATCAAGAGAGGCAGGGGAATTTTCATCGCCAAATTCTTCTTCTGCCTTTTTACCATCTGGTAATAGTCCATAATCTTCAGGAGTTCGTCGCATAAAAGCAGAAAGCGGGATCATGATAAGCAAAGCTGCTAAAGCTAGCCATCGCCAAGCTTCACGCCAACCAACAGCATCTATTAATATCGCTGCCAAAGGTGTAACAACAATTCCTGCAGCTGGAACTCCCATTGAAGCAAAGCCTATAGCACGGCCTCTTTTTTCAACAAACCACTTGGAAATGGTCACATTTACCACGAGATTCCCCATCATCGCAGCACCAGAGGTAAGAATTAAGCCATTTAATATCCACCATTGCCAAAGCTCTTGCACAAATGACTGTAAAAACATTGATATCGCAACAATAACAGCGCCGGTGCGCATAAGACCTTTGCCACCGTGGCGATCAACGTAAGAACCAATAACAATCCCCGTTAGTGCGAACAAAGCCATTCCTATTGTTCTCGCTACAACAAATTCAGATCTTGACCAGTTCAATTCTTCTGTCATAGGCCTTTGGAAAGGTCCAAAAACATAATTTTGAACCCCAACTGAAACCATCTGAGCAATCAAAGCAACTCCCACTAAACACCAGCCATAGTAAATGGCATTGGTAAATGAAAGTTTCTTGAGATTAACGAACTTAATTCCAGTCAAAGGAATATCTCCATTCGTTATTGCTTTTGAAACTACAACTATGCATGAAATAGTGACCTAATCATCTGGTTTATGCTAATGTCAGAACCACTATAACGACATAAGTAACAATAGGTACACCGTGGAGGCAATATGGCAGGTCGACTAGAAGGAAAAGTAGCAATTGTGACCGGAGCTGGTCGAGGAATTGGACGAGGAGAAGCGCTCGCATTAGCTAGAGAAGGTGCAGCTGTGGTAGTTAATGATCTTGGAGGATCAACAGCTGGAGAAGGAAGTGATGAAAGTTTTGCTCAACAAGTTGTTAATGAAATCGAAGAGGCAAATGGACAAGCAATTGCGAACTATCTAGATGTTTCAAATTACGATGCATCTAGTGAAATAATTAAGCAAACACTCGATACTTTCGGACAATTAGATATTGTTGTTAATAATGCAGGTATTCTTCGAGATCGAATGGTTTTTAACATGTCTGAACAAGAATGGGACGCTGTTATTGCAGTCCATTTAAAAGGTACTTTTAACATTTCAAAACATGCCTCTGTACTCTTTAGGCAACAAAGATCTGGAAGATTTATTAATACTGGATCAGAATCAGGCTTAGGGGCGGCAGGGCAACCTAATTATGCAGCAGCTAAAGAGGGTATTGTAGGTTTTACTCGTTCTCTAGCAAACGCAATGACACGTTACAATTGTACTGCTAATGCTATTCGTCCACGTGCAGCGACCAGAATGACCTTATCAGATGAGATGGAAGCAGCAAGACAAGCTCGTATTGCTCGTGGCGAAGCCAGAGAGGATGATTCTGAAGAAGGGGGAGGATTGGCAAGCTTGGATCCCAATGTAGTTGGAATGCTAGTTTCCTTTCTTGCTTCAGATGAAGCACAACATATTAATGGTGGTGATTTTATGGTCGGAGGGAATGAAATCGGAATGTTCTCCATGCCCGAAATAGAAAGCCGAATTTTTGCCACAGGCAATTCTTGGGAACATGATGAAGTTTGGAAAAGATTCCCTGCGACAATTGGTCAAAATTTTAGTTCAAGTAGTTAATTTTATGCCATTGTCAAAATGTGAACTCTGTTCTTCACAACCATTACGCGAAGTTGCAATATCACGATGGATCAACGACCCATCTGATGTTGAAAGGCTTACGATTGAGATATGTGCAAAACATTACCAGAGACTTAACAAATCCGGTACAAAAGGAGTTAAACAGAGAGGTTATTATTACCGAATTGGATTCTGGTCATAATAATTCTATTATTTAATTATTGGTAGGTTCTGCAATCTTAAAGATAGTCCAATGCCGAAGCATCGCTACACGATCACCAAAATTATCTTGCAAAAGAACATCAAAATTAACGTATTGATGTCCACGTTTCTCAAAAACATCTATTAAGTGAGCATTTCCGGTGATCGTAGTCCCTGCATCAATTGACTTAAGAAATTGGATACGACTTTGAGTATGAATGGAGTGATGTACTTGAAAATTGTGACGCATTAAATCTTCAGCCCATCCAGCAATCCATGCTGGATGTAGTTTAGGAGAATCACCAATAAATAGATCATCAGAACTTCTTTGAGTATCTAAAGAAAAATTACGAGCCATCGTTGAATTTGTATCTTGGCTTATGCCAGCCCAATTTGGATTCGCAATTAAGTTATCCTTTGTAATTTCAAGATTATCGGGCATGCCATGATAATCATTTATCAGATCTGGACTCAAAAAATCATCAATCCAAGCAGCATTACCCAGACCAACTTCCCCAACAACACAAGTAATATTTTTTTGATTTACCATAGCAAGATCAAATCTTTGATCATCGTTTTTTACCGCAAGAGTGATTTTTAGTATGTCATCGGGGTATGTTGGCTGTTTAAAGGAAAACTCAGCCCAACCTTGTTCTAACCACTCTTGGCCAAGAATATTTAAGATCAATGGTGTAGCCCAACCCCATACATGAACCCCTGCAATTAATGGCCCATCAAAATTATATTGGTTTGCAAAATCAGTAGAATGGATTGGATTTCGGATATCAATGCTATCTTCATTCGTCAGAAATGCTTCGACGACTAATTCATTTTTCTCAATTTGCATAATAAAAAACCCATCCAAATAAAATTTATCTCAAAATAAATATACTAAATATGTGCACCAGAGCGAATTCTGTCTTAGTCTTAATCTACGTTGATATCTAGTCAACAGTCTTAGCTTTAGTCGTTTGTAATCTCAACATTATATAGTGCAAGGCTGAGTAATTTTATATCGTCGCATATTGCGACTAATGTCGGATGTCCGGCAAGAAAGTTTGGTAATGTCAAAGCGAATATATGTAGGGAATCTCCCTTACACGTCTTCAGAAGAAGAAGTGGAACAACTTTTTGGGCAACATGGTGAAGTAGTCTCATGTGCTCTACCAACAGATCGCGAAACTGGAAGACCAAGAGGATTCGGGTTCGTTGAAATGGCGGATGAAGACGCTGATAAAGCTATTTCTGCATTAGACGGTCAAGATTTTGGTGGACGAAATCTATCTGTTAGTGAAGCACGACCTCGACAAGACCGTCGTGGTGGTGGTAACAGAGGCGGTTATAATGGTGGCGGCTACGATGGAGGACGTGATCGACAATACTAATTGTTGATATCGGCCAATATTAACACTGACACATCCTAATATTCAGTTATTGCAAGGATGATTTTATAAAGCTTTAGTGAGCTAATGTTTTGTTTTGTCCAAAAAATGTAATTGAATTTGGATCAATTATAAAATTGACTGTCGATCCTATTTCATAATTAGTTAAGTCCTCAAGTGGTATTTTACTGACTAATAGAATCCCTTCAAAATTGAGAATCAATCTAGCTGATCCATTGAGAGTTTGTATCGAATGGATAGTTGCTGAATTTACTGACGTAGATTCCGTGGATCCAGCAACTATTTTTATTCCTTCAGGATTCACAGAGATACATTCACTAGAATCAGGAAAAGAAAAAATTTTCAAAAAAAATTCGGGGATTTCATTATGTTTAATCAAAGTATGACCAAGAAAATCACTTACTGCTGGAGTACTAGGATATCGATCAATTTGATTTAATGAACCAATAGCAGCAATTTTGCCATCATCCATTATGGCAACTCGATCTGAGAATAATGTACTTTCATTCAGATCATGTGTGACAAGTAGGGTAGTTACAGCTTCTGAATCTAACAGTCCTCTTAAGTCTCCTGATAATTCAGCACGAGTTCTTGGATCTAAAGATGAAAAAGGCTCATCCAGAAATAGAATACGAGGCTGCGTAGAAAATGCTCTTGCAATAGCAACGCGTTGTGCTTCACCACCTGAAAGTTGATGAGGCATGGCTTTTGCCAAATGCTGGATCCCTAAACGCGACAACCAATCTTGTATCCGATTTTGACGTTCTAAATGAGAAATCTGATGAATTTTTAAGACCGTATCAATATTGCGTTCAACTGTCATATCCAACAATGCAGGTTCTTGTAAAACAGTAGCAAAATTTCTTCTTTGAAGGATTTTGAGTTTACCTTTTGATATTGGTTGATCAAACAGAGTCATAGATCCTTCTGCACTATCCAACAAAAGAGCACCCACAAGTAGTAATGTAGATTTCCCAGATCCATTTGGTCCAAGCAATGCCAAACGTTCACCAACAGCGATTTCCAAATGCGGAATGGACAGCACTTGACGTTTACCTCTATAAACTGAAATATTCTCAAATGTTAGTGCATTCATTTGCGTTGTGACCTTTGTTGTAAACTTGTCAAAATAGCAGCAATAATTATGACAAAGAATATTAAGATGAGACCATATGCCAAGGCTGTTCCGAAACGACCTTTACTAACCTCAAGTACTGCTGCTGTCGTTAATACACGTGTTTCACCTGATAGATTTCCACCAACCATCAATGAAGCACCTACTTCAGATACTACTGCGCCAAAACCTGCCATTACTGCTACTAATAAAGGCAATCTAGCTTCACGTGCTATTAAAAATATATACTGAATTTGATTAGCACCCATTGCACGTATTTGTAAATGAATGATTGGATTGAGGCTCATTACAGCAGCAACGGTTATTGCAATTATTAAAGGAGTAGCTATAACAACTTGAGCAATAATTATTGCTAATGGAGAATAGATAAGTCCTAAACTTCCTAGAGGTCCTGATCGCCAGAGCAAAATACTGACAACTAATCCAGCAACAACAGGAGGCATGCCAGTACCGGCATTAGACAAAGACACTAACCAACTACGTCCTGGGAAACGCATTAGCGCCAAGCCGATACCTAACGGCAATCCGATAATCAGAGATATTATTGTTGAAGTTCCTGCAAATAAAAGCGTCCGAAAAGTAATATCAAAAATCTCTCGATCACCGCTGGAGATCAAAGACCATGCTTCTTGGATAGCTTCTAATAATAAATTCATCTTAATTCAATTTCAGCATTAGGAGTAAAAAGCGACTGCCCATATTTTTTTATACCGTACTCACCAATTAATTTTTGTGTAGAAGATTTCAATAGAAAATCACGGAATTGTTTAGCACCATTAATATTCACTGCCCTATGTAATTCAGGATTAACTGTGATGACATGATATAGATTCAGCATCTCTACATCACCTTCCATCAGTAGAGGTAAATGATCGCCATTCATCATTGCCAACCAAGTTGCTCTGTCACTTAGAGTGTACGAACCTGTCTCTTTTGTAATAGTAAGTGTTGCTCCCATTCCTTGACCAGATTCAATGTACCAGTCTTTATCTAATGGAGATTGAATTTTCGTATGTGACCAAAGTAATTTTTCTCTAACATGTGTTCCTGAAGCATCACCACGACTAATAAATTTTGAGCCACTTTGTGCAATTTGATCCAATGCCTCGATAACATCATCAATCCCATTGATACCAGCAGGATCTTCAACAGGACCAACTAAAATAAAATCGTTATACATTACACTATGTCGATCAAAGCCAAACCCTTTTTCCATAAATAATTTTTCTGCATCTTCAGAATGGACTAGTAAAACATCAACATCACCGCGAGAACCCATCCGCAATGCTGCACCAGAACCAACAGCAATTACTTTTACATGGATACCACTCTCTTCTTCAAAAATTGGGATAAGTACGTCCAAAAGTCCAGAATTTTCAGTACTTGTTGTAGTAGCAAGTAACAAAGTAGAGTTGTTGCTATAACAACTACTTAAAATATTTGATACAGAAAAAAGAAGTAGGAATAGTAATATCGATTTAAATAAATATTTCAAAAATTAATCTTCCAAAAATTGAAAACCTCTAACAAATTGCTAAGTTATTCTTTATCTATGCAATTAATATTTAGCACAAACACAATATTAACTTATCGCATTTTTGCATGGTTCGTACTTTTATTAACCATTTTAGTGATCATTAGTGGTGACATAGTACAAATTACAGGATCAGGAGCTGGCTGTGGAGAAAGCTGGCCAAAATGCAATAATGAATTACTTCCTGATGTCACAAATACAAATACAATCATCGAATTCATACATAGAATATTAACCACAATAGTTGGCTTTTGTATCATTGCTTTGGCGTTATTCGCCAGAATTTTATTAGGTAAAAATCACTTTTGCACAAAGGCAACTTACACCGCAATTTTCTTTCTTGTCACTGAAATATTAATAGGCGCAATGCTTGTTCGATTTGGATGGGTAGAATTCGACATGTCTTGGGGTAGAGTTATAGTCGATTCTCTTCACGTACTAAATACTTTCTTTCTAGTAGCTACTCTAGCGTCCAGCACTCAATACAAAAGTGGTACATACCTATCCAACTATTTAAAAAACACACGGACATTAATAATTGCTGTAATTATTTTCTTAATCATTGCTGTCACAGGTGCATTAAATTCATTAGCAGATCTCTTATATATAGAAAGTATGCCAGCTTCTCAAAAAAACAATATTTACAATTTTCTTATTAGTGTTCGTGCATTACATCCATTTATTGCAATTACAGGGGGCATAACTATTGCATATATATTCTTAACCTTTAGTGATAGATTATTCGCCATCTACCAAAAAAAGTTAATAATCATAATTTTAGCAACTATTGGAGTTCAATTTTTCATAGGAATTCTCAACATTTTCCTTATGACTCCCCTAATAATACAAATTATCCATCTTGTATTAGCTAATATACTCTGGATAAGTATAGTTCTCTTTATTGTTGATCGGATGACGAATGAAATTGAGCATCCGGAATTGAACTAAAATTATTGTTGATATATATCAAAACAAATAGTAGTACCAACAATGCTGAAATTAGGTGCCATACCTTGTAAAGGTTTAATACGTGGAATATTTTTAGACCTTTTCACAATTACCTTGGGGATACCTTGCATGAGAGCTGAATTAATCAAACGTGAAATTTCAAATTCATCACCTGGACCAATCAACCTATTAAGTATCTGCATTTCATAATTAGGTAAAGCTGATTTACGTTGAATAGAGTACATGGGATCAATATAAGCAATTGAAGGAACATTACTCATATCAGCTAAGAAACTAAAACTGTCACCAAACTTGATACTAATTCGCTCAATTATATCTTCAGAAAGAAAATTTTCTTTTCGTGCTCGTTCAACTCCATCTTCTAATAATGTAAAAACAATAGGATCTCTTTCAATAGCAACTACCTTATGCCCCATGTATGCCATCTGTACTGTATCGCGACCCAAACCAGCAGTTAAATCTACTATGGAATTTTCTCTCTTACCAATTCCTATGGCACGCCCTATAAGTGTATTTTTAGAAGGTTGTGAAATTCTGTTAAGAAATTTTCTGCTGGAAAAATCTACAGTAAGAGGACTCATTTTTTTCGTGTTATTAAATAATTCAACTCTATTATCATGCACAATAAGTATGAATTCATTCGAAACATTCATTGAATGAATAATCGGCAAATTTAGTCGTTCTGATAATTTCTTAACACGATTTTTTATATTGATAGTGTTCTCGAAGGGATAAATCGATATTCTATGTGAGTAATATGACTTGCCCATAGATAACCTTTTTAGGAAGTATGTTTCCAAAAATGAATGAAATTATCATCTCAAGAATACTAGCAACAGCCACAGTCTGTCTTTTAATTGCATCTACAGGATTGATATTGGCTTTATTCAAGAATGAATCTTCGGTACTAAAAATTTTTATACAAAAACATGCTCACTTACTAACCTTGATTATTGCGGTTTCAGCTACATTAGGATCGTTATATTATTCCATAATTGCAGATTTTATTCCCTGTAATTACTGCTGGTATCAACGTATTGCGATGTACCCAATTGCAATATTAGTCGCAATATCTCTATTCACAAAAAACTTTCTAAACGGTATCTATATAATTGTATTAGCCGGTTTAGGATTATTGATCAGTGTATATCACTATCAACTTCAACTTTTTCCAGAGCAAGCCAACTTCTGCAGCACTGTGATCCCATGTCAATCCAAATGGGTAGAAGAATTTGGATTTGTATCTATTCCATTTATGGCAGCATCTGCTTTTCTAGCAATATTGATACTGCAATTTACTTTGGTGAAATTTGATAAAAAAAACTAGCAATCAACTCATTTCCTTGAAGATACTCTTTCTAGAACAAACATTATTACCGCAGCGATGATAATTAATATAGACGCACGAAATAATAATGAATCCTTAAACAATATTAAATTGACAATACCCAAAGGAACAGAGTAAGCAGCCATAATTAACCAAAATCGTGCAATTCGCCAGGACACACCATCAACTGAAAGTGATATACGAAAATATCTTGCTGATGCAGCAATTAAACCTATGGTGCCGAACATAATTATTAACTTTACAATTGCATGAGCTCCGAACAACAAACAGCACCTCCAAGAATTATTATTATACTTTTTTTTATTTCTTTGATGCAGCTAATTTATCAATCTTACTTCCTTCAAGCCGACATGTAATCCACTGTGGCATTTCTTGCATTCCTAATTTTTCATAAAATCTTCGTGCTGGATTCCAATCTAATACTGAAAGTTCGATTCTTCCAAGATTTCGTGCAATAGCAATTCTAGCTATTGCACTCAATAGTTTTTCCCCTACCCCAAAATTTCTATATTTTTCTTCAACAAAAAGATCTTCCACATAAATACCTGAACGCGCTTCCCAGGTAGAATAATTCTGAAAAAAAAGTACAAAACCAACTGCTTTTTCATTAACGTCTGCTATCAAACATTCAAAACTAGGTTTTTCACCGAATCCATCACGAATAATAGATTCTTCAGTTGCCAAAATATTTGACAAAGGCTCTTTCTCAAATTCTGCTAGCTTATTTATAAAATCTAAGATCATAGCAGCATCACGAATCTCAGCATTCCGCACTCTTATTTCCATAGATTCTCTCCTCGAAAATGAATAATTACTGGTATCCTGTTGTCATGAATGAACTTACAGAACTAACCCCCAATATGCAGTTAGTATATGGCGGCAATCGTATAGCAACGGTTACTCCAAAACTTGCAAATGCTTTCAAATCTGGAGACCGACTTATCATTGTGCAAACTACAGGTGATCTTCTTCATATTCCAGCTGAAGCATGGAATATCGCAAATGAAGCAGTTTCTGATGCATATAATGCATTCAAAAAAATGGGAAGTATTACAAATCAACAAATTTCAAATTTTTATGAAATTTTTGCTCAACATCTAGAAGAAGAAAACTCATTCGAACCAATTATTCGTGCTAATGAAAAAGACGTGCTTCGTGCACAAAAATCAGGAAGATCTACAGAACGATTAATCCTATCGCAAAAAATGAGAACAGAAATGATCAATGGTTTGCGCATGTGGAAAGATAGTAAAGCAGTACGAGGGCAGGTCATAGAAACAATTGAACACTCGGGTTGGAAAGTAGAACAAATTCATTCTGGATTAGGTCCTGTAGGATTTGTTTTTGAAGGAAGACCAAATGTTTTTGCCGATGCAACTGGAGTCTTAAGAACTGGAAATACAGTTGTCTTTCGCATAGGTTCAGATGCACTTGGTACAGCAAAAGCAATTACACAATATGCTCTGCAACCTGCACTGAAAGAGTCAGGATTGCCTACTGGTGCCGTATCATTGGTTGCTAGCGAAACACATGCCGCAGGATGGGCTATGTTTTCAGACAACAGACTTGCATTAGCAGTTGCCAGAGGTTCAGGTGACGCAGTCAATCAACTTGGTGCAGTAGCACGGCAAACAGGAATTCCCGTAAGTTTACATGGAACTGGTGGTGCATGGATTTTAGCGACGAAAACTGCTGATCCTAATGACTTCATAAACGCTATTATGTATTCACTTGATCGAAAAGTATGCAATACGCTGAATACTCTTATTCTTACCAAAGATAGTATTGCACACCTGAAAGCTGCATTGTTTCAGGCATTAGCACAAGTACAAAAAATTGGTGACACTCATGTTAAGTTGCATATAGTCTCAGATCATAAAGACCTAATCCCTAAAGAATGGTTTGAAAAACAAAATTTTACAATCAATGGGAAAATAAAAGTAGAACCACAAACTGATATAATAGATATTAATGCAATTGGAACAGAATGGGAATGGGATAAACATCCAGAATTAACTATAACAATCGCTGAAAATCTTGATGATGCAATCAATTTATTCAACCAATACAGTCCACATTTTATCGCTAGCTTAATTTCTAATGACTCTGCAGAACACGCATATTGTTTTGATCATATTGACTCACCTTTTATGGGAAACGGTATGACACGTTGGGTAGACGGACAATATGCACTTAATCGTCCTGAGTTGGGTTTGTCCAATTGGGAATTCGGAAGATTATTCAGCAGAGGAGGGATACTTTCTGGTGATTCAATTTTTACGATTAGAACAAGAGCATTTCAAGAGAACACAGAATTACACCGCTAAAGGTCAATGTTTTTAAGTGAAGTCGAATTGAAATCAATTGACCGATAGTAACAGTTTCGTGGATCACCATTTTGATTTTTAGTATGACAAATACCCCCTGCGTTAGGTCTGACTTTATAGACCAACGAATTTTGCTCACAATTTACTAACACTTCCAACAGAGTAAAGGTTTCACCAGATGTCTTTCCTTTTTCCCAGATTTCGTTCCGCGAAGTACTCCAAAAAACGGCAGTATGATTTTTTAGTGCAAGTTTCAATGCTTCGTTATTGACATAGGCAACGAGAATCACCTCTCCTGAGTCGATATTTTGCACAGCACAGGGAATTACATCATTTTCAATACTTGAAATTTTACTAAAATCTAAACGCAATCCAGAACCTTCTTCAATCAAATTATCTGATGACATAAATTCCCCTTTCCAAAATTGTTATTTAATTTTCAATTTAGCTTTAATCTTGTGATCAATGTATTATCTGTCTATGGCATTACATTCAGAATAAGGAGTTCATACGTGAGCAGCAATAACAATGAGTTCGCAGTAATCGGAACTAATCCAGTAAGACCTGATGGTGTAGACAAGGTTACTGGGCATGCAATCTATGGAGCGGATGTAAAGTTACAAGGGATGTTGCATGGGAAAGTTTTGAGAAGTCCTCACGCACATGCATTAATTAAGTCGATAGATTTTTCCAAAGCACTTAAACTTCCTGGTGTACATGCCGTAATTACACACGATGACTTCCCAGAACCTTCTGAAAAAATTATGCAAACCATCCGAGGAGCTCAACCAGCTGCCTGGGATACTGAACGGATCATGGCCAGAAGAAAAGTACTTTTTCGAGGGCACCCTGTTGCAGCAATATGTGCCACTGATATTCATATCGCAGAAGATGCAATAAATCTAATAGAGGTCGAATATGAAGTTTTACCGGCAGTTACAACTATTGAAGATGCACTCAATCCTAACGCACCAATACTCCATGATGATGGTCTCTCAGAACTAGTGGATGGCCTTTTTGAAGAAGTAGAAGGACAACCTTCAAATATTGCTAGAACTATGGAATTAAGAATGGGTGATTTAGACCAAGGTTTTGCAGATGCGGACATCATAATTGATAGAGTGTATGAAACTGCAATGGCTCACCAAGGATATATCGAACCACATAACGGAACAGCAATTTGGAATCGTGATGGCAAATTGACTGTCTGGACAAGTACACAAGGAGCATTTGGTATTAGACAAAATCTTGCACGCACATTAAATTTATCGCTGGGAGACCTTCGAGTAATCCCAGCTGAAATTGGTGGTGGATTCGGCGCAAAAAATGTTGTGTACCTTGAACCAATAGCTGCTCTGCTCTCAAAGAAATCAGGGCGTCCTGTACAACTTTCTATGAATCGAACTGAAGTTCTTGAGGCAACGGGGCCTACATCTGGTACACGATGTTTCATAAAAATTGGAGCCAAAAATGATGGTGAGTTAGTTGCAGCAGATCTTAGACTAGAGTATGAAGCCGGTGCTTACCCAGGTTCTCCTGTTGCTGGTGGAGCAAGGTGTGCACTTGCGACCTATGATATTCCAAATCAACGCATCATCGGCCTTGATATCGTAGTGAATCGGCCAAAAGTAGCTGCCTATCGCGCCCCAGGAGCTCCTGCATCGGGTTTCGGAGTTGAAGCAGTATTGGATGAATTAGCTCGTATGATCGAAGTAGATCCTATGAAACTCAGACAAAAAAATGGAACATCTGAAGGTATGCCACGAAGTGATGGTGCAGTACATGGCTCTATTGGAGTACAAGAAGTCATCACTGCGACAATGACGCATCCACATTATCTTTCAGAAATTACTAAACCCGATATAGGCCGAGGTGTCGCGATGGGCTTTTGGCAAAATGGAGGTGGAGAATCTAGTGCTTATGCTAACCTCCATGAAAATGGAACTGTGACATTAGTAACCGGTTCAGTAGATATTGGTGGTCAACGAGCTGCTTTAGCCATGCAATTTGCCGAAACATTAGGAATACCTTATGAAGATATCAACTCTTTGGTCGGAGATACAGATACTATCGGATATACAGGTAACACTGGAGGGAGTCGAACCACATTTGCAACTGGATGGGCCGTCTATCAAGCAGCATTAGACATTCGTACACAGATAGAGGAGCGAGTCGCATCCATTTGGGAAGTTGATACGGTCGATGTAAATTATAATGCAAAAGATGCGACTATTTATGGTCCAGATAACCAAAAGATGACATTTAAGGAAATTTCCCGACGCTTACCAACAACCGGAGGAATGATACAGGGGCAAGCAGATTTAGTATCAACTAATGTAGGGAAGATTGGTGAATGTTATGGTGCACACATCGCCGATGTTGAAGTGGATAGAGAGACTGGAAAAGTGACAGTTTTACGCTATACAGCTATCCAGGATGTTGGTCGCGCTATTCATCCTGACTATTGTGAAGGTCAAATCCAAGGTGGGGCAGTCCAAGGCATAGGTATGGCACTTAATGAAGAATATGTTTATTCAGAAAACGGAGAAATGCTGAATTCTTCTTTCTTAGATTATCGAATGCCTGTTTCAAACGATCTCCCTATGATCGATACAGTCATGGTCGAAGTTCCTAACCCGGGACATCCATACGGAGTTAGAGGTGTAGGAGAAGTCCCAATAATTCCGCCATTAGCAGCAATAGCAAATGCGATTTTTGATGCTGTAGGCGTAAGAGTACAAAACCTTCCTGCATCACCTCAAGTCTTATTAGAAGAGATGGAAGTCATCAAAGATTAGGGAAACGGTGCCAACGCTACACATACCTGCTGTATTATTTCATCTCAGTAACGATGAAAAAGAGATTATCGTCGAAGGAAATAATTTACGTGCAATTTTCAGGAAAGTTAGTGAGTTATATCCTGATCTAGTCGATAGAATCATACAAGATGATTCACTGCGGCCTGATATAGCAGTAGCAATTGATGGCACAATTTTAGAAGATGGTAATCTCATTCAACCTTTAGCTCCAGATGCACAAATTTATCTAGTTCCACCTATTGGTGGAGGATAATTCTCAACAAACATATTTTTTGACAAAGCCATTAAAAACCTACACCATTTCGTTAATATCAAATTTACGTATATATAAAATTTAGGAGTCACTATGCCTCGTCTATCACCTATTGATCTTGATAATTTATCTGCACAACAGCAGGTAGTAGTAGATAAAATGCTTTCAGGTCCTCGAGGAAGTATGCGCGGCCCATTTGAATCATTACTTAGGAGACCTGAATTATGTGACAGAGTCCAACATCTTGGAGCATATTGCCGCTTTGACACAAGTTTGAGTCCGGATGTAGCAGAATTAGCAATTATCCTGACCGGAAAGCATTGGACAGCACAATTTGAATTTTGGGCACATGCACGACTAGCTCGAGATGCAGGCTTACCAGATGAAATTATTGAATCAGTACGCGTAGGAGATGAGCCAATCTTTCCAAAAACTGACAAAGGACAACAATACAACGCAGTTTATACTTTCGTTAAAGAATATTTTGCTACTAATAGAATCAGTGAACAAACATACACAACTACAAAAGAACAAATTGGGGAAAATGGAATAATCGACCTCGTTGGGATAATGGGATATTACTGCTTGGTGTCTTTGACTCTGAATACTTTTGAGGTGACAGTTCCAGATGGCGAAAGCAATCCATTCTAGAAATTTTGATATAAGGAGATAGCTATGGAAATATACGCAGAAAACTATGAAACAATTCAAGTAGCTCGCGAAGGCAGAGTAGGAATTATTTATTGGAATCGCCCAGAAACACTTAACGCGTTTAACCAAACAATGTATGCCGAATGGGTCGAAGCTTATGACGCTTTTAATCATGACGATACTATCGGAGCTGTAGTTTGCACAGGTACTGGTCGAGCCTATAGCTCGGGTGCAGATATTGGTGGCTTTGAAAAAACTTTTACTGGAGACACCGGACCCTCCAACGAAAAAAAACCTCCCCACCCTGCATTTGATCCTTGGTATATGACTGAAGGGAAACCGACTATTGCAGCTGTCAATGGTGTTTCAATTGGTATAGGATTTACATCTATTTTATGGTATGACCTGATACTTGCATCGACTAAGGCACGTTTTTCAGCTAGATTTCCTGCGATTGGATTAACACCAGAAGCATCAAGTACTTGGATATTGCCTAGATTAATCGGTTTTCAGCATGCAAAAGAAATGATGCTAACTGGTCGTATATTAGATGCAGAGACAGCACGAGAATTAGGAATAGTTCGAGAAGTCGTAGAACCTGACGACCTTCTACCACGTGCAATTGAACTTGCAACTGAAATTGCTGCAAATCCATCAGAAACACTACAAAATATAAAATTAATGCTAATGGAAGATTTACTTGCAACTGATCTATCTATGATTGAAAGAAGATCAAATCATAATTTTGCAAGAGCAAGAAAAAGTGCTGAACATAGAGAAGGTTTACTCGCCTTAAGAGAAAGCCGTTCTCCCAAATACCATGAAATCCAGTATATGAACCAACTCAGAGAGTCTCTTCAGTAATTATTCGCATGAAGGTAATCCTGAGTGGCAATACACTTTTGTGGTATCAAAAATGGCAAAATGCGATTTTATTGGGATTGCTTACCATCGGGACTTACGGAGTTCCTATATATACATTTAGTGTAATTCTTAATTCAATGCGTGATATAGAAGGTTGGTCAGTTAGTACACTCGCAGGGATTTATGCTAGTAGTTTATTAGTCGCTGGAGGAATCGCACCTTTTGCGGGAAGATTTCTAGATAACAGATCACCTCGAATAATTTTAGCTTCTGGATTGATCGTTGGAACTTTTTTTATACTGATTGCATCAATATCATCTTCTCAGATTTATTTTTTTGTTTTTTGGGTGATAGGTGCAGGTATCCTAGGAGGGACAACGCACTATAACGTGACTATGCCTATTCTTGCAAAAATTTATGATCCAACTAATAGAACGAAAGCATATGTAATACTCACAATCATTGGTGCGATGTCTGGACCATGCTTTGTTCCACTGGCAGGAGTTTTGACCGAAAACTATGGATGGAGAGCAACTGTACAATTGCTCCTACCAGTAATGATTTTATTTGCATTACCTGCGATTTATGGATTAAGAAATAAACTTCCTACTCCCAATAAAGGGAAAAATCCCGAATTACCTCAATCAACAAAAAAACTACTTAAATCTCCACAGGTATTACTCACAATGTCGATTGTCACGTTAGCTGGTTTAGTAAGCAGCTCATTAATATTACATCAAGTAGCAATGATCCAAGCTACAGGTCTCACGTTAGGAACAGCAGCTTTCTTAGGTGGACTAAGAAGTTTTTCACAAATACCAGGGCGCCTTACTCTATCACCGTTAGTAAGCAAAATTGGTATCAGCAAGAGTCTTTACACCTTATATATAGTTTCTTTAGCTGGCCTTGGGACATTGTATTTTGCAGGACCACTAGTTTTATGTCTTCTTTTTGTGTTTTTAACTGGTGCAGGGTTCGGAGCAATACTTCCTTTACATGGAATCTTAACAGCGGACGTCTATGGGACAGAAAAGATAGGTGCACTTACAGGCATCCAGCATATAGCTGTAAACATAGCCAGTGCACTAGGGCCTTTGTTAATAGGCATCAGTGTAGATTTTAATGGTAATTATGAAATAGCAATTTCTGTATTAATTGGAATACAAATGTTACTTATTGCGACTTTTTATTTACAACAACTTACCACTAATCACGTCAAATCAATTAGTAACGAGTAATCATACTCCCATCTTTTAAGATAATTATTATCCGCTGTGGAGATCTTTGAGTTACTCTAGCACTGGAAATTTTGAAACTCAGGAGGATTAAATGCGAAAGATAACCGTAGGATTAAATTGGGCTGGTGACTTTGATATGCGCACTATGATTGAACAGGCGAAAATTGCAGATGATTCTGGAGTCCATACATTTAATATCTCTGAAGCATGGGGGGCTGATGCTTTATCTCTTTTAGCAGTAATTGCTCATGAAACGAATAATGTTCTATTGAGTAGTAACATCATAAATATTTTCTCACGGACTCCAGGCGCAGTCGCACAACATTTTGCCACATTAGACCATATTTCTAATGGAAGAATGATTTTAGGAATTGGCTCATCTGGACCACAAGTTATTGAACATTTTCACGGTGTGAAATTCAGTAAACCCCTTACTCGAATTAGAGAATATATCGAAATTATTAACATGATTCTTAATGAAACACCTTTACAATATGACGGAGATATTTTTCAACTAGCCAGAGGCTTCACAATGAGATTGACACCTCTACGAAATCATATACCTATCCATGTAGCATCGATCACACCTAAATCTCTTAAACAGACAGCTACAATCGCAGATGGATGGTTACCTATTCATTTGCCAAGTGACCAATGGCGCCCGCAAATTGATATGATGAGCGAATTTTTGCAAGATGCAGGTCGTGAACGAAAAGACTTTGTTATAAGAAATCCTTCAACAATTCGTGTTACGGAAGATTCCACAGCAGCACGTACTGAAACGGCACAAAATACTGCTTTCTATATAGCAAGGATGGGTGATTTTTACTATGAACATTTCCAGCGCATGGGTTATGCCGATGAAGCAAACGCAGTTCGTAGAGGATGGGCAGAAGGAAAGGCAATCGGAGGTGCAGCAGCACTCCCCGATGATTTAGTGGATCAATTAGGAACCTGGGGAAGCGTTGAAGAGTGTATCGATGCTCTGGAAGAAGCTGCTGAAGCAGGGTTCGATTGGCATTCAGTTAGCATAGATGAACAAGATCCCAAAAAACGGGCGGAAATCTATCGCAAATTGGTTGGATAGAATGAATATTTTGGTAATGACCAGCTTAACAATGCAAGATATAGACTCTGTTGCTATAGAAAAAATTCGTGTAGCTGCAGGAGATAAAGCAGAAATTGTAGTCGCACGAAATGAACAAGAGGTCATTGCCGCAGCACCTGAAGCTGACATTATTTTTGGCAGAATTACTCAAGAAATATTTGCTGCAACAACAAAATTAAAATGGGTTCATGCAAGCACAGCAGGAGCTGACGCTTACTTGTTTGAATCATTTGCTTCAAGTAATGCCCTTTTATCAGGAGATAAAGGTTTAGTCGGGAGCCATCTAGCAGAGACAGCATTTGGGTTATTGTTAGCAATAACCAGAAGAATCGATCATGCAATTCTTGATGGACCAACATCTTGGAACCATAGGGTTGATTATCGTCGTCAAGAATTTGAATTAGAAGGCCTTACAATGGGTATTGTAGGTTTTGGAGGAACAGGTCGAGCAATTGCTAAACGAGCCCATGCCTTTGGTATGAAATGCATAGCTGTGGATAGAGATCCAGTCGAAGCTTCACTTGAAGTATCAGATGTATGGAACTTAGAAAAGTTAGATGACCTGTTAGCGGAATCGGACGTTATTGCATGTGGTCTTCCATTAACTCCTGAAACACAAAATTTTTTCAATGCAGAAGTATTTGAGAAAATGAAAACTAATGCCATATTAATTAATGTTACCAGAGGCGAATGTGTCGATGGCAATGCACTAGTCTTTGCAGTTGATAATAAACAAATTTATGCTGCTGGTTTAGATGTAGCACCTCAAGAACCTTTATCACCTGATCATCCACTTTGGAAGACACGTAACATTGTAATGACTCCACATACTGCAGGTGCAAGTCAGCTACGAATCGGAAGAAATGTTGATCGTTTTTGTAGAAACATTCAACATTTCAAAGATGGGGAAAATCTTGAAGGTGCCATCGACAAAGCACTGGGTTACTAAATAATATTCAACTGTTAGGAGACATACTATCGATAACGAAAATATAAGTGGGTTTACAGACGATGAACGCTGGTGGGAACTTACGTTACAGGTACGTCGTCTAAAACATTTACTAGAACCAGGTGAAAAAGAAGATTGTTCCTGGCCAGATTGTATCTGGCATGGTTTACTTCCTGGAACAGTGAATGAGTTCTTACCTGCTTCGCCACCATGACTTTCCATTGCTGCGACTCATCTCGCATCACTCCGGGGCGGAGTGCAAATACCTTTTATTCCGGAAGAGGATATTTCATATGAACATGACGATTCCGAATGTTATTAACAAATTATAAGGAGAAATAATGACTAGACTTTTAAACATGCTCAACCGAGAGGACGTACCAGAAGAAAACAGAACCACATATGATAATGTTGCAGAATTCCGAGGAGGAAGTGTTTCAGGACCATATGGTATCTTATTACACTCTCCTGAATTAGCAGAAAAAACAGCCGCACTCGGAAAATATGTTCGCTGGAATTCTGACCTCACCCCTGCACAAAGAGAGATTGCTATCATCACTGCTGCGCGTTGCCTTGATGCCGAATTAATGTGGGGATCTCATGTAATGCTTGCAAAAAAAGCAGATGTATCTGAGTCAGTCATTCAAACTATCGGCAATGAAAATAGTGTTGACCAACTTGATCCTGAAATAGCAAGTATAGTGTCATTCGTCAGACAATTATTTAAACACAATCGAGTTGATGGCGAAACATTCCAAAATCTAAAAAGTTACATCGGAAAACAAGGTATCGTTGATATCACAGGTTTGGTCGGATATTACACTATAGTGGGTTTCACACTTAATGCATTCGAAGTACCTCCACCTGAAGGTGTAGATGCATTACCAATCAAAAATTAATCATGCCCAAAAGCAAAATAGAGAAGCAAAATATATTTGATTTAGCGAAAGATGCATTAGCAAAATCAATACCTTTTTCTAGTCATTTTGGCCTCGAATTAATCGATGCAACCTCCGATCTTATACGCATCAGGATGGCATTTAAAGAAACTCTTACGCGTGCTAATGGCTCACTCCACGGGGGAGCACTTATGACATTGGCAGATATCTCAGGTGTGGTATGTGCAAGTATTCACACAACAGGACATTTAGTAGGAACACAACAATTTAGTATTAGTTTTTTACGACCTGGTTCAGGAACTTATATCGATGCAATCTCAAAAACAGTACATAATGGTAGAACTTCTTTAGTGGTCCAAACATCGTTAGAAAATGATGCTGGCAAATGCATAGCTGTCATAACGCAAACACAAGCTGTACGACAAAACCAAGTTACAAATTAGAATCGATCTTCTATGTTTAATTCGCTAGTAATAGTTTTGAACCATTCAATGACTTCTGGATGATAAGGAATACCTTTCTCAAGTCGCATACCTTCTTCCTCATGTTCAGGTAATCCAGCATAAAATACTCGCTCATGCCCTGGTGCAGTTTTTGCTTCACGAAATTTTTTCAAGTATTGATCCATGTCATCTTTAAATATTTCTAAATCGGTAAAAGCATCAATTTTATAAGCTAGCATGTGATGCGCTGAACCATTTCGGCGATCTGGGCCAGCACCACTTCCAGCTAACATAGACGTAAGTACTTCTATCATGACGCCTAATCCAAATCCTTTATGAGAACCTATTTCTCTAGTCCCACCTAAAGGCAACATAAGAAATTCTTCCGGGACAGGACTTTCTTCCATAATTGGATTTCCGTCAGGTCCTGCAATCCATCCCGGCAAAACATCATGTCCTATGCGTTCTGCCAATCGTATTTTATTACCTGCAACAGAACTCATCGACGCATCAAAAATAAAAGGAGGTTCGTTTTTTGTAGGAATTGCAACAGCAATAGGATTTAATCCGATCAATGCTTCTGCACCAAATGTAGGAGTAACCTGTACTCCACCAGCAGTCATCGCAATACCTATCATGTCATGCTCCAAGGCCATGGCGGCATGATAAGCAGCCGCACCAAAGTGCCCACCCTGCAAAACAGTCACAGCACCAACACCATATTCACGTGCACGCTCAATAGCTATTCTCATTGCTTCAGGACCTATGACACCACCATGCGCACCGTCAGAATCTATTGTGGCTACAGCAGCAGCTTCACGTATTATTTTCCATTCAGGATTTACATTAATTACACCGTCATGAATCTGTTCGACATAACGTCGCAGCATATTCGAAACACCGTGTGAATCTATACCGCGTGTATCAGCATATAAGAGTACATCTGTAGACTGTTTTGCATGTTCATACGACATACCTAACGAAACAAAAATTTCGTGTACTGTTTGTCTCATTGCTTCTGGATCAACTCGAACCTCTTCGTCAGATGGAACATGAAATTGCTCTAGCATAATACCTCCAGTAGAAAATAAATTTAATTCTAATCAGAAACTCTTTGCCATTTTCTCAAAGACACCATTTCGCGTGGAGGATTTTCTTTGCTACCTACTTCGACATATGAAACTTCAGCAACGTAAATATCTCCATGTGAATCTACAGCAACACTATGTGGCCAAAGAAATTGATCTGGATGTTCACCAGGCAATGGTGCACCGATTCGATTTATCAATTCACCATCACGATTAAAAATAGATAAATGATGTCCTAAATTAGGTACTCCATGTTGTACTGGTGGAGGACCTTGCTCTGCGATGTATACCGCCTGATCTTCACCTCTACCAGTCCAAACTGCAACAGCTTTATGAACATGCCATTGATTCCGAAATTCACCATCTAACGAGAAAACTTGTACCCGGTGATTTTCTCGATCACATACAATAACAGCATCATCTCCAAACATAGCTATGTTATGAGGGAGGCTGAATTCACCTGGTCTATCCCCTGAAGAACCCCAAGATAATTTGTGATTACCCGCTGAATCATAACGATGCACTCTAGAATTACGATACCCATCAGAAACAAACACATCTCCACTATTTGGATCGATAGTCACATCCGTGGGTCTATTGAAAGGATCTCCACTTTGAAAAACTGCTGGCTCACCTGTACCTATAACCATCAATTCTTCTCCGCTTTTCGTAGTTTTATGAATTTGGTGACCTTGCACATCTACTAACCAAAGATTGTCTTCATGATCTACACGTATCGAATGAGCCCATACAAATCTATTGCCCGGCCAACTCAAAACAGTATTTCCATAAGGATCGGTTTTCTCAATTGTACCTGTATAAGGATCATCATTACCCCATCCATCTATCATATTTCCATCGCGATCAAATACCATCACTGGCATGTTTCCTCGCGAAAATATGTAAACATGATCCTCTGAATCAACGGCGACTGATGTTGCTTCTCGCATATAGAGTCCATGAGGAATCTTAGCCCACCCTGCAACAGGTATATATTTTGTCGTGGCAGTTGGTGTGTTCACCATATATTTCTCCTTATTTAGTATTAAAGTTCAATTTCTTTCAGTTCAGAATCAATAATCAAATTAGCTCCAGTGATTGACTGAACCATTTCAGCATTCCACCCAGGGGCTACTTCACGAAGAACCAGACCTTGACTTTCAACATCAATAACAGCAACATCAGTAACAATACGATCTACACATCTCGGAGTTGTCAGAGGTAGTGTACAACGTTCCAAGATCTTTTTCTCTTTACGTGAAGTTGTATGGTACATCAGCACCACAGTCTTTTTGGCACCATAGGCGAGGTCTTGAGCGCCACCCAAGTTACCTGCAGGTTTACCAATCAATTGAGTATTAGCAAGATTACCTTCCTGATCAACTTGCAATCCACCTAACACTGCAACGTCAATATGACCCCCACGAATTAATGCAAATGATTCATCATGACTCATAAAAGACATCCCAGGTTGTGCGGTTACAGGAACACCACCCACCATAGTTAGATATGGATCTGCTTCACGATAGTCATTGACCACTGATCCAAATCCTAATAATCCTAATTCCGAATGCAAGAGAATTTCTTTGCCAGGCGATAAGAAATTAGCACATTCTAATGGAAGTCCTACTCCCAGATTCACAATTGCACCATCAAAAAGATCGCGTGTGACAATCATTGCCATAATTTCACGAGTCAGACGTTCAGGCTCATTCACGATGACTCCTCCCAAGAAAGGGTAGGATTCTTAGGACGTTGAACAATCTTTTGTACATACGCACCTGGTGTATGTATATGCTCTGGCAGAAGAGATCCCAGTGGTACAATCTCATCAACTTCAGCGATAGTGATGGTTGCTGCGCCAGCCATAGTCGCGTTAAACGTACGCGCACCTTTATATATTAAATTCCCAAAGCGATCAGCCTGATATGCACGAATCAATGCATAATCTGCATGTAATGCTGTCTCCAGAATATGTGGTTCACCATTGAAATATCTTACTTCTTTTCCTTCAGCCACAGATGTTTCTGGTCCTACAGGTGTATAAAATGCTGGGATACCTGCTCGTGCACATCTTATACGCTCTGCTAAAGATCCTTGCCCTATAAGTTCAAGTTCAACTTCACCACGTGATAAACGCTCTTCAAATGGATAGAACAGATCATGTCGGTGCCCTACAGCAAAACTTGCAATCCCTTTCTTTATTCTTCCTAGCTTTGCCAACAAACCAACATCCCAAAAATCAGTAGGCCTTAAGTGTTCGGGTAACCATGGAGTCTGCAAATGTGCCTGATCAGGACCTCTTCCCATCGATGTCGAAATTGCTGTTAAGTTTTTAGCACCTTGACGAGCCAATGCAGAAACCAAATAGGAAGGGCTATTCCAAGGAGACACAAAGCCTCCAAAATGTATAACTGCGTTATCGTGAATCTCTTCTACTGCTTCATCAAAAGAAGAGATAGTTTTATCAATCATCGTAATCAACTATTCCTATCAAGATAAAAGAGAACGTATACGTGAAGTGGCATCTAATATTTCTTCAGTACTCGCAGCATAAGAGAATCGTAAATATCCTTCACCCATATTCCCAAAACTAGTACCCGAGACTACTGCAACTCCTACTTCTTCAAGTAATTTTTTTTGTAAAGTTGAGGAATCAAATCCTGTTTGAGCGATGTTAGGAAATGCATAGAAAGCTCCACCTGGATCAGTACATCTAAAGCCTGGAATATTATTCAATTCTCGAACGATAATTTCTCTACGTTCATTAAAGGCCGCTAACATTTTATATATATCTGTATCAGGGCCTTCTAAAGCAGCTATTGCTGCATGCTGAGTAACTGCATTAACACAGGAATATGAATTAACTGCTAATCTTTCGGCATGAGCAAACAGTGATTCAGGCCAAATGCCATATCCAATTCTCCATCCAGTCATCGCATATGTCTTGCTCCAACCATCAATGACAATTAAACGATCACGTATTTCTGGATATTGTAAGAGACTGACATGTTGACGATCTCCATAAAGAATCCAACTGTAAATTTCATCACTGAGAATAGTTACATCAGGGTATGCTTCAAGACCAGTAATCAATTTTTCAATTTGATCACGCGGCACTACTCCCCCTGTAGGATTGCCAGGGCTATTAAGAATAATCAGTCGTGTTTTTTCTGTAACTTTTGCAAGTACTTGATCAGCGTCGAATGAAAATCCATTACTCTCATGCAACTCTATTGGGACTGCAGTTGCACCAGTAAAATTAATGACAGATTCGTATATAGGAAAGCCAGGGTTTGGATACATTATCTCTGTACCACTTTGACCGAAAAGCAAAATTGCAAAATACATAACTGGTTTTGCACCAGGTGTAATCAATACAGAAGATGCATCAACACTCACACCATGACGTTTATTGAGATCAGCTGCGACTGCGTCACGTAACTGAGGAATACCCGCAGCAGGAGTATAACCGTGTGCTCCTGCATCTAACGCTTCTTTACCAGCATTAACTATATGTTCAGGTGTACGAAAATCAGGTTGCCCAATACCAAGATTAATTATGTCTTTACCTTCTGCAGCTAATTTTTGCGCTCGAGCAAGAACTTCAAAAGCCGTTTCCGTGCCTAATCTTCCAAATGCATCAATAGGTTCAGGCATTTATACCCTCCAAGTATTATGATTGCTTTATACAAGCTTATTAATCGTATCTATAACATCTCATGATCTTCTCTGTTAGAAAATTATTTTTGTAGTAGATAGTATATTTATTTGATTTGAGTATATAGTGACAATCTAAAACATAACTAGGCTAATAATAAAGGAGCATCAAATGCCAAAGTTCACAGTTGCAGTACAAAAACCGCAAGAAACAGAACTAATGGGAGGTGCTTCTTTTAATCTAAATGCTGATGATTATAGTTTTGAGGAAGAATCTTTGAACCCAATTGGAGCTTCAATAGTTGAAATCCCTGCAGAATCAGACTCAGAATTTATTGAATTAGCTAAAGATGCAGATGCAGTAATAGCACGAGGTCGAAATATTACTGCCGAAATAATAGCAGGGTTAAGTAATTGTAAAATTATTGGTTGCGGTAGTGTAGGTACAGATAGAGTTGACGTGGAAGCTGCAACCGAACACGGAATACCCGTCACAAACGTCCCCGATGTATTCATTGAGGAAGTGGCAGACCATACAATGACACTACTATTAGCCATTCATCGGCATCTCTATGAAATGCGTGATCTTATGCAAGCAGGAAGATGGACTGATAGCCATCCGTACTTAAGAAGTTTTCCACGACTGTTTGGGCAAACATTAGGATTAATAGCTTTTGGAAATGTCGCAAGAGCTGTAGCAAGACGTGCAAAGCCTTTTGGGTTTCATATCTTAGCTTATGATCCTTACGTCTCGGAAATTGAAATGACTTCTATGGGTGTAGAGCCAGTTGGTTTTACAGAGTTATTGAAGCGATCGGACTTTGTGTCAAATCATGGACCACTTAATGAAGAAACCAGAAAAATTATGTCTACCAAACAATTCGCAATGATGAAAAATAGTGCAATGTTCATCAATGCTGGTCGGGGGCCTAGCCAAGATGAAGCTGCCTTAATTGAGGCACTAGAAAAAGGTGAAATTGCTGGTGCTGCTTTAGATGTATTCGAAAATGAACCTATTGATGTAGAAAATCCATTACTCAGAATGGATAATGTAATTGTGACACCACATGTAGCATCAGCCACTGCAAGGTTTTTACCAGAAACGAGAAGACGACTAGGGCAAGAAATTGCCCTGGTCTTGCAAGGCAAATGGCCAAGAAGCGCAGTCAATCCTCAAGTTCTACAGAATTCGCCACTTGAACGTTGGCAGCCACAACCAATGCAACGTGGCCCGAATCATTAATATTTTTTCAGGATGCTATCTATTCAAAAAATGATTAGTCATTGATCGGATAATAATAATTAATCAAACACAACAGTGTGCAAAAAAAACTCCGGAAACGATCAAAACGATCCAGTTTTCATTAGCAACACTTTCGATTCATTTTTACTTTGTATCCTATGCATTATCAGTTGTAAATATACCTAGTGCACTAGCAATGCAGCCTGATTGGGTTGTAGGAATAGTGGTCGGTGTGCACGGACTTGCTGGCATGGTTTCACGTCCACTCATTGGAATTTGGGTCGATAGTGGCAAACGTGAAACATGGGTAAAAATTGGTGGGATTGCTACGACTATTGCTTTTATTGGATACGGTCTCAGTTTGGATCCGTGGTTAATGATTCCGTTTCGTATCACACATGGAATTGCTATGGGAGCTTTTACCACTGGGCTTCTAGCAATAGTCGCCAGTCATATCCCAGAAAAGCAGAGAGGATTAGGAATTGGTACTTACCAAGGAGGAAATGCAATTGCACAACTTTATGCACCACCCATAGCAGTACTAATTGCTCTAAATAGTTCGTATGAAATATCTTTTCTAATAGGTGCATGTGCTGCAGGATTGGCTTTATTTACGGGAATTTTTGTCCTCGACAAAGATCCTCCGATTTTGTCAAAACAAAACAAAATCCCCTGGAAAAAGCGTGAATGGATCTCAAAGACTGCATTACTTCCTGCACTTGTTTTTGTAATGATGACTACTACTGTGGGCGCAACAGGAGCTTTTCTTCCACTTTTTTCACTAGAAAGAGAACTAGGTAACCCTGGCTTATTTTATACAGTTTGGGGATTTACTTTACTAATTTCTCGTTTTTCCAGTGGATTTATGGGCGATCGTTACGGGAGAACAAAAGTAATATTACCTGCTTTATTATCTGGAGCACTTGCATTCTTCATACTTGCAAATGCCGAATCACAAATAACAATGCTACTAGCAGGTGCTATAGCTGGATTTGCATTAGGATCAGTACAAGTCTCTATCATGTCTATTATTATTGATAATACACCCGCCTCATCAAGAGGATCCGCAATGGCAACTTATACTCTTGCATGGGATATAGGTGCCGTGTTCGGAGGAATACTCCTCGGTTTTATCGTGAACGCAACATCATATTCATTTGGATTCTACCTTGTCGGCATATTACCTATTCTAGGAATTGTGTTATATGTCTTCAGTGTACAACGATCACAGTTAAAAATTGATAGAGATAAAAGTCGCGACTAAGAACTTCCAATAATAGTGTTTATGAATAAAGAATAAGGAGATAAAATCTTGGTAAAGCTTATTAGCTTTGATATCGACGGGACTTTAGAGGTCGGCGATCCTCCTGGAGTAATAACTTTAGATATAGTACGTCAAGCATATGAATTGGGATTTTTAATTGGCAGTTGCTCAGACCGCCCCATTAGTTACCAACAAAACCTATGGCAAACGCACAATGTCCCTATGCAATTTACAGTACTCAAACAACAGTTACTTGATGTTCGCGCCGAGTTCAAGGCCGAACATTATTTACACATTGGAGATACAGATGTAGATGAGATGATGGCTAAAGATGCAGATTTTGAATTTCTTCACTCTATCACTGGAGATATCGAAAGTTTTTATAGAAATTATGGTCTAAGCGGTTAGACTAATTTTCAGAAGCTGGCTTAAACTTTACTAATGTCCAATCACTATCAATATCATCAAAAACTACCTCTAAAGGCATGTTCACCTCTAATCCATCAGGGATATCACATTCAACAATGTTAGACATCATTCTTACACCTTCTGCAAGCTGTATTACAGCAAACGCATAAGGAACATCTTCTGCAAAAGCAGGATTAGCTGGTTGACGCACTACTGTGTAAGTATGCAGTCTAGCTTTTCCACTTGCTGTAACCCAAGACCAACCACTTCGCAAACAGCGAGGACATGCTTCACGGGGATACCAAAAAAATTTATCACAATGAGCACAATGAGGAAGTATAAGTTCATGGCGCTTTGCAGCGTCCCAAAATGGCGCCGTCAGTTCAGGCTCTGGAGGGCGAGGTAGCGGTTTTTCATATCCAATTTTTTCCTGTGACATAACAATTACTTTCTTTTATCTTATTTTTTTAGAGTGTCGCACTTGAACCAAGTACGAGCGTGCACATCACGCTAGAAGAGCCTCCTCAGCCATTCACCATACATATATCTGTCTTCGAAGCCTGACGAATACCGCCTCTGCCCATTACTTGTCGTGTGGCCTCAACAACATGACGAAATCCACCACCTGTGCCACCCGTCTGTCCAGCACCAATTTGTCCACCGTCAGTATTAATTGGAAATGTTCCATTAAATGTAGTGTCGGTATCTTGATAAAAAGGACCAATCTCACCTTTTGAGACAATACCGGCATCTTCTAAGCAAGCCATTGCAAGGATGGTATAACAATCATAAAACTGAGCAAGATCAACTTCATTGATATTAATTTCAGCCATCTTTAGTGCTGTTGGAGCAGAATCCACCACTGGTGTAGTGGTCATGTCCTCATCATGCCAAATAATATCGTGACGTGTAGCTGGGCCACCCACACCTAGAATATATGCAGGAGGATTAGGTAAAGCTTTTGCACGTTCAGCCGAAGTGACAATTACAGCATGAGCACCAGAACATGGCATGACACTTTCTAGTAAGTGCAAAGGATCATTAGTAAAGCGAGAATTAAGTACATCCTCCATAGTCACAGGTTCTTCATACCAAACAGCATTAATATTCTTAGATGCATTGAATCTTTGGTCTACCACCATTTTTGCAAATTGCTCTTGGGTCGTGCCATATTCAAACATGTGGCGCTGTTTCATAAGACCATACCAACCATTCATCGCAATAACTGGCCCATACGGAACTTCCCATTCTGTAGTACGACTACGAGGAGGTAATGCATCACGTGCTTCAGCAACGCTTCGTAATCGTGAACTAGATCGTGGTCGTGATTCTCCGAAAAGGCAAAGTACATAATCGACTACGCCAGCAGCAATAGCTTCTGCAGCAGTGGCAATGGAAGTAGCACCACTTGCACCATGAGTAGTCATAGAAACATTAAAGCGAGGTTGTAAACCAAGAGCTTCAGCAATAGTGAGAGAATTGAATTGTTCCGGTGTGATAAGGCCATCAATATCATCTTTTTTTAACCCAGCATCTAAAATAGCCCCTCGAGTTACTTCTGCTAGCAAACCGTAGGTTGTTCGATCTGGCATTTCTTTACGCGTAGGCAATTCATAGAAACCAACTATGGCGGCTTTTCCACGGATACTCATAAGGACCTAGCTTTCATCGATATGTATTTATTCGCTAACAATAGAATAAATCTATACCTTCAGAGAAAATTTTTCACCCATTAGCCTTAAGAATTATTTCTTTTTATTATTATCCAGAGAACCAAGGAGGTCCTTTAATGTCAGAACAGGTAATTTCAACAATCAACGATTTCATTGCTTCACAAGAAATCGATAAAAATCAACCAAATTGGAAAACACGTCTTACTATCCCTCCTGTGGCAACTTTTGAGAGTGAAAATATATACCATTGGCAATTGAACACTAATTGTGGTGATATAAAAATTAAGCTTCTACCTGAAGTAGCTCCAATGCATGTCACAAGCACAATTTATCTAACTCTATTAGGTTTTTATGATGATCTGAATTTTCACCGTGTTATCACGAGATTTATGGCACAAGGTGGATGTCCATTAGGGTCTGGTACAGGCGGTCCAGGTTATCAATACGCTGGAGAATTCGATCCTTCTGTGAAACATGATCGCCCTGGATTACTCAGCATGGCAAATGCAGGACCTGGTACAGATGGCAGTCAATTTTTCCTTACATTTGTTGAAACGCCCTGGCTTGATGGCGCACATACAATTTTTGGAGAAATTGTTGATGGTTTTGATGCACTCGAGCAATTAGAATCCTATGGATCACAAGGTGGTCAACCAACTGCCGAGTCAGGACTTCTTTTAGAAAAAGCTACAATTGAAGTTGATTAGACATAGTTAGATTTTGCATTCTTAGTTATTTCTGCAAAGATTCATTGACTATTGGCCATCTACTAGCAAGAGCCGACGGCAGTGCTCTTTCTCCTTCAGGATGAACCACGGGTACATTATTAGGTGATTTGAAAGATTCACCTGTAGGCTCTGTAAGAAGTTCAATAAAGACTGGTCCTTCGACTTCTAATAAGTCATCCAGCGCTAATTCAAAAGATTCAATATCATCAAAACGAACTGCTTCAGCATACCCTGCACCTTTGGCCATTTCTGCAAATGACATACGACCTTCGGCCAAAACAGGCTGTGCGCCACTGGTTGCATAAATCCCGTTATGGAAAACAATATGTAAAAATTTTCTTGGGGCTGCATTAGCTATCGTTAAAAGAGAACCTAATTGCATTGCTAAAGAACCATCACCATCAAAAATCCAAACAGGGACATCAGGGCGCGCTAACTGAACACCTAAACCAAAAGTAGAAGCACCTCCCATAAAACCAACACAGAATAAATCTCTGTCCGATTCGAACTGTTCTCGCCATGGCTTCATTACTGTCATTGTAGAAACAACAACTTGATCTTCTCGCCTTTTATCCAAAGCATTAAGAGCTGCATCTACAGAAATTTTTGAAGGTATTGGATTATTCATTTTGTTCCCTAACTAGTTGCAACACCTACCAATAAAGCAACAGGACCTTCTCGTTCCAAAGCTGATTGATAAGCTAATTCAATAAAATTAAGATCGTCTTCTTTTTCCATCAGATAATGCGGAATATCAAATGTATCGAGTAGTGGTTGTGCCAGTCGCACCATCGATCCACCATGCTCATGCGGGAGTAATTCTGCATCGCGGCTCAAAAGGCCAATAAGCAAAACCATAGGGAATCTTCCATCTTCAGCAATTCCTCGTAAATGATTCACTGAAGCATAAAGCCCAGCATGCTGAATTTGCACAAGTGGAATACGCCCTCCCACAATAAGTCCTGCCGCTATAGCAATAGCTTCATCTTCTGTTGCTGCTTGTATAAAGCGAGGGGTTTCATGTTTTGATAAAATATCTATCAAACTTCGCTGATGTGTATCTGGAACAGCAACTACATCGGTAAAACCCACCGATTGAATAGCGTTCAGGAATGGCTCAGCAGGTATGGATTCTGCGTAAATCATTTATCTCTCCATCATTATTATTGGTTAACCTAACTGTAAAAATGATACTCTACAAGGGTTAAGCTTGTTGGAGTATGATCTCGAAAACCATTAATTAGATCAAAAAGGGTAGAAATGGCAGTAGGACCACTATCAGGAATACGTGTACTCGAGTTCACACAAATCATCGCCGGTCCTTTTGCTTGTCAAAATTTAGCAGATATGGGTGCCGAAGTAATTAAAGTAGAGCCTCCAGAAGGAGAAGCTTGGCGAGTTTTTAATCAATTTATTCCTGGTGAAGGAAAGTATTTTCAATCATTAAATCGCGGTAAATATTCTCTCGTTCTTAATCTACAGCACCCAGAAGCACAAGAGATAGTTCACAAACTAATACCTGAAATTGATGTAGTTATTATTAATTATAGACCTGATGTACCAAAAAAATTAAATATTGACTATGAAACACTCCAACATTTCCGTAAAGATCTTATCTATGTTGATAACACTGCATTCGGAAGAAAAGGACCAAACTCTGATAAACCAGGTTACGACATAATCGCACAGGCATTATCAGGATTAATGGTCAATGAAGGAAAGTATGATGCAGTGACCGGAACTCCAAAAAATATCGCTTCCACACCTATCGCTGATTATGGTACGGGTATTGCGATTGCCTGGGGAGTGTGTGCAGCTTTATATCACCGCGAAAAAACAGGAGAGGGACAACTCATTGAGAGTAATTTATTACAAACAGCCCTTGCATTCCAAGGCAGTCATGTAATGGATTTACCCGCAGCAGATACTTTGAAATACGAACGAATGGAAAATGTCCATCAACTCCAAGAAAAAGGTGCCTCTTATCCTGAATTGATTGATGCACATAATCCTTTATCACAATTGTCAGAAGGAAATATCTATTATCGCCCTTACAGTACGCGTGACGGTGCAATCGCAGTGGGAGCGCTTTCGAGTTCATTATGGACAAAAGTACGAGCTGCTCTTGGTACTAACTTCCTAGGAATGGCAGATCCGGAATTCAATCCCCAAGATAATGAATGGGTTTCATCAGCTCGAAAAGAAGTACAGAAAATAGAAGAACATGTACAAAGTAAAACCACCCAAGAATGGGAAAAAATTTTTACTGAACACGGTGTCCCTAATGGTGCATTAAATTTTCCGGAGGATTTAATTGATGACGAGCAAGTTATTCAAAACGATGGAATTATTCATCTCACGCATGATCTCAGTGGTGAACAACGACAAGTTGGTCCATTATTAAAGATGAGTAAAACACCTTTAGGAGCTAATTTGGCATCGCCACCTTTAGGGCGTGATACAGAATCAATTTTATCAAATGCTGGTTATTCAATAGAACAAATAGAAAGATTACGTATGAACGGGACTATTAATTGATTACTTGAAAGAAGGTATCAATGCCATTTGCCCAAGAATTATTTGAATACTCTAAAGAATGGGTTAGTAAGGGCATAATCTCAGAAAATCAAAGAACAGAAATTCTGAATGAAAATTACACACAAAAACACATATCACGTCGCCTAATACCGATATTATCGGTACTCGGTGCGGCAATGGTTGTTCTAGGTATCATCAGCGTAATTTCCGCTAACTGGCACAATATTCCTAGCTTAATAAAACTCATTTCAGGAATAGTGCTCATGGTCCTTTTCTATAGTACTGGATACATCTTACGTTTTAGATCAAGGCAGCTCCTAAAAACTGGAAACGGATTAATTTTAGCTGGATCAGGAATGTTTTTTGCTAATACGGTATTAATTGGACAACAATACAATCTCAGCGATAATTCGCTTCTGGCATTCTGGCTCACATTTCTTGTTACGTTTTTACTAACCTATTTTCTAATATCGAGAATTTTTGGATTTGTATCAGCAGTTCTATTGATCACGATCTTTATATTTTCGACACAACAAGAAAATTCAATCTGGCCTGTCGAAGAGGATTTACTAGTATTTATAATCTTAGGTCTTAGTGTTTGGTTATTGATAATTTCTATAATAAATCGTCTGATTAATTTTTCATATCTATCATTACCATTCGAAACAATAGGTGGAGTGTCTCTATATTTTAGTATTTTTTATTTAGGCTTTTTGAGACATTTTGACATCGAAGAGACTTTATCCACAATAAACCTACTCGTATTTTTGTTGCTGCCCGCTTTCATATTTGCTCTCTTATTAGCAAGTTCACTCAACAAGAAAAAATATCACTTTCTAAATAGAATCAATCCCTCTGAACTTTCATACTCGTATCTGACAACATATTCAATGCTTATATTACTATTAATTTTTACCGCATTAGTTAGTGGATTTTCTTTGCTGCACAATGATATTACTGCGGAAATATTCACAATTAGCTATTGGTTATTTTTCATTATGCTCTGCGCAGTAACCATTTGGATTGGACTTCTGACAGATAGGGGATTCTGGATAAACGGGCCGCTGATCTTTATTGGAATTTTTGTACTTACTAGATATTTCGATCTTTTCAGCAGATATGATCAAACAGGGCTGCTTTTTATAGGAGCAGGAATTTTATTCTTCGTATTGGCTTTTGTGCTAGAACGCACACGCAAAATAATTGAGAAAAAATACCATGAAAATTAACTCCCGAAAACATATATTCTTCTTCATATTGTTTATTGTGGCACAAATCATTTTCTTGTCACTAGTGATATTTAATGAAGAAAAGCTTGGCAATCAACAACTAATAGTTCTCGAATCTATTCCTGTAGATCCTCGAGATCCCTTGCGAGGTGATTTCATAATACTAGATTACGGTGCTACCAATTTAGATCACCTACCAAGCCCTGAAATAACTATAGGAGAATCAATATTCATAATTTTCGAACAACAATCATATTATTGGGAACCAATCGGAATTTATAAAAACAAACCATTGCCAAGTGAAATAAGCTCAGAAAATGTATTCTTAAAAGCAATAACCCAAGAGGTAGCACCACTACATGTAGAATATCCCAACATCCAAAAATGTTTTGTACCACAAGGTTCTGGCAACATCCCGGAAAATCCAGATGTAATAATAGCAGTTTCCGATAAAGGCTTAGCACGAATACAAAGGCTCGAGTTCACTAATCCAGATGGTACTGGTGGAATAAGAGAATGCTAAACTAATTAATTTCTACTTGTCCCAATGGAGTATCAATTACCGCAGTCAAACTACTTTCTGTAGCATATTTGGTAGGAATATTTAAATTAAGAAATTCTAACTGACCACTAATTGTCTTGTAATCTGGGTGTCCAATTCGTAATTCAACAAGAGAACAACCTGATGGAGCATCGATCGATGGATGGGGGGAATCTTTCCAGTCAATCAAAAATGGAAGTACTGCAACATTATTATCGCGACCAAGTCCACCACCACTTCCCGTGGTTAATTCCCAGTCAAGTCTTATCCCATCAGCACGAATCCGTGACATATCCCGAACAGAACCAAAATCAATACCTTTAGCATTAGCAGACTTGACTAACTGAATAATATTTGTAGTACGAGCAGCCCAAGTACGTAGTAAAGGAATTTCAGGAAAGCGTTCTGCAGGAAGCTGAAATTCTTGTGTAGGATCAGGGCCTAATATTTCTAAATATTGATATTCCCCTAAAGAAAGCAGTGCATTACAAGTACCACGACCAATATGACTACCTCCAAAAATAGGGGCTACTCCAAGTTTATTAGTTAATTCTTCTGTGGAAGCAGTTACATTCGATGTAACATAAACAAGATGATCAATTTCTAACATATATACTTCTTTCTTCTATATATGAAAGAATATACACATGAAATTAAAAGAGGGAATATGCAAATCATCTTAGCTGTGGCATTGGGTGGTGCATTAGGGTCAGTTGGACGCTACATGTTAACTGCAGCGACAAAAGAATTCACTGACTTACAAGGTCTTGGAACATTAATCGTTAACACATTAGGTGCATTTTTATTAGGGATGATTTTAGGAATGACTGAAAATCGACTCGAGCTTTCAGAACCAATAAAAAATGGTCTAACTATAGGGCTGTTGGGCGGATTTACCACCTTTTCAACTTTTATGTATGACTCCATCTATCATGTTGAAGAAACAAATTGGCTAGCAGCAATCATATTAATTACTGCAACAATATTACTAGGACTCATAGTTATGATTAGTGGCCTTATTATTGGGCGGACTGTTTAAATTACAAAATATGCAATATCATAAAATATGATAACCAAAGCTAGTGCGAATACTCTGCACTAACAATATAGCCGCCATTCTCACGAGGGCTAATAATCAATTGCTGACTATATTGATCACTAACTATTTCATTTTGAGAGGAATAAGAGATATTCTCGATTCTTCCTGATTTTGGTTCTTTTTGACCGCTCAGAGCTTCATATAAGACCTCACCTTCCATATATGATGGAGGCGAGTGTCCCAACAAATGCATAATTGTTGGAGCAATATCAGGATGCCCTGAGACAGACGAGATAGAGACATCTTTTAGAAAATCAGGCCCATTAGCAACCGTGAATGTTCTTAATTCAGTAGGGTTCATCGAACCATGCTGACCACATCCTTCTCTACCACTAGCTACATAACTAAAACCCTTAACACCATTAAGATTAGCGTTTTCATTCCATGCAAAAGAAAGTGCTATATCGGGACCACGTACACCATCAAGGCCTATTAAAGAAGTAGGTAATACTCCTGGTATTTCTTGCAAGTAGTCTGCAACAAGCAAAGGACCAGCCCAGTATTGAGAAAATAACCACTGAATTAAAGATTGACCTGTTTCAAAATCTTTTCCTTTGATATAGAACAGTAATGCACCACCATTATCAGCAACTGTAACCCCACCAGGCATACCAGGAGGAGCAAAGTTAGCTTCCAATAGCATTTCATTAATTGGTATGATCTTTTCTGCAGAGCTATGGCCATGATCACAGGTTACAATGATATCGAATTCATCTTGCAGATCATTATCTTCTATCCATGAGAGCAATCGTCCAAATCCTTTGTCAGCAGCCTTCACACTTTCAAAAACAGTATCCGAACCTAAGGGTGTTCCATGTTGAGAACCATCCGGTTCAGAGCACCATAGAAATGTTACATCTGCCTGCTGTTCCACTAATGCATAATCGATACAAATATCTATCATCCGTTCAATACGACTTGTATTCGGTCTTGATGCTTCTGGCCACGGACCAAATTTCGAAATAATTTCATCATTTAGCCTTTCAGGGATTGAATATTCGGGATGTATGGTGGATCCATACTTCTCATCAGAAAGGTAAGGGTGATGTACAAATGATTGTCCAGTCGATCCAATACCTATGGCAATATATTGCAAATTGAGAGTAGCCATTGACTGAGCCAATGTTGGAACAAACAATGGATCCCCGCCTTTATCAATAAGTTCAACAAAGTGATCTTTTAAGTACGTATTCATTGGTTCTGTTTTACTAAATTCAGAAACAATCGCCGTATTACCCATTAAACCATGTGTCGCAGGAAAACAACCCGTTACCATTGTCGCAGAATTAACTCGCGTTACAGTTGGAAAAACCGGTTGATGTGATAAAAATCTCACCCCCTTAGAAGTAAATTCCTTTAAATTAGGCATTAATTCTTCTGTTACTAGTTCTTTCTGAAGTCCATCAAAAACGAAAACAATTACACGAGACATAAGGATTCCTTGGCATATTATTTTATCTATCACGCATGATGCATTAAATTCTAAAGAAACGATAACATTTATTGCGCAATGTAAGGAAAATTAATGATTGAAATTTTAATGGTTATATTATTTTCCTGTTATGTGTTGTTGACAACGTTTATGATGTTCCGAGCTGTTAAAGAAAGGGACCCTCGAAAAAGGCTAAAAAATGCACTCGCACTGTTAACGATAGTAAGTATTGGCGTTCCATTGCTCGTAGCATTTATTCTTCTTTTTATGTGATATACCAATATTACAGCTGTGAGGTAATTAATGAATAACAAAGATTCATATAATGTATCAGGTGATGAAGTAAAATATCGCCCAGGTATAATCGAATCAAAATGGCAAGAAAAATGGGATGCAACCAGTTTATACAGAACTGATGATAATGTTAATGGCAAAGAAAATCGTTATCACTTAACCATGCTCCCTTACCCATCTGGTGATTTACATGTTGGTCATTGGTTCGCAATGACACCTTCAGATACATTGGCACGCTATTTTCGTATGCAAGGGTACAACATTCTTTTCCCCATGGGTTTTGATGCATTCGGGTTACCTGCAGAAAATGCAGCGCTTAAAGGTGATACACATCCTCAAACTTGGACCGAACAAAATATTAAGAAAATGCGTGACCAACTAAGACAAATGGGGGCAATGTTTGATTGGCAACGTGAAATAAATTCTTCCTTACCAGACTACTACAAATGGACACAGTGGTGGTTCCTTCAACTTTTCAAAAATGGATTAGCTGAACGGAAAAAAGCTCCTGTAAATTGGTGCCTCGATTGTGAAACTGTTCTGGCAAATGAGCAGGTAATCAATGGAACATGTGAACGATGTGAATCTACTGTAGAACAACGTGAATTAGAACAGTGGTTTTTCCGCATAACAGATTACGCTGAAGAATTATTAGACAATGACGAACTCGATTGGCCTGAGCCAGTAAAAATCATGCAAAGGAATTGGATTGGAAAGTCAATTGGTGCTGATGTAAGTTTTCGACTGGAAACAAATAACCTTTCTGATACTTCAGAAATTCGTGTATTTACTACACGTCCAGACACTCTGTATGGAGCAACATTCATGGTACTCGCTCCAGAGCACCCTTTAGTCTCTAAAATAACCACTAAACAACAAAAGGCTGATGTAAATAGTTATATCGAACAAACAAAACTAGCAACTGAAATTGAAAGACAGGCAACTGATCGTGAAAAAACAGGAGTTTTCACTGGAGCATATTGTGTTAATAGATTAAACGAAGAACCTATACCGATTTGGATCAGTGATTATGTACTCTCAACGTATGGAACAGGTGCCATCATGGCAGTTCCTGCACATGATCAACGAGATTTCGAATTTGCACAGAAATTTAATTTACAGATCAAACCAGTGGTACAACAATTAGATGCATCAGAACTCAAAATAGAGGAAGCTTACACTGGATCAGGAAAACTCATCAATTCTGAATCATTTAATGGAATCGATAATATAGTTGCTATTGAACAAATTACTGAATATTTAGCTGAAAAAGGTTGGGGGGAAAAGAAAACACAATACCGCCTTAGAGATTGGTTAATATCTAGACAAAGGTATTGGGGCTCACCTATACCCATGATTTACTGCAAAGCATGTGGAATTGTCCCAGTGCCAGAAGAAAATCTGCCGATCGAACTTCCCTTCGATGTTGAGTTCCGCCCCACAGGAGAATCACCACTTAACCTTTCTGAAGAGTTTGTGAATACAAAATGCCCAGAGTGTAATAAAGAAGCTCGACGTGAAACAGACACCATGGATACATTTATGTGCTCGTCATGGTATTACATACGTTATTGTGATCCAAATAATGAAACCAATGCAATAGACAGAGATATCGCAAACAAATGGTTACCCGTAGATCAATACACTGGCGGCTCTGAACATGCAGTAATGCATCTTTTGTATGCACGTTTTTTTTACAAGGCAGCACGTGATATGGGCTTAGTCCCAGGTGATGAACCTTTCACGCGTTATTACAGTCAAGGACAAATACTAGGGCCTGACGGAAAAAGGATGTCAAAATCAAGAGGTAATGTAGTACCTCCAGATGATCAAGTAACAAAATGGGGGGCAGATACGTTTAGAGCGTACTTAATGTTCCTTGGACCTTGGGAGCAAGGTGGACCTTATGATGTTGATGGCATCGTGGGTATTTCTCGTTGGTTAAATCGTGTTTGGAATTTAGTAACAAAAAAATCAGATGAATCGCACACAGAAAACATTGAAACCACTAAAAAATTGAGATACCTAACTCATAGTGCAATCGCCAAAGTAACCACTGATCTTGAAAACAAACAATTCAACACAGCTATTGCCACACTAATGTCCTTAACAAACGAACTCTACACTACACAAACAAATACCATAGCAGAACCAGCAATATGGGATGAAACCATTAATACACTTTTATTACTTATTGCTCCTTTTTGTCCTCACATAGCTGAAGAATTATGGGAAGTGCGAGGTAATAGTTATTCGATACACCAACAATCATGGCCAGAATACTCAGAAGATTTCACCAAGGAAGAAAATATTGAAATCCCAATGCAAATCAATGGAAAACTCAGAGAGCACATCACAATACCAAGAAATGCAGTAGAAAATGAAGTGTTCGAGTTGGCCAAAAAACTAGAAAGATGGAATGAAATAATAGGATCTAACGAAATTATCAGAGTAATTTATGTGCCAGAAAGACTTTTAAACATCGTCATTAAATCTAAACCTTAATTATTCTTATTATTCTGGGCCGGCTGATCGTCTAAAGGCTGATTGTCGAAGTCATCTATAACTTCGCCACTGACCTCGCTTAATAAATCAACTAAAGGCTCATCTTCGTCAACTGCAGGTTCAT